>WNGJ01009437.1_pt1 | contig 12322 bp, 9 predicted proteins | sample 5400611 | NCBI WGS metagenome assembly WNGJ01 (sample SAMN13153375, study PRJNA577476) | soil metagenome | isolation source: 40 cm soil or saprolite under Garry oak tree replicate 1 | place: USA:California | collected 2016-06-15 | reverse complement strand
CCGAACGACCCGACGCTGGTCTCGCGCCTGTATAACGGCAAGGTTTCGATTACCGCGAAGCCCCCGGGCGACAACGTGCCGTGGTTCGTATCGCTGCTCGTCTCCTGGTTGCCGTTCATCGCGCTGATCGGGGTGTGGATCTTCCTGTCGCGGCAGATGCAGGGCGGCGCCGGCAAGGCAATGGGCTTTGGCAAGTCGCGCGCCAAGATGCTGACCGAGGCCCATGGCCGCGTCACCTTCGAGGACGTCGCCGGCGTCGATGAGGCCAAGCAGGACCTGCAGGAGATCGTCGAGTTCCTGCGCGATCCCGGCAAATACCAGCGGCTCGGTGGACGGATTCCGCGCGGCGTGCTTTTGGTCGGCCCTCCCGGCACCGGCAAGACGCTGATCGCGCGCGCGGTCGCCGGTGAAGCCAATGTGCCCTTCTTCACGATCTCGGGCTCGGACTTTGTCGAGATGTTCGTCGGCGTCGGCGCCAGCCGCGTCCGCGACATGTTCGAACAGGCCAAGAAGAACGCGCCCTGCATCATCTTCATCGACGAAATCGACGCGGTCGGCCGCCACCGCGGCGCCGGCCTCGGCGGCGGCAATGACGAGCGCGAGCAGACATTGAACCAGCTGCTGGTCGAGATGGACGGGTTTGAGGCCAATGAAGGCGTGATCCTGATCGCGGCGACCAACCGGCCGGACGTGCTCGATCCGGCGCTGCTGCGCCCGGGCCGTTTCGACCGCCAGGTGGTGGTGCCGAACCCGGACGTCGTCGGCCGCGAACAGATCCTCAAGGTTCACGTCCGCAAGGTGCCACTGGCGCCGGATATCAACCTGAAAACCATCGCCCGCGGCACGCCAGGATTTTCCGGCGCCGACCTCATGAACCTCGTCAACGAGGCGGCGCTGACGGCGGCGCGGCGCAACAAGCGCATGGTGACGCAGTCCGAGTTCGAAGAGGCCAAGGACAAGGTCATGATGGGCGCCGAGCGCAAGTCGCTGGTCATGACCGAGGAAGAGAAGATGCTGACCGCCTATCACGAAGGCGGCCACGCCATCGTCGGCCTCAATGTGATTGCGACCGATCCGATCCACAAGGCGACGATCATTCCGCGCGGCCGTGCGCTCGGCATGGTAATGCAGCTGCCCGAGCGCGACAAGCTGTCGATGTCGCTCGAGCAGATGACCTCGCGTCTCGCCATCATGATGGGCGGACGGGTCGCCGAAGAGCTGGTGTTCGGCCGCGACAAGGTCACCTCGGGTGCTGCTTCCGATATCGAGCAGGCAACGAGACTGGCGCGGATGATGGTGACACGCTGGGGTCTGTCGGAAGAACTCGGCACGGTGTCCTATGGCGAAAACCAGGATGAGGTTTTCCTCGGCATGTCGGTATCCCGCACCCAGAACGCCTCGGAGGCGACGGTGCAGAAGATCGACAGCGAAATCCGCCGCCTGGTCGAATTCAGGATCTGCTCAAGGGCAAGAAGCCGAACCGCGAATCGGTGCTGGAGCCGACCACGCCGCGCACCTCGGCGGTGCCGCCGGCCGGCAAGCCGCGCCCGCGCCCCGATCCGGACGCCGGCCTGGAGCCGCAACCGCAGGCGTGACGCCCCATGTCGGGTTACTCCGGCAAGCCAGTTGCGCAAAAGCTCGGCATCAGGCCGGGCTTTTGCATTTTTACGGCCGGCTCGCCGGCTGCCTACCAAGATATCGTCGGCATACTGCCTGCCGATGTGACGATTGCGACCCGGCTGAAAGCGTCGCTGGATATGATTCATGTGTTTGCGACCAAGGCGGAGGTGCTTCGAGGTAAGCTGCCCGCCTGTCGCGACGCCATCAAGCCGGACGGCATGGTGTGGATATCGTGGCCGAAAAAATCTTCCGGCGTGCCGACCGATCTGACCGACAATGTGGTTCGAGAAACCGCGCTCGCGCTCGGACTGGTCGATCTGGTCGGGATTGAAATTCGTGATCCCAAAAAACCAGCGGATCATAAATGACAAGCGGATCAGGCGCCCGAAATAGTCCGTTGGGAGTTCGGCATGCAGGTCATCGAATGCGACCTTCCGTCCAGCAGCGCGCTGACCCCGGATATGATTGGGAAAGCGTACTTTCATGATTCCTACCGCGCGCCGCTGGCGCGTCCGGAACTCGGAATCGCCGAGGTCTTCTTTGCACTGTTCGGACACACGCCGCTCTGGATGAAGCTTCTGCTGATTGTCCGCAATGCGGTAGCCAGGCTGGCCGGTCTGGAAGCTCCAACCGTCGCCGAAATCATGAAGCCTGAAGTCAGAGGCACCTACAACGTCGGCGAGAAGATTGGCCCTTGGCCGATCTTCTTCATCAGCGAAAATGAAATTGTGGCCGGTCGCAACAACAAGCACCTGGACTTCAGGCTGTCGGTGCTGAAGGCGATCGACGGCGATAAGATGAACGTCGTCGTTTCGACGATCTGTACCGTGCATAACGCATTTGGGAAAATCTATCTTTTCTTCATCGTTCCTTTCCATCGAAATGGCGTCCGGTGCCTGATGTCGAACGCGGTTGCGGCGAAGCGATTGTGAATCGCGCGACATGCGTTCGACGACCGTTCCCTTTTTGCGTCTCGAATATAACGATTATGAATAGCATCCATTCCGCCTCCGTGGCATTGTTGCCGATGACGACAGGAGCGCGGCAAACCGTGCCCGTCGTGGTCGCTAGCCGAGCGTGCCAAGACAAAAGGGAGGAGACCGATGCGTCTTGCGAGCGGATATGTCGCGCTCAGCGCGGTTGCGATGCTGATGGGGTCTGCTGCCTCGGCAGCCGAAATGCGCGGTGTCACATCGACCGAAATCAAGATCGGCCAGACCATGCCGTACAGCGGCCCGGTGTCGGCGTTCGGCGCGCTCGGCAAGGGCGAGGTCGGCTATTTCAAAATGCTCAACGAGCGTGGCGGCATCCATGGTCGCAGGATCAACCTGATTTCGCTGGATGACAGTTACGCGCCGCCGAAGACCGTGGAACAGACAAGGCGGCTGGTCGAGAGCGACGAGGTCGCGCTGATCTTCTCGTCGATCGGCACCGCCCACAACACGGCGATCGCCAAATACCTGCAGAGCAAGAATATCCCGCAACTGTTCATCGGCTCCGGCGCCTCGAAATTTGCCGACCTGACGCAATACCCGCAGGCGACATTGGGTGTACAGGGTCCGTTCCGCCATGAGGCGCGGCTGTACGCGCGCTACGCCCTCGCGAAGAATCCGAATGCCAAATTCGCGGTCATTTCGCAGAACGACGATTTCGGCCGCGACTATCTCCTGGGGCTGAAGGACGTGCTCGGCGAGAAATATGATTCCCTCGTCACCGGCGCGACCTATGAGATCCAGGACCCGACGATCGATTCGCAGATCGTCAGACTGAAAGCCTCCGGCGCCGACGTGTTCGTGATCGCGGCAACGCCGAAATTCGCGGCGCAATCGATCCGCAAGGCCTTCGAGATCGGCTGGCGGCCGATGACGTTCCTGTCCAATGTCGCGGTCTGGGTGTCGACCGTGATGGAGCCCGCGGGACTGGAGGCCGGCGTCGGCATTCTCTCCACCGCCTATGTGAAAGACCCCGACGATCCCGCCTGGAAGGACGACGCCGGCGTCAAGGGCTGGCGGGAATTCATGACCAAATACGTTCCGGAAGCCGACCTGCACGATACCAACTATGTCAACTCCTACAACAGCGCGATGGCGCTTGAGGCCGTGCTGAAAGCCTGCGGCGACGACCTCTCGACCGAGAATATTCTGAAGCAGGCCTATTCCATCAGGGATCTGGAACTGCCGATGCTGCTGCCCGGCATCAAGGTCAACACCAGCCCGACCGATCACGTCCCGGTCGACCAGATGCAGTTCATGCGCTTCAACGGCAAATCGTGGGAGCGTTTTGGCGAGTTGCAGACCGGGAATTGAGTTGTCCCGTCATTCCCTGCGCAAGCGCGCAGCGCTTGTCGCAGAGGCGCGCCAATTCGCGTGTATCTCATCGTCATTCCGGGCCTTGTCCTTCGGTCCATCCCGGAATGACGATGAGCATCTCGTCGCGAAAATCCTGCCCAAACATCCAAAATCCTTAAGATTTCTTAAGGGCTGTTGGCCGTATTGGTGAAGCGCCCGCGTACGAACCCGGTGCGAGCCGGGTCAGGGATTTCGCATGGCCAAGTCAATATCCACGCCGACGATCACCGAGCCGGGCGCGATCCCTGCGGCGCTCCTTAACGCTTGCTTCGTGCTGTTCATCATCAACGCAGCCTTCTTCCCGGCTGCATTCTTTGCCCATTGGTGGATATTCGACGAGAAGGGCCTGGGCATCCCGACCGACTTCGTTAACGTCTGGTCCGCCGGAAGGCTGGTGCTCGATGGCCATCCTGCGCAGGCCTACGATTGGGATATCCAGAAGCAGGTTCAAGTCGCGGTGCTGGGCCAAAGCTATCCGGGCAACTTCGCCTGGCACTATCCGCCGCCGTTCTTGTTCGTCGCCGGCCTGCTGGCGCATTTTCCTTATGCGGTCGGTTTCATCGGCTGGGCCGCGGTCAGCTTCGTGCCCTATCTCGCCGTGATGCGCGCGATCGTCGGCCGTCCGTTCGGCCTGCTGCTGGCGGCGGCATTTCCGGTGGTGCTCACCAATACGCTGGTCGGGCAAAACGGTTTCCTCACCGCGTCGTTGATCGGTGGCACGCTCTATCTGATGCCGATGCGGCCGGTGCTGGCAGGCATCTGTCTCGGGTTGTTGAGCTACAAGCCGCAATACGGCTTGCTGTTTCCGCTGGTGCTGATCGCGGCCTCGCAGTGGACGGTGTTTTTCACTGCCGCCATCACCGCGGTCACACTGGCCCTGGTGTCGTGGTTCGCCTTCGGCACCGAGAGCTGGCAGGCCTTTTTTCACTGGATGCCGATGTTTTCGCAGGCCTTCCTCACCGAGGGCCGCGCGCCCTGGGGCAAGATGCAAAGCATCTTCGCGCTGGTGCGGTATTTCGGCGGCACCGAGCAACTGGGCTGGGTCTTGCAGTGGATCATGAGCGGCGCGGTCGCGGTGCTGCTGGCGCTGATGTGGCGCAGCCGCATCAGCTATCCGTTGAAAGCAGCCGGGCTCGCGGCCGGGACGTTGCTGATCACGCCCTATCTGTTTCTCTATGACCTGATGGTGCTGGCCATCGCGGTGGCGTTCCTGGTCCGGATCGGATTGAACCAGGGTTTTGCACGCCATGAACTGCCGGCGCTCGGGCTGGTCGCGGCACTTCTGATGTTCTATCCGCTGTTCGGTGCGCCAACCGGTTTTGGAGCCACGCTGATCGTGTCGGGGTTGATTGTGGCCCGTTGCGGGTTTCGCCGCGGTGCCGCCGCGCCCTCGGTATCTCAGGACATGCACCATGCAGGGCGTTACGGCGCAAAATAAAGCGACCGTCGCATCATCACAGGCGCAGACGTTTGAAAATCCTTTCCGGCATGGCTCTGATCACCGTCATGACCAGCCACCAGATCCGGCCCACATAGATGACGTCCCGTTGCTTCTCCTGAGCCGCCTGAAAGATCGCCCAGCCGACGTCGCCCGGCTGAACAGTCAGCAGGTCCGGCAGCTTCATTCCGGCCGTCATCCGCGTCCGCACAAAGCCGGGTTTGACGGTCACGACGCGCACCTTGCCGGCAAGCGCCATGCGATTGCGCAAGCCGGAGAGAAATTGCGTGAAGCCGGCCTTCGCCGCGCCATAAAAATAATTCGACGCACGGCCACGGTCGCCCGCAACTGAACTCACGCCGACGAGCGTACCCGTGCCGCGCTCGTGAAAGCGCTCGGCGAAGAGCCCTAGCAGCAGGCTGGGCGCCTCGAAATTGGTGCGCAAGATCTTTGTCGCCAAAGCGAGGTCGCCTTCGGCTCGTTGCTGTTCGCCTAACTCGCCGACCACGCACACCACGGTATCCGGAAGTGCCGGGAGACCGGCAACGAATTCCGAAAGCCGATCGGTCTGAAGCACATCGAGCGGATGAACGGTTACTTCGGCGCCAGCGCGTGCGGCGATATCGTCAGCGTTGCGTCGCGCGGCGTCTCGGTCGCGGGCTGCCAGCGCAACCTGCCAGCCGGCCAGCGCGTAACGCAGCGCGACCGCGTGCCCGATGTCGGAGGTGCCGCCAATGACCAACAGGGATTTTTCAACCGTCATCAGATTCCTAACCGCGCCGACAGGCGAGAGACGAAGAGTTCTTTGCCGGACGTTTGCCGGCGGATGTCTCGGAACGCGGCAAGTCGCGGGTATCCGGACTCGAACGTGGCGCGGGATTGCCTTGCATCCTTGGCGAGATATAACCGCCCGCCCGCGCCCACGACCAGTTCATCAAGTTCATCGAGAAAAGCAAACAGCGTTTCGGTCACGGGAAAATCCATCGCCAACGTGTAACCCCGAAGCGGAAATGAAATGACGCCATTGCTTTCCCGGAGCTGCTTCAACACGGCCAGGAACGATACGCTGCCGCGCCGGGACACGCGATCCAGAATTTCAACCAGCACCGTGCGCGCCCGACCAGGCGGGATCACGCATTGGTGCTGCACGAATCCCTTGTGCCCATAAATCCGATTCCAGCCGGCGATGCTATCGAGCGGGAAGAAGTATGGATCCCAGTGAACAAAGGATTGAACGCCGGCCTTGGCCGCGCCCCGGCGGAAATACAGTTCATTGAAGGTCCTGACCGATGTCCGGTTAAGCAACCATGAGGGAAACGCCGCAGGGACGGGTAGAGGACGCATCTGGCCGATGGCGGGAAACGGCGCGAGGTCAGGCCGCAGATTATCCTTGTCGTGACGGGTTGCATGTTCCGCCGAATATATCAGCGAGCGGCCGAGCTGAGCGCCACGCGCAAGGCAATCGATCCAGGCCACCGAATAGCTTGCCGATGCCGAGTTCTCCAGCTCTGTGATCGCGGAATCGAGATTGTCGGCCACTCTCGTCTGTTGCCGCAGCCAGCCGGTTTCGATCCGAATGAGCTGGATGGTGGCCTCCAGGATCACGCCGGTCAGGCCCATGCCGCCGATGGTGGCCGCGAACAGTTCAGGGTTTCGCGAGCGCGAACATGAGACGGTTTCACCATTTGCTAACACGAGTTGAAAGGATTGCAGATTGTCACCGAAGCCGCCGTCGCGATGATGGTTCTTGCCGTGAACATCGGCGGCAATCGCACCTCCAACAGTCACAAATTTAGTGCCAGGGACGACTTTGAGGAAGAAGCCCCGCGGTATGAAAGTGGTGAGGATATCCGCAATCGATACGCCGGCTTCGACCGTCAGGAACCCGGTCTGGCAATCGAAGCAGCGCATCCGGTTCAGGCCGATCGAGGACAGCGTGAATCGCTCTCCGATCGCGGCGTCGCCGTAGGCGCGCCCGTTGCCGCGAGCGATCAGTCCGGACCGTTTAGCCATAAGCTCCGGCACACTTGACGGCGTCCGCGGCTCGAGCAGCTCCGTGAAAAACCTGGGATAATTCCCCCAGCCGGCAAGATCAATCATGTGCTGCTAGATCGCGGCTGCCATGATCGCGCAAATCGCGGTCATGGCGACCCAGCTCACCTTGTCCTTGAGCGCGAAGATGACCGGATCGTCGTCTATCATTCGCCGATGCGCCAGCATCAAGATGCGGGCGACCCAATAGATCAAGATCGGACAGGCGATCCAAAGCACCTGCGGCCGTGCATAGAGCGCGCGAACAGCTTCCGAGGAGATGTAAAGCGTAAAGACGACCACGGCGTTGAAGCCGGCGGCGGCGGCCAGAACCGCGACGATGGTCTGATCGTTGGCCTGGTAGTCCCGATGCATGAGACTAGGATGGTTCTGATGGAGCTGTCCGGCCAACTCGATATACCGCTTGACCAGCGCAAGCGACATGAAGATGAACAGAGAGAACGCAAACAGCCACTCGGACATGACGACGTCGATGGCAACCGCGCCGCCGATCACGCGTAGGGTGTAGAGTATGGCCAGTGTAACGACATCGGCCAGCATGATCCGCTTGAGGCAAAAGGAATAGGCGGCGGTGAGCGAGAGATAGCCGAGCAGCACGCCCAAAAACGCTGATGATACCGCAGCCGCGATCGCCAATGAGCCGATCAAGAGCGATGCCATGGCGATGACGCCATGGGCCGGTGATATGGCGCCGCTTGCGAGCGGGCGGTGGCGCTTGCTCGCATGAACCCTGTCGGCCGTGACGTCGACCAGGTCATTCAGGATGTAGGCGCTCGACGCGCAAAGCGAAAACGCCAGCGCCGCGAGAAGCGCCTTTGCCGCCGGGAGCAGCGCGAATTGATGCGCGGTCAGGAGCGGGACCAGCACCAGCGCGTTCTTCGCGTATTGATGGATGCGGAGCAGTTTCGCCCAGGTCCGCCAATCGGGCCGGGAATCGGTGGAGAGCTGGCGGGCTATCTTTGAAGCGTTGGACAATTCCGCCGCATCGCGGCCGAGATAGTCGAAACCTTGGGCGCCGGAGGTCTGTTGGAAACCCGGCATCGCCGCGCCAGGGCTGTAGGACTCCTCCGAGACCGACCATCCGGCAAAAATCCCGAGGTGTTGAGCGACGGCATTAACCAGCGGCCGTTGGTAGGTCGCGGACACGAGATAAACCGGACGGCCTTCACCCAGGGTCCGCAACAGCAGCGCCACGACTTCGTTGTTGTACAGCAGTCTGGACGGATCGAAATGCCCCGATGCAGCTATCCTTCGTTTCAGCGCATCCCTTCCGGCAAATAGGGCAGCCAACATGCCGGCCAGCGACGATGGATTGGCGGCTACTTCCGAGAATGCGGCCTCAACGAAGAGATTTGGGTGCAGCAGCACTTCATCTAGATCGACGACAAGCGGCCGGCTTTTTGGGGACGGCTGTTGCTGAACACTGCCATGGTTACCCCATTCGACTGGCTCTGAAGAAATGGGTGGATTGGCGCGCATACTCGAACAAGTCCCCAGCAAGGCAACTTGCGATAATCTGACGACTTCCCTAACATCCCATGAATGTGACGGCGGCAGCGCCGCCGCCTGGTGTTCCCAAAATCATCTTCCCTTAATTGATTGCGGCGATTCTATCGCAGCGTTGCCTTGGCTCGATGGTGCGGCACGGGCCGTCACCTCGCAGGCCTCGGACGGGCAGCGACGCAGCATGTGGGTGAGCGTTCTTGGACAAGATCTCGAATTCGAACCGCGTCAGCCTGTTGCGAAACAATTGGCTCGCATGCCTCGTTGTAATCGCCGCGATTCCGGTTGTCGTCCATTTGACCAATGACTACAGGTCCGGCTCCGAATTCGGCTGGGATGTCCGCGTTAACTGCGCGGCGGTCGAAGCACATGCAAACGGCTTGAATCCGTACTACGTCAAAAATCTAAAAGACACCAACCTGTCCTATCCCTATCTGCCGGTGACATTGGATGCATTCCGGCCCTTATGCGTGGACGGTTTTCTCACGCGCCACTATCGAGGCATCTATCTCGCTGTCGCCGCGCTATCTGTTTTGCTGCTGTGCAGCTTCGGGATTTCGCGGCGGAGCCTTGGCGACGTTTGCCTCAAAGCCCTGTGCGTCTTTGGCGGGTTTGCCGGCTTTGAGTGGGCGCTCGTCACGGGGAATTTTGCCGCTATCAGCGGCTTGCTGACGGCCCTTGCGCTTTCTCTGTTCCTGAGCGGACTTTCCGCGCAGGAAAAGAACAGCGGAAATGAAGCGCCATTTGCCCCTTATGCGGCTGGCGCTGCCGTCTTCGGCTTGCTCATTTCCCTCAAGGTTATTTTCCTTCCGTTGCTGCTGTCTTTCTATTTCTTGCCGCTTTCGCGCCGTCGGAAAATCATCCTGATGGTGGTTGCGGCCGTCTGCTTCGCTGCGCCGGGATTGATCTCTTTGCTTTTCTACCACGACCTGTTCTTTTCGTGGATCGATGCCATTACCGGTCAAATTCCCGGACAACATTCGCCGGCTTTGGAAGGCTGCAATCCGTCATTGCTGTGTTTGGGGCAAGCCGTTTCGGAAAATTCTGGATTGGTTCATCAAAAGCTGGTCGGCACTCTGTTCTACGGGTTCGCCGCCACACTGCTGGTCATCGGTCCTTTGGCCGGTTCGTTGGTTCGCCTGGTTAGAAACGAGCGCATGTCCGATGATCGGTCGTTCCTGCAAAGGCTGGATCGGTTGCTGATCGAGAGGCCGCGGCTTGCCATGCGCGTTGCCGTGCTGTCGATGTTCGCGCTTTATCTATGTGCGCCTCGTCTGAAGGAATATGCCTATTTCGAATTGGCGATCTATGCTGCCGCGCTGATCGTTGACCTGCCGGCGACAGCGATAGCTGCCGTGCTTGCCGGCACGGTCGTCGCTCCCATTCTGGCGATGCAGACGCATAATCCGTTTGTCAGCACCTATGGCCAAACCGCCGCCGCCTTGTTTTGCTTCTGGATTGTCTTGTCAGACCTCGACCCGTCTGTTTTCGGCTTACGGGAATCAAAAAAGCCGTGATCGCTCTCCTGGAAAAAGCGCCAGCAATCCGCCCCGGGGTTGAGCGTTAAGGCGGCTCCTCGCGCCGGCATTGCGACCGGTCGATCTGGCAGGACAGCGAGTCCACGCGCGTTACCCCTAAACCCCGTTGCACAAAGTGTCTTGTCATCCGACCTGAATAGTTGTTCAGTTCTTCAGAGCGGTTTGTGACACCCAGACAAAAGAATCAAGACGCGCGCCGCTCAGCCGGGCCAACACAGCCCCAAGCGCGTCCAGGGACGAGAAACGCGCCATGGTTTATCGGCGGACCCATCAGGTGGTTAAGCGCCTCGCGGCGCGGCGCAGTGCCATCTTGGCAGCGGCGCGTGATGCCGCCGCCGATGGCGGCATGGCCGCGGTGCAAATCGCGCCGGTCGCGATCCGCGCCAATGTCGCGGCCGGCACCGTCTACCGTTATTTCCCTTCCAAGGCGGACCTGATTTCCGAGCTGATCGCCGACGTCTCGCGCGATGAACTGGCTGCGATCCGCCGTGCAGCCGACGCGGCGCCCGGCCCGTCATCGGCGCTGGCGGCGGCCGTCACTACCGTGGCCGTGCACGTGCTGTCGCAGCGCAAGCTCGCATGGGGCATCCTGGCCGAGCCGGTCGACGTCGACGTCACCGCCTCGCGGCTGGCGAGCCGCCGCGAGATCGCGGGCGAGATCGCAGCCAGGATCGACGCCGCGGTTCGCGCCGGACATCTGCCCGCGCAGGACACCGCGCTGGCCGCGACCGCGCTGCTTGGCGCGCTGCATGAATCGCTGGTCGGTCCTTTGGCGCCTGATCATACCGACGAACCGGCAAAATTGCGCGACGCCGTTCAAACCGTGACGCTGTTGGCGCTGCGCGCTGTCGGCGTGATGGACGCGCGGGCCCGCGGCCTCGTGGTGCAGGCGGTGCTGCCGGCGAAAACGCTGGTCGGAGCGTAGCGCTTCTCGCCTGCGTAGCGGCGCCAACGCATGGCGCGGAGACATATTCCGCCGCAATGGCCGCTTAGAAGCAATTGCTTTCCAAACTCATTCGAGGAGCAGTCCATGACGACGACATCAGGATCGGCCAAATGGCAGGGCGGCATCAAGGACGGCAAGGGCGCGATCTCGACCAAGAGCGGCGCGCTGAAAGATTACCCCTACGGCTTCGCCAGCCGCTTCGAGGGCAAGCCGGGTTCCAACCCGGAAGAGTTGATTGGGGCCGCGCACGCCGCCTGTTTCACCATGGCGCTGTCGCTGATACTAGGCGAAGCCAAGCTCACCGCCGAGCAGATGGAGACCAGGGCCGACGTCACGCTTGAAAAGCAGGGCGACGGCTTTGCCATCACATCCGTGCATCTGACGTTGAATGCGAAAATTCCGGGTGCGGACAAGGCGAAATTCGAGGAGCTGGCCGGCAAGGCAAAGGCCGGATGCCCGGTATCGAAGCTGTTGAATACCAAGATCACGCTGGACGCGACGCTGGCTTCCTCGTCCTGAGAGCGTGAGAATGTTTCGCTCTCGCCCGCAAATTTTACGGTGCTGGTCTGGAGGGCCCCCTCGGCGGAGTTTTCGGCCGAGTCGGCGACCGAATGGCGGCGAGCAAGCCCAATTCCGCGAATTGCGGAAGCCGGGCTACCCCGATGCCCGGCTGAGGCGACCCGGAGGCGGGGCGCTTTGTAGGCGCTTTGAAGCCTGGTGCCGTGTTCATGTCGATATTTTCCCTTCGCACGCGCGCCAACGGCGCGCGCGGTTCGGCAACGAGCAGGCGATCACTCGCTGCGGCGAGCCGGTGCAACTTCAACGGTCGATAAGGAGTTTTGCGGGTCATCGCGCCGAAGCGCCCGTCATCAGGCAG
>WNGJ01006577.1_pt1 | contig 12322 bp, 9 predicted proteins | sample 5400611 | NCBI WGS metagenome assembly WNGJ01 (sample SAMN13153375, study PRJNA577476) | soil metagenome | isolation source: 40 cm soil or saprolite under Garry oak tree replicate 1 | place: USA:California | collected 2016-06-15 | reverse complement strand
TTGATCCGGAGTGGCGCGAGAAGCTCGAGCGCCTGGCTCGCGCGGCCGACCAGCTCCGCGACCGCTTCGGGTTTGCAAAGGTCCAGTTCGGCGGATCGCTGGGCAGCGAGAAAGATCATTAGTCTGCGCTAGGGATCCGAAAAAAGCAGATTCTCCGGTCCCGCATTCCCGGGATGCCGGAAGAAACCGCGGCATTTCTGGAGTCTGGTGGATTCCGCATTCCCGGAATGCCGGAAGAAACCGCGGCACTCCACCGAAGTCCCGAGACCGGACCTCGTCGCGCGGCAAGTGTGCGAGAAGGAAAACCCGCGCTGCGCTCCTCGGAATGACACCGTGTGCAAGGACCTGCCCGCTATCTTCATGCCGATTTTCTTGGCCGTGGCATTACGCGGGGGCATAATCGCCGCATGACTGCGCGCGAACTTGCTGCGGATATCTGCCGTACACTGCAGTCTTCCGGATTCAAGGCCTACCTGGTAGGTGGCTGCGTGCGGGACTTAGTACTCGGTCGCGAGCCGGAGGATTACGACGTCGCCACGGATGCGCATCCCGCTCGCGTGCAGGAACTGTTTCCATCGAGTGTCGATGTGGGCGCGCGCTTCGGGGTCATTCTTGTCGCGGGAGATGGGGCGCAGGTTGAGGTTGCTACCTTCCGTTCCGACGTCGGCTATTCCGACGGCCGCCACCCCGATCGCGTTGAGTATTCGCGTTTGCCCGAGGAAGATGTTCGCCGGCGCGATTTCACGATAAACGGCCTGATGCTGGACATGGAAACGCAGCAAGTCCTTGATTTCGTGGGCGGGCGGGAGGACCTGCGGCAAGGAATCGTGCGTGCCATCGGCGCGCCGGAACTGCGCTTCCGTGAAGATCGCTTGCGCATGGTGCGAGCGGTGCGTTTTGCGGCGCGTTTTGGATACGTTATCGAGCCTGCGACGTTCCAAGCCATTGTTGCGGCTGCGCCACATATCACCGAGGTCTCGGCTGAACGGCTGCGCGACGAAATCAGCAAACTTCTGAACGAGGGAGCAGCGCGGCGCGCTTTTGAACTTCTGGACGAAACCAGTTTGCTGAAAGCCTGCTTACCGGAGATCGCGGCCATGAAAGGAGTCGCCCAGCCGCCGGAATTTCATCCAGAAGGGGATGTATGGGTGCACACGCTCATGATGCTCGAGCGGCTGCCTCCAGGATCGCCAGCCACTCTGGCGTGGGCTGTTCTGCTGCACGATGTGGGTAAGCCACCTACATTCAAGTCCTCGGAAGAAACCGGCGACCGGATTCGCTTCGATGGTCATGCTGAGATCGGCGCTCGCATGGCCGTGGCCACCTGCCGCCGGCTTCGTTTCTCACTCTATGACATCGAACAGATCGAAGCACTGGTTGCCAACCATCTTCGCTTCAAAGACGTCTTTCAAATGAAGCCGGCGACGCTCAAGCGCTTTGTGCGGCTGCCAAGGTTCGAGGAGGAACATCTCGAGCTCCACCGCCTGGATTGCCTGGCGAGCCATGGGAATCTAGAGGCTTATGAATTTGTCAGGCGTTTTTTGCGGGAGACGCCGCCGGAGGAAGTCCGCCCACCCCGGCTGCTTACGGGAGAGGATCTGAAGGCTATGGGGTTCAGACCGGGACCGCTGTTCAAGGAAATTTTACAGGCCGTCGAGGAGGGGCAGCTGGAAGGACGCCTTACGAGACGCGAGGATGCTCTAGATTTTGTGCGCCGCGAATATCAACACGCGAGGTGAGCTTCGGAAAATGCAAGCTACTGTTTATCAATTTGTTAGGGCGGATTTGTGCCGGCGTACAGGGTCTGTTATAATGGCATCGTTTAGCGTAACAGAATTGTTTAGTGTAACAGACTAAGATTCATTTAGTGCGGGATTGGCGATTGGTTGCACCCATTCGTCGAATCGCCTCATCTAACGCGACATGACGACTTACCTGCTCTAGAGCCGGTATATCGTCAGGGGGGTTTATGGCCGACAAAACTGAGAAAATCGTTGTTCCGCCAGAATTAGCGGTATTGCCCGTCCGCGATACGGTGCTGTTCCCAGGCGGGGTCTTGCCCCTCACCGTAGGGCGCGAGAGTTCCCTGGCCCTGCTCAGTTCTCTCCAAGGTGAGGACCGCCTCTTGGCTGTGGTAGCGCAACTTGATCCTCGCGTGGAGGATCCCAGCGAGGTCGATCTCCACCGGGTCGGCACGATGGCCAAGCTCCACAAGACGGTCAAAATGCCCAATGGCAATCTGGTCGTGTTTGTGGAAGGCTTGGAACGCATTCGCATTCTATCCGTGGTGACGCTGAAGCCATTCTTGCAGGCTAACGTTGAGCCTGTTGCAAACCTGATTGGTGCGCGGGATACCGAGCTCTCGGCGCTCGAGCGGAATGCGCGGGAGCTTTTCCGAGACGTTGTGGCGCGATCGCCGCAGCTCTCGGACGACCTGCAGACCGTAGCTTTGAACATTGAGGATCCCGTGCGGCTGGCGGATTTCATCGCCGCTAATCTTCCTTCGCTGACTACTCTGCTACGGCAAGAACTGCTGGAGACGGCCGACGTGCGCAGAAGGCTCGAAACGCTGGTGCGCGAATTATCCAAGGAGATCGAGGTCTTGGATTTGCGCAATAAGATTCAGGAGCAGGTGCAGGAGCAGGTAAGTCAGAGCCAGCGCGAATATCTGCTCCGCGAGCAAATGAAGGCGATTCAGAAGGAACTGGGCGAGTCGGATGACAGCCAGGCGGAGATCGATGAGCTGCGCGCCAAGCTGGATGAATCCGGCATGTCTGCCGAGGCGCGCAAAGAGTGTGACCGTGAATTGAAGCGCCTGCAGAAGATGACTCCGGCTTCGGCCGAGTACATGGTGGCACGCACCTATCTGGAATGGATGACCGCTCTGCCGTGGACCAAATCGTCCGGAGCGCCGGAAATCGACATTGCCAATGGTCAGAAAATCCTGGACGAAGACCACTACGACCTGGAAAAGGTGAAACAGCGCATACTCGATTACCTGGCGGTCAAGAAGCTCCAGCCGGGAATGAAAGGTCCGATCCTGTGCTTCCTTGGGCCTCCAGGAGTGGGCAAAACCTCACTCGGGAAATCGATCGCGCGGGCGCTTGGACGCAAGTTCGTACGCATTTCGCTGGGCGGAATGCACGACGAGGCGGAAATCCGCGGTCATCGCCGGACCTATATCGGCGCTTTGCCCGGGCAGATCATTCAAGGACTGCGTCGCGCGGAGACCAACGACCCCGTTTTCATGCTCGACGAAGTCGATAAGCTGGGCCGCGACTTCCGAGGCGACCCTTCTTCGGCGCTGATGGAGGTTCTTGATCCGGAACAGAATTCGGCCTTCCGGGATCACTATCTGGACGTACAGTTTGATCTTTCGAAAGTGCTCTTCATCGCCACAGCCAACTGGATTGATCCCATTCCAGAGCCTTTACGCGACCGCATGGAGATTATCGAGCTCGCGGGCTACACCGAGGTCGAGAAGCTTCACATTGCGAACAAGTACCTGATTCCGAAACAAGCCACCGAACACGGTTTGAAGGTGGGAGAGCAAATCGAGTTCACCGACGACGGCTTGCGCGAGGTGATCCATAGCTACACGCGAGAGGCCGGCGTGCGCAATCTGGAGCGCGAAATCGCCACGATCACGAGAAAACAGGCCCGGCGTCTGGCGGAAGGCAAGACCGACCGCATGACGGTGACGCCCGAGGTGGTTCGCGAGACGCTGGGAGTTCCGCGATTCCGTGCCGAACGCGAAGTGGAGGATCGCGTCAAACAGCCGGGCGTTTCCGTGGGTCTGGTGTGGACGCCAGCCGGTGGCGATATCGTCTTCATTGAGGCCACTCGCATGCGCGGCGGCAAGCAATTCACCATGACCGGGCATCTGGGCGAAGTCATGCAGGAGTCCATGACCGCGGCGCTCTCGTGGGTGCGTGCCAATTCCGAGCGCTACGGCATCGATTCCGACTTCTTCCGCAAACAGGATATCCACATCCACGTGCCGTCAGGCGCGGTGCCCAAGGATGGGCCATCGGCGGGCATCGCCATGGTCACCGCCTTGGTGAGCCTCCTGAGCGGAAGGCCCGTGCGGCCCAGGGTGGCGATGACGGGAGAGATATCGCTCTCTGGATTCGTGCTGCCCGTCGGCGGGATTAAGGAGAAGGTGCTTGGCGCCAAGCGCGCCGGTATCCGCGAGGTGATCCTGCCGGCGGAAAATGAGCTGAACGTGGCGGAGGACTTTCCGGAAGCGTTGGAAGGGATACAGATCCACTATGTCCGCACAGCCGAACAGGCACTTGACCTCGCGCTAGGGCCAGCCCTGGCGGGCTTTTCGCTAGACGTGGCCCCGAGGCCCCCGCAGGGACCATCGCCGACTTCTCCGGCGGTGCACTAAGCGGCCGCGGCGCGGTACTAAATTCGCAACTGAGAGGGCCTGGCAGAGATCAGCCAGGCCCTCTTCTTTTTTGCAGATTTTGCTTGCGCTAGGCGGCCTCATGCCTCACGTTGAGCGCCATGGCGGCCCGGCGAAAACTCTTCCTTATTCATGCGGCAGAGCTAGCGCATCATCTCGTAAGTGCCATCGCGCGCGATGGTATGGCCATGGAATTCGTGCGCGGCTATGCAGAGCGGCATGACCGGCGCAAAGTTGTGGCGAATGCGGAGCGGTTTCGGGAGATAGAATCCACGATCAGCCGGGAAGCATTGCTGCTCATTGCCGCCGAGGTGCGCCGGCTTTTGCCGCGAGCTTTCGCGTTGCCCCGTAACCCAGGTGCTGAAGATCGGGCGCTATGCGATCTTTTCTATAACGAGTTCCTGGATGCCCTGGGCCGCGCCTTGGAGTGGCCCGTGGCCGAATCCGAGGCGGGAGCCTTCCGCAGAGACCTGGAGATCTATGCGAGATGGCGCGAACGCAATTCCACACTACCGGTGCCCAGCAGAGCATCCGGAGATGACAGCCCATTCCCCGATCGCTGCGCGATTTTGCTCGACGCCGCCATGATGGAGCAGGCTCGGCGCGCTGCGGAGGAATTTCAGTCTGATCTTTTGGGCTTGGGGATGCGTATCTTTGGGCAGCTGGGACGCCGCCCTCTGCAGCAGAGGCTTTCACGCGGGACGAGCGTCCGAAACGCTACCCGCGACCGGGGCCCAGCGCGCCATGGAAATAAGGAGGTGCACTCCGCGCGCAAGCCCGCGAAGAAAGCCCATCGCCTGCGGCGCCGGCGTTGATGAACTGCTTGGCGGGATGATGATCAATGAGCAAAGGTTTTGCACCGGTACACACCGGGGACGTCATGCTTGTGTTTTCGTGGGTTTCTCATCGCGCCACAAGGCCCAAAGTAGGGCGCTCCACGGCGTATTGCTTTTGATATCCTCCTACGGTGTTCACAGTTTTCTATTTCTTAGTGCTCGAGCAGATCCTGCAGGGCTTCTATAGTCTCTGGCAGGGGCTGGAATGGCTGAAAATGGCTCGGCGGCGTTTGAGCGCCCGAGCCGGCCTCTATGCGCCGCGGGTAGCCCTGATCTGCCCGGTAAAAGGAATAGAAGAGGACCTGGAATCAAATCTCCTTGCACTGACTTATTTTGATTACCCGCAGTACGAAATTTTTTTCGCGATCGCCACTGCGGAGGATCCTGCCTATGGAGTGCTCGAGCGAGTGGCTTCGGCAAGCAAACGTCCCGTGCACATCGTTCGTGCAGGACGCGCGTTGGATTGCAGTGACAAGGTCCACAATCTGACAGCGGCGATTGGGCAAGTGGACGAGCAGTTCGAGGTCCTGGTGTTTGCCGATTCTGATGGCCGGCCGCCGCGCCATTGGTTAGCCCGGCTGGTGGCGCCGCTTGCCGAGGATAATGTCGGCGCCGCCACGACGTTCCGATGGCTTTTCCCCAAAGGGCGAGCTTTCTGGAGTGCTTTGGCAGCCGCCTGGAGCGCATCTGCCGCCACGTACCTCGGGGAACACAGGCGCAACTTCTGCTGGGGCGGCGGAACCGCTATAAAGCGGCAGCGCTTCGACGAACTTCGCATTCTGGATTCCTGGCGGGGAGCAGTCAGTGACGATTTCGTGATTACCCGAGCTCTTCAAAATTACGGGCTGTTCATTGCGTTTGTTCCCGAATGCCTGGTGCCCTCACTTTGCAGCTTCGAGGTGAAAAGTTTCCTTGAATTTACAAACCGGCAGCTCGTGATCACGCGCATTTATGCGCCAAGGTTATGGCGTACTGCGCTGATTAGCCACCTATTCTATTGCGCGACGATCCTGACCGGCATTGTATCCTGGGTCATGAGCTCCATGACCGGGTTGCCCAGCGTGCAATTTCTCGTGCTTGCTTCGATCCCTCCGATTTTTGCGGCCGTAAGGGGCGTTCTGCGTCTCGTAGCGGCGTTGGAACTGCTTCCAGATCTGCGGGAGCAGTTGCTTAATGAAGGCTGGGTGTGGGTCTTGCTCGCCCCACTGGTCCCCTTTGTGTACGTTTATAATTCGCTGGCGGCGGTGTTTACCCGTAGAATCACGTGGCGCGGTGTGCGTTACGAGCTGGTTTCGCCGTTTCGGACCAGGATTATTGCGCGTTAAGCTGGTTTCCCTACCTCTTACCTACCCTTCGGCGCCGTTTTAACCCGTAAATACTGCAAATTCTGCACCCTGATGAAAACAATGCACGCCCATGGCGCCCAGGCCGCGGCGCGCAATCCGGCAAAGTGCTGATTCTGCGATAGGGGAAAGACCTTAGAAAATGGCATGCTCCTTGCGAGGAATACCGCAGGGGCTTGCGAGCGCATTTTAGGGCATCCTCAGGGGAGACCTATACATCCGACCCGCCCGGCGGCGCCCTCAGCCAAAAGTAGGCCCAGTCACTGTAAATCCACAACCTGTCCACGAATCCGCAGCGTGGGATTCGGAACGCGAGGTCGCCCTGAATAAGACACGGACCAATCCGGTAGTCAATCCTATTCCCGCAAAAGCACACGCGCTGCAGCCAGGCGCCTTCGTTTTTTGCGACCGAGCCTCCGGGGCGGCGCGATTTGAAGTTGAGGCAGCCCCTGAGGGCACAATGCCGATCGAAGAAGCGGCCAGTCTGCTCGCCATGCATTGCCTGGTTCGGGGCCAGGCACCTTCCGATTACACAGTTCTGGTTGTGCCTCGCGCAAGCCTTCTCGACTCGGTCGGGCGGCGTGCACAAGAATTGTTGGATGCCGGGCGAGCGATTGGCTCAGAAGTCCCCTTGAGCCCGCGTGAGCGCGAGGTGCTCGAGTGCGTGCTGCGAAATCTTTCAAACAAGGAGATCGGCGGCCGGCTGAATGTCTCCGAGCGCACCGTCAAGTATCACGTTTCGGCCCTGCTGGCGAAGTTCAACGTCCGCGATCGCGTGAGTCTGATGCGCGAGGCAACGAGCGGCCTGCGCTCTTCGCCCTTCACATCTTCTGTAGACACGCTCTTTGGTTTTCCCGTGCCGGCGCAACCTACGGTCGCGCAAAGCGCGCCCGCAGCAGCTTCGGCAGGCGAGCGGGTGCTCCGGATGCCGCGGAATGCGCGGGTTGGGTGACGAAGGCCACCGTGCCGCAGCGCACAGGTGACGCATGACCGTGCCGCAGCGCACGGGAACTTCGCACACCGCATTCCGCCACAGCTTGGCCCGCCGATTTGCTTTGATTCGAGCAACTCAGCGGGCCGAGTCTTTTTCAGAGCAAGGAAGCGCCGAAGATAATTCGAGGCCGGCCTATCTCAGTGATCCGAAATTCTTCTCGATCTCTTCCCAGTTCACCACGTTCCACCAGGCCTCGATATATTCGGGCCGGCGGTTTTGATACTTCAAATAATAGGCATGCTCCCACACGTCGAGCCCCAGCACCGGTTTGCCCCCGCTCATCACGGGATTATCCTGATTGGGTGTCGAGTCGATGGCTAACTTTCCATCTTTGCTGAAGAGCCAAGCCCATCCAGACCCAAACCTCGTGGTTGCGGCCTGGTTGAACTTCGTTTTGAAGTCCGCAAAGGATCCAAATGCGGACCGCATTGCTTCCCCCAGTTTCCCTTTGGGTTCCCCGCCGCCGCCTTTCTTCATGATCTTCCAGAACATGGAATGATTCATGTGACCGCCGCCATTATTCCGCACGGTTGTGCGGATATTCTCCGGCACACGGTCCAGGTTATTGAGCAATTCTTCGATCGAGAGTCCCTGGAGATTGGCGTGAGCTTCGAGGGCCTTATTCAGATTGGTAACGTAGGCGCCGTGATGCTTATCGTGATGAATTTCCATGGTCATCTTGTCGATGTAAGGCTCAAGCGCATCCGCTGGATAGGGAAGCGGAGGAAGAACGTGGGCCACGTGACCCTCCTTCGGTGAGGTAGCTTCCTGTGCCATAAATTCGCCTCCTACGAGATTTAGTCTGTGAAACTATAGATTTGGATGTAGGCCGGGCGCTTCCGGGCACCGGCTAATCTTAGCGCCGCCTGTAAGGGCAGCACAACTGTGCCGGCCAGAAGCAGAAAATCATTCGCGGCCCGTAAAGCGCGCCAGGGCCCAAGCGGCGTGCTCGGCCACCAGAGGATCAGCCGACGCCGCCAATTCGCTCAAACGCCGGCAGAGCTGCGACCATTCAGGCGTGCTGGCAGCGTATTTGTCGGCAAGATTGCCTGCAACGGTGCAGGCGTTGCGAATCAAACCCCGCCACTTGGCTCTGCGAACAGCGCTCCTGGAGAAAATGCGGCTGAACTCCGCTTCCGTCAGTGACAGAAGCCAACCAAGTTCGGGCGCAAGCAGCTTCTCGCGCGCCTGAAAAGGTGGAGATGAAGTGCAGGGCGCTTTGCGATTCCACGGGCAGACATCCTGGCAAATATCGCAGCCGAACACTTGCCAACCCATTGGGCCGCGTAGTTCCTCGGGAATCGATTCGCGAAGCTCAATAGTGAGATAGGAGATGCAGCGGCGCGCATCCATGACGTAGGGTTCGACGAGTGCACCGGTGGGACAGGCATCGAGACACAGCCGGCAATTCCCACAGAGATCGGTCGCCGGCGCGCCAGTCGCTCCATTCGAAGGCGTCAGCTCGAGCGAAGTGAGGATGACGCCCAGAAAGAGCCACGATCCCAATTTCTCGTTGATGAGGCATGTGTTTTTTGCCTGCCATCCCAGTCCCGCCTGCTGAGCCGCAAGTCGTTCATCCACGGGGCCAGTATCTACGTACCCACGCGCTTGCCATGGACCACTGAAATGGGCGCGCATGGCCGCGAGCAGTTCTTCAACTTTTTTGCCGAGGACCAGGTGGTAGTCATCGCCCCAGGCGTAACGCGAAATCCAGCCGCGCGGCTCGCTGTGTGCAGGCTGAGCGGCAGCTTCGGTCGAAGCAGGACTGGCTGTGTTGTAATTGAGAGCGCAGACAATGATGCTTCGAGCGTCCGGAAGCACCTGCATGACGTCTGCGCGACGCGGATCATGCAGGTATTGCATGCGACCGGCGTAGCCGCGCTCGAGCCACTCCTTTAGATGTTCGGCATCGGCTGGTCCGTCTACAGCCGCAATTCCGCAGAGGTCAAAACCAAGCTCGCTGGCTTTGGCGATGATCCACTCGCTCTCTGCCGCGCCGTGCATATATCAATTTTGCCGCAATCGCCGCTTCTCAGAAAGGCGGATCGTGCGGCATTCGGGTTTTGGCTGCCCATGCCAGTCGCTGCTACAATGCTGGACAATGGCAGACTGGCGGCAGATCCAGGCACGCATCCGCAAGGCTAAAGCAAGCGCGGACGCAGCGGCAAAGCTCGCCGAACTTTACGAGCACACCCGCGATGCGATGGTGGCATTCGAACTAGCGCGCTGGCAGGAGAAAGCCGGCGAGCACGCAGAAGCGGCGCGCTGGTATACCGCCGCGGCAGAACGATTTCGCCGGTCGCAATGGAAAAGCAAAGCTCAAGCAGCATTGGCCCGACTGCGCGCGCCGACAGGCGCCGAGCCGCTCGAAACTTCAAAGGCACCTCAGGATGCGCCGCGTGAGGCAAGTTCGGCATTTGCTGACGCCGCTCCGTCTGAAGTACCCGCCAAGTTCCATGCGCGCGGTGCGCGGTCCGATATGGCCAAAGCCCAACGTGCACCCGAAATCGGCACGGATATCGAGGTCATGCGGCCCGAAGTTGCCGGTGAATTAGATCAGCGTGCTAAGGATGAAGACACGTCGGTCAGACAAACCGCCGGTGCAGCGGAGCAAAGCGCTGAGCCAGTTCGCAAAGGGCCTCGACGCCGAGGGCGCCGGGGCGGTCGAAACAGGCGCCGCACCAGCACCACCAAGCGGACTACTTCCGTGGCCGCGCCCGAGGCTTCCCACGCAGAAGCGGAAAAGGGTCACGTCCAAGCGCCTTCCGAGAAACCGGCAGGAAGCCGTCGCCTGCCGGCAGAATCTGTCCCTGAATTGAACGCGTCCGCAGGTGCGCCAACAAGCGCTGGGGCACCCCCAGCTGCGGCTTGGCGTGCACCAAGCCGTGCAGGCGAACCAGCACTCGCTTCTCGAATGGTGCACTTGGAGTCTCAACTTCGGCGCTTACTTGCATGTCCGCATGCAAAAGTGGATCAGGCAGAATCGGCACCCGCTGGTCCTGGGGTGTTGTTGCTTTCGGACTCCGACCAGGTAACGCACTATTATGTCGAGTCGTGTCAGACCTTGCGAATTGCCATCGCCAATCTCGTCCGGGGCGGCCGTGGCGCCAAGGATATGCCGCGGCTGAAAGAGCGCTTGGCCGAGAACTTGGGTATCGCCGAGTCTCGGGTGACACATTATATCAAGGAGCATTGCACCGTCCGCTGGCTGCAGCTCGATGAGGGAGCGGTCGAGCTTGCGCATTTCGCTATAGCAGTGCTGCGACCCGTGGTCAACGAGTGAAGATTCACAAAGGTCCCTCAAGTCGCTTTAGCCGTGTGACTTATCGATAACTTTTGACGGGTGCGAAAGCTCCCTTTCGTCCACCCGTTTGCCGTTCGGGCGGTGCCATTCGACCCCTTTTTTTCGCGCTTGGGCGTATCCGGCTGGACGGTTCCTCATCCCGCGGCGAAACTAATGATAGCGAGGCACTTTGCGCGCGGGGGCAGGTGTGCCGTAGATGTTTCGCGCATGGGGCGCGGCTTCGTGAGTGGCAGTTCGTGAGCGGCAGATATTGCAGATATTGCAGATATTGCAGATATTGAAGATTGGGGTACATCTTCCTTCACGCATTCGTACCGTAGCAGGAAAGCGAGGCACTTTATATGCCTAGAAAAGCAGGCGTGAGTTCGCGAGCCTGGAAGCTCGTCGATTTGGCGATGAGCAAGACCGCCGGCGTGGCTTTCGATACGCTGCAATTTTTCAACAAGTTCAACCCGAATCCTTCGTTCACGCCAAATTGGTCAGAGAAACCGTTGTTGAAGTCCTGGGAGAAGACAAAGCCAACGCTGGGGTGGCCGCGGCAGACCGATTCGCTCTGCCCGGGGTGTGTCAAAGAGGCGCGCGAGGCCATTTTCAATGGGAAGAAGGACTGGCGCGATCTGATGTACGAGAAAGTCGGTGAAATCAAGGCGCAGATTATTGAACGCGACGGCCAGGTGTGGATGGTGAAAGAGTGTCCCATCCACGGCACTTGCGAAGATCTTATGGCCATTGATTCGCGCTTCCTGGCCTGGATCGAGAAAAACTTCCCCGGCCGCGATATTCCGGCACATAACGATGAGGGCCTGCATAAGCATGGGTCGAGCACGGTTCGGTATGGCCGGGGCGCGGTTTTGACTGTCGATCTCACCAATCGTTGCAACATGATGTGCGATCCGTGCTTTATGGACGCAAACCAGGTGGGCTACGTTCACGAGCTGACCTGGGACGAGATTCAGGAAGTTTTGGACAATGCGGTAAAAATAAAGCCGCGGCGGCAGCTCTCGGTGCAGTTTTCGGGCGGCGAGCCAACGATGCACCCGTATTTCCTCGACGCCATCCGCTACGCGCGGAAGCTCGGGTACAACAGCGTGCAGGCGGCCACCAACGGGATCGAATTTGCCAAGAACAAGGAGTTCTGCAGGAAAGCATTCGAGGCCGGCCTACGCTATGCCTACTTGCAATTCGATGGCATCGGGAACGACGCGAATAGTCACCGGCAGGTCGGCAATTTGTTTGACGTGAAGCTGCGCGCCATCGAAAACATGCACGAGGCGGGCATCGAGATCATTCTGGTCGTCACGATCGTAAACAACGTCAACAACGATCAAGTTGGCGCGGTAGTGAAGTTTGCGATGGACAATCCCAAGAAAATTTCGTTCGTGGCTTTCCAGCCGGTCTCCTTTACCGGCCGGGACGAGGACATCACACCGGAAC
>WNGJ01007331.1_pt1 | contig 12323 bp, 11 predicted proteins | sample 5400611 | NCBI WGS metagenome assembly WNGJ01 (sample SAMN13153375, study PRJNA577476) | soil metagenome | isolation source: 40 cm soil or saprolite under Garry oak tree replicate 1 | place: USA:California | collected 2016-06-15 | reverse complement strand
GCTCACAGCAAGAACGCGCTAAAAATCCCGCTCGAGTCGCAGTCAGTTCGCGCGCTCGCCCAGATTCTCCCCTCCTCTCAGGTGTCCGGCGACGGAAGCCGCAGCCGCGCCGGACACCGCCTTTCTCAGATGCGCTCCCGCGCTGCTGAGCCGCGTTCCGCTCGCAGTGGTCACAAGACCCGCTTGCCGCCGAGCGTAGAAGCTCGTGTCGCGGATGAGCCGAAAGACGACACCTGGGCTAAAGGCGGCTCCTCGGAGCGAAAGTCGGAGGAGCTCGGCTCGTCGGGCGTCGGGGGTCGACCTACGCAGGCGTGAGTGTCAACACGACCGGCAGCGTCAGAAGCACCGCGCGCGCGTTGTCGTCCCGGTGGGAGTACACCTTCTCCTCGGACAGCTCGACGTGCCATCCCGGCAGGAGCTCGTTGCGCTTGAAGCCCTTGCGAACCCGGGCCAAAGCTTGATCGAGCTTCGTGCGATCGCCTCCAAGAAAGGGTACGGAGAGAAACAGTCCGGCTCGGAGCTGCTTCGAATCCGGCGGCCAGGTGACCGGGTCAATATCCGCGACCTTTACGATCACCGCTTCAGTCGTCTCGCGAGCCGCTTGCAAGGTGAGATGCCGGTAGATCGCGGCCTCTAGCTCGGCTTTGTCAGGCGCATCCGGCATCTAACGCACGTGGCTTCTGAAGACGAATCCTAAGCGGTCTCTAACGATGGTCGCAGTCGGGGGCCGCTGCGAGCGTAATGCGATCGTTCGCCGGAGTGTCGCAGTTCCAACAGAGGCGACACCGGCTGCTCGCCCACGGGGGGGGTGTGAGGTTGCAACCATCGTGCAAGCCCGCCTTGGTTAGTTGCCGCTCGATCCGGCTCGCGGTTGGGCGCCCGACGGCAAACGACGTCGCGGCGCCCTCCGGAGCTCGAGCGATCGCATCCGTGCTGGGAACACGGTAAAACAGCACTAGCGAGAGGGCAGCTCCCAAAGGAGGCAGAGATGGACGCTCGCGTCGGCGACAGCATCGTCCTCGAGTCCGAGCGCGTCGGCCAGCCCGCGCACAGCGGCGTAGTCGAGGAGGTGCTGCAGGAGCAGCCGCCGCGGTACCGGGTGCGCTGGGAGGACGGTCGCGAAAGCATCGTCGCGCCCGCGGCGGGCGCGGCCCGGATCGAGCCGAAGAAATAGAGGCCGCGCGTCAGCCGGGTGGCCGCAGGACTTAACGCGTGCGCTCGACGAGGCGGAGGCTGCTTACGTAACGGGCGTAGAGCTCGGCGATCGTGGCAGGCCGGCCGTCGATGAACTCGTGGAGCCGCTGACCGCCGAGAACCCGACCATGTCCTCGGCGTCAGCGACCTTCAGCGGCACCAGGCTGAGGCGTCTGGTCGTGATCACCCTTTCCGGCGAGCCTTTGGTCTCCCCATCTCGCTTCGCTTGCTCAGCAGAAGACCGCGAGATAGAAGGGCAGGTCGACGGCGTTGTTACTTCCGTCGAAGATCACGACGTTGACGGTGGTCGTACTGGTGCGGCTCGTATAGAGGTTGTAGTCCCCTGAAACCCCACCAGCGTCCTGTCCCGCCGTCGCGAGGTAGACACAGTTGGTGATGTCGGTGTTAAAGGCGATTCGGTAAGTGCCGGTGTCTACTCTGGCCGCCAAGGTTGCACCACTGTTCTTCGTAAGCGTGCCTCCGGCATCCAGTGCGACAAAGAGCTTGGTCGCCGACTGACCCGGCGCTCCCTGCACACCCTGCGCTCCCGTCGCGCCCGTCGCTCCCTGTGCGCCCTGCGCGCCTTGTGCGCCCGCGGGGCCTCTCAGCCCCCTGTTGCCCTTGAGAGCATTCCGCGCTGCCTTGCTCAGGTCGTTCGTGAGCAGCGACCCGTTGATCACTTGCTTCGTGCCGACGCTGTTTCTCGGCAGGAGCGCGTTACCGGCGGCGAACGACGTCCCACCGAGCCCCAGGAACACTGCAAACAGCGCCAAGTGATGGCGTGCGACGTAGGACGCAATCCTCATCAACATGGTTGCCCTCCCGTCCTGGTCAGGCAACGATCGATCAGCGCGTGGGCGAACTGCTGTTGCCGGGCCACGAGTTCGAGCCGATTCGATTCGAGCTCTTTGTGGTCCGCGTCCTGTTCGTGCAACGCCTGACGCTCTGCGACGAGCATGCGGAGCGCCTCCTGTAGGCATTCGACGCTAGACATCGACGATCATCCTTTCTTCCCGCTCCACGCGGTAAGAGCCGTCGCGCTTGGTTGCATAGGCGTAGGGGTGGTAGAAGGCGTCGATTGCATCGGCCGGTGCCACCTCGATGCGAAAGCCCGCGCCGGTGGCCAGGTCGAGGACGGAAAGCTCCACCCGCTCGACCTCGGGGTGCCAAAGGAGCAGAATTTCGTCCGTCCCGCTCAGCCGCTGGGCCAGTTCACGGGTCTGCGGCGTCACGCGCGCGCCCGTTGCGGGCGGCGGGCCGTCTGGTGTGATGTTGCGGTTCATGAGAGTTCCTTTCGATGAGAGCTGCCCGGCTGCGGCTTTTGCGGGGCCTCTGGGACGGAGGCCCCGCGCATTCCGTGCCGGCGAGGTTGCTCTAGAGGACGAGCACGCCGTCCAGGAAGAGCTGGATAACGCCGGCCGCCAAGCCGGCCGAGTTCACGGTGTCAGTACCCGCGAGGGTGTTGATCTCGAGCCTGTCGTTCGCGGCCTCCGAATGGAAGACCGCGACCGTCGCGGCAAGACCGCTCACCTTCACGCCAGCGGTGTCTCCGCTGACGTCGATCGTGTCGTCGCCGTTCGTTGCGTTGACGACGACGCGGTCGGCCTGACCGTCGCCCGTGACGCCGCCAAGGGTGCCCGCAAGGTCGACGTTGACATCGTTGACGTCGGTTCCCGTCAGGTCGTTGACGGTGACGACGTCGGCGCCGGCGAGGGCGTTGAAGTCGACCCGCTCGACGCCGTGCGTGTCCATCGTGACGTTGGCCACGTCGCGGAAGAACCTGAGGTGGTTGCCGTTCGCGGACAGGTCGACGTGCTCGGCGACGGCGGCGCCGTTGAAGACCATCGTGTCTTCGCCGTTCTGGCCTTCGATAGTGTCGCTGCCGTCGCCGGGATCCCAGACGAACGTGTCGTCGCCGTTGCCCATGAACGCCACGTCGTTGCCCTTGTTCCCGTCGATCGAGTCGTTGCCGTTCCCGCCGATAAGCGTCTCGGCTCCCGGGCCTCCGGCCAGGGTGTCGTCGCCGTTACCGCCGCTCAGGGTCCCGGCTCCGCCTCCGACCAGGAGGTCGTTTCCATTTCCTCCGAGCAGCGTCTCGGCTCCGGCGCCTCCGAACAGCTCGTCGTTTCCGTTTCCACCGTCGATCGTCGTCGGGATGGTGTTGCCAAAGACGCCGTTGCTCTCGTCGACTCGCAGGCGGTCGTCGCTATTCCCGCCGTTGAGGGCGATCTTCGCGACGGCAGCCCGGTCGAAGCTGAAGTCGGCCGAGCCGTCGTCGCCGAGGTCGACCTGGAGGATGCCGGGCTGGCCGGCCTCTAGCCGAAGCGCGATCTTGTCGCTTGCATTCGTGCCCTGGACCGTCAGCGCGCCGTTCTCGAGGGTCACGCCGGCTGAGCTCGCGGCGTTTCCCTGTCCAGCCGCGATCCCGGCTACGGCGGCCGCGACGACGACCACTGCCGCAGCAGCCATCCACATCGGCCGCGCGACACGGGACTTCTTGACTTGAATCACGTTCTTCATCTGCCTACATCTCCTTTGGAGTGAGCCGCGGACGGCTCGAGGGTCTGGTTGTCCGGTCGACGCCCCGCGCGTTGGCAGTCGGGGCTCATGAGACCGCGAACCGGCCGTTCATGATCCCGGCGTGTGGGTCGCACCTGAAGCGGTAGCTCCCCTTCTTCAGCCTCAGCACGAAGCTCTTCGTCCCCGTGAATTCCACGCTCGTGAAGACGCGGTTGAAGCCGGGGCCGCTCAGGTGGAAGTCGTGAATGCTCGCGCGGTCGCGGATCACGAAGCGGTACGGCGTCCCGGCCTTCAGCCGCGTCACTTTCTTGCCCTGCATGGTCAGCCCGATCGTGAAGCCGGGGCCGACCGTGCCGGTGACGGTCTTGGCGGTAGCCGCCGAGCCGCCGCCGGTCGCAGCCAGTGCTGCGGCGGCGAGTGCGCCGAGTAGCCAGGAGCCCGTGCGAATCCTTCTCATGTCCTTGCCTCCTTCGGTTGAGAGCTCCTGATCGAGCTCACGATTGGACGTCCCGATCGTCGGAGGCCCGGACGCCGATTCGCACCGTGGAGACCCCCCGGACTTTCCAAGACGGGGCCTCGGAGGCCGGCTTTACGGGGATGGCGAGGTCAGTCGATCTGCCCGGGCATCAGCGCGCCGAGGCGAGCGAAGCACAATGCGCAGCGCCCGGCGGCGGAGGTTCCGCTGTCGGAGCTCCCCGGGCTACGGCGCGATGTTGTGGTTGAGGTGGAAGACGTTGTCGGGGTCGTATCGGCGCTTGACCTCGCCGAGCCGGCCGTAGTTCGGCCCGTAGGCTGCTCGGATGGCGTCATCGGCCTGGTCGTCGCCGAGGTAGTTGAGCCAGCGGCCGCTCCCGAAGTGCGGACGCATCGCTGCGAAGGTCTCGCGGCTCCAGGCGATGTTCGCCTCGCTATCGCGCGGGTCGGTCCAGACGGACGGGATCAGGAGGTTCCAGCCTCGGTCGCGGTGCGGCACTGCGGTCTTGGTCACGCCGACGCGCGTCACCGCGCCGTGGAAGTGCTCGAGCAGGATCGACGTCATCGGCGAAGGAACGGTCGCGAATCGTTCGGCGGCGATGTCGATCAGCTCGTCGGGGAGGCCGCGCGTGAAGCTCGACAACCAGTAGTTGAGCGCCCCGTCGGGGAAGCCGGCGTCGAGGATCGTGTTCATCACGGGGTAGGGCATGGGGCCGACCTCGACCAGCAACGGCGAGCCCCACGTCTTGAACGGCGCGAGGTCGAGCTCCGCGTCGACGGGGTCTCCAGCGTGGAAGACGACCAGTGCCGCGAGCTTGGCGCCTGAGCCGTCCGGGGCGTGCACCAGCCCGGCGAACACGGTCAGATCGTCCGACGCATCCGCGACCGCGTCGCGATAGAAGCGCAACAGGTCGGGTGCGGCGTCGATCGGATGGGCGATCAGCCCGCCCACGATCGTCTGGACTGGGTGAAGCCGGTACGTGAACGAGGTGACGACGCCGAAATTCCCGCCGCCTCCGCGAAGCGCCCAGAAGAGATCAGCGTGTGACGCGGCGTCGACATGGAGCACATCCCCCTCTGCAGTGACGAGCTCGGCCGCGAGCAGGTTGTCGGCCGCGAGGCCGTACTTGGCCATCAGCCAGCCGAGGCCACCGCCGAGCGTGTAGCCCGCGATACCCGTCCCGGATACAGCACCCCCAGTCACCGCGAGCCCATGCTCGGCGGCAGCGGCGTTCAGCTCTCCCCAGATCACGCCACCCTCGGCGGTGGCGGTCGGCCGGTCGGGATCGATCTCGATCCGCTTCATCTCGGCCAGGTCGATCATCACCCCTCCGTCGGTCACGGCGCGGCCGGCGACGTTGTGGCCGCCGCCACGGATGGAGACTTCGAGTCCTGCCCGGCGCGCGAGGGCGAGCGCCGCAGCGACGTCACACGCCGTCTCGCAGCGGACGATCAGAGCGGGTCTGCGGTCGATGAGGCCGTTGTGCACGGCACGGGCCGCTTCGTAGCCGTCGTCCTCCGGACCCAGGACGGATCCGGAGAGCTGTCCGGCCAGATCGGCGACGAGCGTGGAGTTGATGGTTGTGCTCATCGGATGCTCCTCGAGTAAGCGGGCCTTCGCGAAGACCCACGGTTGAATGTCTTGGTAATGGTGGAAGTCGGCGCACGCCATTCGCACCGTGGAGACCCCCTGTTTTTTTCAGGGCGAGAGCTGTGACTTTCCGCGAGTGCGGAGTACGCTTGACGCAGATGAAAGTGGCCGCCGCCACCGAACCGCTGCTGGAGCGGAACGAAGAGCTGGCGCGGATCGAATCGGCGCTGGCCGAGGCTCGCGCGGGGCGCGGCACCTTCGTGGTGGTCGAAGGGCCGGCCGGCATTGGCAAGACAGCGCTACTCGCTGCGGCACGCAGCGCGGCGACAGAGGGCGGAATGCGCGTGCTGCGGGCGCGGGGAACGGAGCTGGAGCGCGATTTCGCCTTCGGAGTGGTGCGTCAGCTGTTCGAGCCGCCACTCGCCGAGGCATCAGAGCTCGAGCACGCCGAGCTTCTGCAAGCCGCCGCGGGCGTGGCGGCCGGCCTGCTCCGGCTTCCAGGAGCATCCCCTACGGATGGCGCGGCCTCTTCGGCGGTCGACCCATCGTTCGCGATCCTCCACGGGCTCTACTGGTTGTGCGCGAATCTGGCGGCCGTCGGTCCACTTTGCGTGGTCGTCGACGACGTGCACTGGGCAGACACGGCGTCCCTCCGCTACCTGGCCTTCCTGCTCACGCGGCTCGAAGAACTGGGCGTCGCCCTCGTCGTGGCGACTCGGCCGCTAGAGACCGGCACCGATGCCGATCTGCTCGCGACCGTGACGACCGATCCCTCCGCGCATATGGTCTCCCTGCCTCCGCTGACGAGGGCAGCCGTCGCCCAGCTCGTCGAGTCGAGGCTCGGTGGGGCTCCCGCTCCTGTCTTCGTCGACGGTTGCCTGCGCGCAACGCGCGGGACGCCCTTCCTGATGCACGTGCTCGTGGACGCGCTCAGCGAAGGAGGGATCGCCCCAACTGAGGAGGCCGCGCGGCACGTCGAGAGAATCGGTGCACGACCACTCGGTCGCTCGATTAGCCTCCGCCTCCGTCGGCTGCCGGAGAATGCCGGGCAGCTGGCTCGCGCGCTGGCCGTCCTCGAGGAAGGCGACCTTCTCCAGGCGGGGCGACTCGCGGGCCTCGAAGAGCTCGAGGCAGCCGAGGCAGCCGAGCTGCTGACGACCGCCGGGATTCTCGAGCCCGGCCGCCCCCTGACGTTCGTCCATCCGATCGTCCGCAGCGGGATCTACACGGAGCTCTCTGGTGCCGAGCGCGCACAAGGCCACCGCCGTGCCGCTCGACTGCTCGCCGAGGAACCGAGCGCGTCCGGACGGGTCGCCCAGCACCTGCTGGTCAGCGAGCCCGCGGGTGATGGCTGGGTCGTCGAGCGGCTGGTCGAGGCCGCGTGCGCGGCGGGAAAACAGGGCGCTCCCGAGTCGGAGGCGGCCTTCTTACGCCGAGTGCTCGCTGAACCACCGCCGCCGGGCGACCGGCCGGCATTGCTGCTCGACCTCGGAATGGCTGAGGCCAGTGCGGGGCTCGCCGGCTGGTCCGAGCATCTGCAGGAGGCCATCGACGCCGCACCCAATGCAGAGGCAGCCGGCGAAGCGGCGATGGTGCTGGGGCTGGCGCTCAGCCGCGCTCAGCGCTTTGCGGAAGCGGTCGAGGTTCTCGATCGCGCATCGTCAGCCCTCGATCCTCGCGACGGCGAGCTTGGGCTCTTGCTCGAGACCGCGGCCGTCGTAGCCGGGATGTACGACCCCGTCACCACACCCTCGGTGGCTCTTCGCCGTGCCGCGCTACGCGAGCGGGCCGCCAACGATCAGGCCGCTCCACCTGAGTTGGTGGCCGCAGCCTCGCAGATCTCCGCACTGATGAACGAACCCGCGGAGGTCTGCGCCGAGCTTGCGACTCGAGCGCTTCGGGCGGATTTCAGCGCACCCCCAGGATCTAAGGGCAGGCCGTGGTTCCTTCGCAACATGGTTTTCGCGGCAACGCTCACGCTGCTCTGGACCGAGCGCTATGCCCAGGTGCGGCCGCTGCTCGATGCCGCGATCGCGCAGGCGCGGGCGACCGGCGACAGCGCCCGGCTTGCCCTAGGTCTGGCGAACCGCGGCTGGCTCGCGCTTCGACGCGGCGATCTGAGTGCCGCGGAGGGAGACGCCCGGACTGCGCTGGCCGCGACCTGCCTTCCCGCACCGCCCATGTACCGCGTCCTCAACGGCGGCGTGCTCGTCAGGGTGCTTCTCGAGCAGGGCGAGCTCGACGAGGCAGAGGAGACGCTGGCGACGCTCGGCTACGAAGCAGAGAGCGGATTCGTCACGGCCGCAGGTCTTCACCTCGCCCGTGGGCGGCTGCGGGTCGCCGAGGGACGCGTCGCGGAGGGGCTCGAAGACTTCCTGGGTGTGGGGGCAGACCTGACGCAGGCGTTGGTCACCTGCCCGAGCTACCTGCCTTGGCGGTCGCAGGCCGCGCTTGCCCATCTCGCCCTCGGCGATCACGAGTCGGCGGGACGGCTCGCAGAAGAGGAGCTCGAGCTCGCCCGGGCGTTCGGCGCCCCGCGCGCACTAGGCATGGCGAAGCGTGCCGCCGGCGTCGTGGCCGGCGGTGAGCGTGGAGAGCTCTTGCTCCGTGAGGCGATCGATGCCTTCGAGCGTGGCGACGCAAGGCTGGAACGGGCGCGTACCCTCGCCGACCTCGGTGCTCTGCTTCGGCGGCGCAATCGACGCACCGAAGCTCGAGAGCTGCTCCGGGAGGCGCTCGATACGGCTCACCGCGCGGGCGCCAACCCCCTCGCCGAATACGCCGAGACTGAGCTCCGTGCTACCGGCGCGCGGCCGCGCCGGACGGTTCTCACAGGACTCGATTCGCTGACCGCCAGCGAGCACCGGATCGCCGAGTTCGCTAGCCAAGGTCTCACCAATCGCGAGATCGCCCAGACCCTGTTCATCACCACAAGGACGGTTGAGGGTCACCTGACAAGCACTTTCCGCAAGCTGCAGCTCGACTCCCGTAACGAGCTCCCTGCGGCGCTCGAGCAGCGCCCTAGAGTACCGGCGTAGCGCCGCTCTAGAACTTCCCCGCCGGTCAGAAAGGATTCACGCAGCCGAGCGGATCGAGGACGGATCCGGCACGTGCTCGCAAATGGTCGCCTGCTCGCACTGTCGCAGCGCGACAGTGCGACACTGCGACAGTCGAAGGGCGGGAGCCCGTACCGGGTGCCGGATTGAGCCCTCGCGAGCGTGCTACAGGAGATGCGACAGTGTGAAGTCCCTCGGCCGAGTGTCGCCTTCTGCGGGAAGTGCGACGCGGTGCGGCACCGGGCCGTCCAGGCTAGAGCGGAGACGCACCCTTCGACCGCCAGTAACGGTTGAGCGCACCCTGCACCTTCACGAACCAGACAAGGTGGCCGATGATCGGGAGGAGAAACCAGAGTCCGGTAATCCCGCGCACGGGGCTGTGCCCGCTGTCGAGATCTTCGTACAGGTAGCGGACCTCGGAGGGAACGACGAAGAAGGTGACCGGGGAGATGAGGATGAAGATGACGAGACCGAGCACGCCGCCGACGCCGTTGCCGGAGTAGCGCTTGACCTCCTCTTGCGTCTTGTAGACCCAGTAGAAGCCGTAGATCGAGAGCGTCAGCAGGAACCAGAGGATCGAGAGCCCGATCGAGCGCGTCTCGCCCATCGGGCCTCGGGGAGCGCCTGCAGCGCTCGTAACACCGGCTGTTTCTGACAGCGCGCCTCCTCGGTGCGGATGAGATCGCATCATCTCAGACCCCTGAAGGGTTTCAAAACTCGGGTTCCGCCTGGAAATGGATTATTCGCGGGCATGAATCAGAGGTTTTGAAACCCCTCACGGCCGATCGTCGTCCTCTGGCGTGAGAGGGAAGACAAGGCGCGCGCCCGCTTCGACGCGGCACACGAGCTCGCGCATCTCGTCCTGCACCCCGAGGCCGAGCCGGGGAACAAGATCCTCGAGGCTCAGGCCGACGCGTTCGCGGCCGCCTTCTTGATGCCGCGCGAATACATCTTCGGGCAATTGCCGCGCCGCGTCGACTTCCGCCGCCTGCTCGAGCTGAAGCTGCAGTGGGGCGTCTCGCTCGGCGCGCTCCTCTATCGTGCGCGCTCGCTCGGCGTGATCGGTGAGTTCGCCCACCGGCGTGCGATGGCGCGGATGTCGAGCGAGGGCTGGCGCCGCGACGAGCCGGGTGATCTCGGGGCGTCGGAGATCCCGACCATGCTGGCCCAGGCGCTCGAGCTCTTGCGCCTGCGCGGGGTGACGCTCGAGACGCTCGCCGCCGAGGCGAGGCTGCCGGTCGCGGTCGTCGCCGAGATCGTCGGCGGCGAGACGAGGCCGCGTCTGCAGCTGGCCGAGGCCGACGAGGCAGCGGCCGCCGGGTAGCACTGTGTACCGGTCCGATCTCCCTCTCAGCCGAGTTCAGAGCCTGTGGAGCCCGGAGTGCTCGAGTCAGTTCAGTCGAGCGGGTCGGCCGACCGCTCGGCTTCGCGGGCGGCGTCGCCGGCTAGCGCGGCGGGGTGCTCGCTACGCACGCGGCAGTCGGAAACGCATCTAGGCTAAAACGCTCTCGGGCCTGCGTGCACACACGCGCGCGAGAGCCCACCAGGCGCGTGTGGCCAGCACGAGCGAGGGAACGTGTCGCACTTACGCCAGTGTGCGACAGAGACACGAGTCGGGACGAGGAGCGCGAACGAGTGCTTGGGCGGGCTACTCCGGGACGACCCATAGCGGGCCTTAGCGGGGTGCTAGGGGGCGTCAGTCATCCGCTCGGCGTTGCTCTCGCACGTGCGTACGGCCGCGCCACCGCTTTCGGTCGCGAGGCGGACACGCGAATCCGGGAGAGCGGAGCCACGCGCATCGCGCTCGTCCAGCCAGCGCTCATACAAACGGCAGTCAGAACTAAGAAAATGCAACGACGGCGCCGGGCCGTCAAACCGCGTCAGCCGACCCTGAAAACCGCCTGTTGCACGGCTATGGCCTAGTTCCACGGCTAACGACGAGGTTGACGCGGCCCGCGTTGCGCAGACGGGTGCCGGGCTTCGGCGACTCGCCGACGACGAGACCGCGGCGTGTCCGCGCCCAGACGTAGCGGACGCGGCCGACGCGGCACCACGAGGCCCCAATAGCAGCCCCTGCTTTGCGAAGCGTTTTCCCGTGAACGTTCGGAACCACGCAGACGCGCGGCGCTGATCCCAGGACGGGCGGTGGCGAAGCCGGTGGTGACGGGGGTGGCAGTGGTGGTGCCGGCGGCGGCGGTGCCGGCGGCGGCGGGGGTGCCGGCGGAGGCGGGGGTGGTGGCGGCGGAGGCGGCGGTGGCGCGGACAGCGAGACAGTCACGGCAGCCGAGAGGTTTCCGCTGCCGCCGGCGGCGTCGTATCCTCGGACTGAGTAGGAGTAGGTCGTGCCGGGCACAGCGGTCGGGTCGGTATACGTCAAGCCCGTTGTCAGGCCGATGCTGTCCCCGTCGCGAACGATTTCGTAGCCGGAAATGCCGATCTGGCTCGCGCCCGCGCCCCAACTCAACCTCACCTGCGGCGGATCTCCGCTCGGCCCCGCGGCGAGCCCGCTCGGGGCCGTCGGCGCGGCGCATGAGATAGTGCCTTTGTTGGCGTCGGCGACGACAGACGCGAGCGATCCGAACGATCCCTTCGTCGTCCCGTCCGCCCAAAGCACACCGGACTGCCAGCCGCCGAGATCTGACTCGTCCCGGAGGAGGAAGTTGAAGATCGCGCCGACGTAAGGCTGACAGTAGGCGAGCCTGACCGCGTACCGAAGCTGCGTCGCCTGGTCCGTGTTCTCGGTGCCGGTGTAGGAGCCGGCCTGCTCGGGCGGCACCGTCGTCTGGAAGCCGCTTTCCAGATACCAGATCGGCATGCAGGTCACATCGCAACCCGGGCCGGGAACCTGCTGCGCGGTCCCGGCGAACGCCTCCTGGAGCGTCTGGACGAGCTTGTTCCAATCTCCCTCGGCGATCACCGTCCCGACCGTGTGGATCAGGAAGGGGCGCTCGCGGAAGGAGTTCTGGTAGACGTGCTGGCCGACGGTGTCGAACAGCGGGCTGCTTCGGCCGCTCGCCCGGAAGGCGACCCCCATCTGCCTGATGAAGTTCACCGGCGAGTGGGAGATATTGCTGACCGCACTCGGGTTGTCGTTTCCCCGCGGCGAGGTTGCCGGGCCGACGACGTTGATGCCGGGCCGGAAGGCGTGCAGCAGGTCCCAGCAGTGGGCGAGCAGTGCTTCGTAGGAGGCCGGCGCGGCGCTCGAGCCGTCCGGATTGAACTGCGGTCGCCAGAAGAAGCTGAGGTTTGGCTCGTTCCAGATCACGACGTCGTTGATCGAGGGGAAGCGAGCGACGGCATTCCTGGCGTAGGTGCAAAACTGCGTTCGGGAGTTGTCGTCCTGTGGAGCGCTGGTCGCGCTCCCGTACACCGCCAAGACGAGGCGGAGGCCGCTCGTTCCCGAGGCTGCGCCAGCGAGGTCGGTGACGTCTTGCGCGGTCAGGCTGCTCTCGCCGGGCACCCAGCGCAAAGTGACCCGGAAAGCCGCT
>WNGJ01020421.1_pt1 | contig 12325 bp, 12 predicted proteins | sample 5400611 | NCBI WGS metagenome assembly WNGJ01 (sample SAMN13153375, study PRJNA577476) | soil metagenome | isolation source: 40 cm soil or saprolite under Garry oak tree replicate 1 | place: USA:California | collected 2016-06-15 | reverse complement strand
CGTAACGTCCGGAAGTGGGGGTGTCGAGGCAACCAAACATGTTCATGAGCGTCGATTTGCCACTCCCGCTTGGCCCCATGATCGCGACGTACTCGTTGCTGTGAATTTGAAGCGAGACCCCGCGCAAAGCCCGCACGATTTCTTCGCCCATCACGTAGTCCTTGGTGATGTTCTCGATGTCGATGACGACGGGACCCCGTGGCCGAGTCACATCAGAGTTGAGCTTGTTCATCAAACACTCGCGCGCGGCGCGCCGCTCGACTATTTCGTCGCTTCCTTGTCGTAAGTAAGTTTGGCGCCATCCTTTAATTTGCGGCTGATCGCGCTGTAACTGCCTGAAATCACTTCGTCTCCCGGTTGCACGCCGCTCTTGATCTCCATGTAGGTGTCATTCGAGATCCCGGTCGTTACCTTCACCATCTGCGCCTTGCTGCCTTTTTTCAGAAACACAACCTTGGCAATTTTTTCGTGCTCCTCTTTCTGCGTCGCCTTTTCCTGGCGCTCGTTAACGTAATCTGCGCTGTTGTCGCCTTTGTCTCGCTGCGCTGTCTTCTGCTTTTTCTTTTCGATCTCCTCCGGACTCAAGTTGGTGTCGCCGGTCCGAATCGTTACAGCCTGCATCGGCACGGCCACGACGTCCTTTACCATGTTCGTTTCGATATCGGCCGTGCAACTTAGCCCCGGTTTCAATGTCACATCGTGATCGTCGATACGAATTTTTACCTCAAAGTTGGTTACTTCCTCCTGCGTCCCCGCGCCGGTCGTCTTTCCTGTATTCGCAATCTGATAAACGGTGCCGTGAAATTTCCGGTCACCGTACGCGTCGATTTTTACCTTGGCCTTATCGTCAACTTTTACGTTCACGACGTCGTTCTCGTTCACATCCACGCGCGCTTCCATGTGGCCGAGATCGGCCACGCGCATGACTTCCGTTCCTGCGAATTGCCCCGTCGCTACAATGCGTTCGCCCAATTTGCTGTTCAGAATCGTCACCGTTCCATCGATCGGCGAATAAACCGTTGTCTTCGAAAGTTGATCGCGCGCCTGACTCGAACCCGCTTGCGCGCGCTCGATCTCGTGCAGCGAACTCTCGTAGGTATTCTTGGCCACGTCGTAAGCAGCCTGCGCGGCGTTGTATTCTTGAATAGAAATGGTTTTCTTCGCGAACATGTCGTCGGCGCGTTTAAGATCTTGCGCCGTCTTCATCATAGTCGCCTTTTGTTGAAGATTCGTCGCCTTGGCCGAGCTGATGGCTGCCTCCTGTTGCTCGAGGAGGGCCCTGTAGGAATCCGGCTTTATCCGCACGAGCAGATCACCTTTGTTGACCGCCTTTCCATCTTCGACCGGCAAATCAATGATCTCACCCGCCACTTCCGGTGAAATCTTCACCTCGGTTTCGGGTTGCACCTTCCCAGTGGCGGAAACGATCTGCAGAATTGTCTTGCGGACCGCTTTCTCGGTAGTCACCGGGACCGGTTTTTCGCGTTTGCTCGCGATGACTGAAGCAATAATCAAAAGCAATATCAGGGCGATGGAGCCAAAAATGATGTAGCGCTTGCGACGCGAGCGGCGTTTCTTCATGACTTCCGGTGCAATTGGGGGTGTTTTTAAAGTTTGATGCATAGAATGCTTGTCAGCCAGGGAAGAGGGGTCAGAAATTATCTCAGTTTAGACCTTTGCAAAGCGAAACGGTTCACAGGATCGACAGTGAGATGCGGCGAACCGGCGATTTGGATTCAACAAACTTTCGACATTTCCATTTCGCACCTTTGCTGAATCCGCTCGATCGCCCAGGCTGCGTGCTCAGCAACCAATTCGTCGGGATCTGATGCCGCCCCTTTCAGCGCTGACAAGTCCACCAGGCCACCGACGTTGCCCAAGGCGACACAGACATTACGCAAGAAACCGCGTCGTTTAATCCGCTTGATCGGCGAATTTCTGAACAGGGCGCGAAATTCCACGTCGTTCAGTTTCAAATAATCCCGCAGCAACATGCCCGTGGTCGATGGGCGCGCTGAAAATGCAGTTTCCCGGGATGCTTGAGCGAATCGATTCCACGGGCAGGCATCGAGACAATCGTCGCAGCCGAAAATCCGATTTCCGATAAGCGGCCGCAGTTCGACCGGGATAGAGCCTTTCAGTTCGATCGTTAAATATGAAATGCAGCGGCGCGCATCGAGCCGATGCGGCGCGGTGATTGCGCCGGTCGGACAAGCTTTGATGCAACGGTCGCATGTTCCGCATCGATCCCGCTGTGGAGGATCGGGCGGTAACTCGAGTGTGGTTAGAATTTCACCCAGAAAAAACCAGGTTCCCAATCGCGTATCGATCAGCATCGTGCTCTTGCCGTGCCACCCGATTCCAGCCTCAGCGCCATGATCCCGTTCCAAAATCGGGCCGGTGTCCACATACGATTTCTGCGTACCGCCAAATCGGCGAAGGAAATTGTCGATCTTATCGAGCTTCTGCGAGATGACCTCGTGATAGTCGTCACCCCACGCATACCGTGCGATCCTCCCTGTAGCGGCTCCGAAAGCTTTCGGGGTCGCCCGTCCGCCTTGCCAATAATTCAGTGCCAGCACAACAATCGCGCGCGCGCCCGGCAAAACTTTCTGCGGATCACACCGTTTTTCGTGCCCGCGCTCCATGTAGCTCATCTCTCCCGCCGCCCCTTCTCGCAGCCAGGTCCGGAACTCAGATGCGTGCTTGGGCGCAGCACACGCGGCAACGCGGCACGAATCGAATCCCAGCTTCCGCGCATACGCGATAAGTTTCTTTTTTAACTCCTCGCTCTTCATTCTCCGACTGGGAAATCGCTGATGTTTTTCAAAATTAATTCAGCGATTTGTTCGGGATTCTTTTGCGAAATGTCCACTCGTAGATCCGCTGCGCTCCTGTAAAGCGGCTGGCGGGCCTCCAGTAATTCCGATAGCGTCGCTTCGGGATTCGCTGTCTGCAATAGCGGACGATCACTCAGGCGATCGATCCGCGTGCGGAGCGTTGCCTCGTCCGCATCGAGCCAGACAACGGCTCCTAATCCCTTCAAAAGATCGATGTTCTCTGAACGCAGTACGATGCCGCCACCTGTTACAATAATCGTAGGCTCTTCGGTCGGTAAAGAAAGCAATGTCTCGGTTTCGAGCTCGCGGAAATGTTTCTCGCCGTGGGTCGAAAAAATCTTTTCGATCGGCATCCTCAGTTTTGATGAAATGATTTCGTCCGTATCGAACCGGCGAAATCCAGTGCGCTGCTCCAAAACCTTTCCAACAAGAGATTTCCCGGTTCCCATAAACCCGATAAGCACAATCGATCTCGCCGAGCTCACACGGCAATATGCGATTGAAGATCGACAATGAAAAGTCGACATCCTTTGCCACGCTTGGCGTTTCACAGAAACCTCCTACAATGTGCTCGTGCCGCACTCAAAAGCCCTGGTTGCCATCCTAATGGGGAGCAAATCGGATTGGGAAACGATGCGGCACGCGGTCGAAGCCCTCGACGAACTCGGCATTCCTAACGAGTCGCACGTGCTTTCCGCACATCGCACGCCGGATGCGACGGCCGAGTTCGCGCGCAAAGCCGCAGCTCGCGGTTTGCGCGTAATTATTGCCGGCGCGGGTGGCGCGGCGCATCTGGCAGGGGTCATCGCCGCGCATACATGGCTGCCGGTGCTAGGCGTGCCGATTCAATCTAAGGCGCTGCAAGGACTTGATTCGCTTCTTTCCACGGCGCAAATGCCGGGCGGGATTCCGGTNNNNTGCGATCGGCGAATCTGGCGCGAAAAACGCCGCACTTCTCGCCGCCGCGATTCTTGCCACATCCGAGGACGCAATTCGGAGGAAATTGGAAGCTTTTCGTAAAAGGCAATCTGAGAGCGTGCTTGCCGCGAAACTCCCGAAGTGAAAACGGAAATTTCAACCGATCGCACTGCGGCGGTTGAATTGCTCCGCGAAGGCGAAATCGTCGCGCTGTCGACGGAAACCGTTTATGGATTGGCGGCTGACGCACTCAATCCGATTGCCGTTGCAAAAATCTTCGAAGCGAAAGAACGCCCCCGTTTCGATCCATTAATCGTTCATTTGCCCGATCGCGATTGGCTGGAGAAGATTGTCGATCTTCCCGCGCAAGATCGACAATTGATCTTGGAACTAGTCGATTCGTTTTGGCCTGGTCCGTTTACGATGGTTTTGCCGAAACGGGAAATCGTTCCCGAAATTGTAACTGCGGGCCTCGACACCGTCGGCGTTCGCGTCAGCGTGCATCCGGTTTTCTCCGAAATTATTCGAGCACTTGGAAAACCGATCGCAGCGCCAAGTGCAAACCGCTTCGGCCGCATTAGCCCGACAACCGCCCAGCATGTTCTTGATGAACTGGAGGAGCGAATCCCGCTGATTATCGACGGTGGTCCGACCGCTCATGGAATCGAATCGACCATCGTGGCGATTTGCGCCGGCGGGATCCACATCCTCCGCCGCGGCCCGATTACGGAGGAACAATTATCGGAATTTGGCAAGATCGAAAACGTCGCTTCCGCAGAAAAGGTTTCCGCGCCCGGACAACTACCCAAGCATTATGCTCCGAAAACACCGCTGCGATTGATCGAAGATGTGAATTCTTTTTCGCCGGACAAAAATCAGCGCGTCGGATTGCTCGCATGGAAGCCGGTCGAATCAGAGAAAAATTTCGCAGCAGTTCGCTACCTAAGCGAACGACAAGACTTGCGCGAAGCCGCGGCAAATCTCTTTCGCTATTTGCGCGAGTTGGACGTGCCCAATGTCGATCTTATCGTTGCGGAACAAGTTCCCGATCGGGGACTCGGGGCGGCGATAATGGATCGGTTGCGACGCGCGGCGCACCGTCCGGTTGATGTGCAAGACAGGCCTGAATAAATCCCTTGAACAGCGGATGTGGTTTATTCGGTTTGCTTTGAAACTCGGGATGATACTGGCAGGCGAGGAAGTAAGGGTGACCGCGCAATTCGATCAGCTCCGCAAGTGCACCATCGGGTGAAGTTCCCGAGATCGTAAAGCCTTTCTCGGTCATGCGCTCGCGGTATTTCATATTGAATTCGTAACGATGGCGGTGTCGCTCGAGCACGTCTGCCCGACCGTAGATTTTCCCAGCAAGCGTGCCGGGTGCGATTTTTGTCGGCCATGTGCCGAGCCGCATGCTCGCGCCTTTGGTGTGCACACCACGTTGTTCCTCCAGAAGTGAGATCACTGGCTCCGCCGCGTCTTTGTCGAACTCGGTGCTGTTTGCATTTTTGATTCCACAGACATTTCTCGCGAATTCAATCGTTGCCACTTGCATGCCGAGGCAGAGACCGAGATACGGCACCTTGTGTTTCCGAGCGAACTGCGCCGCCCTGATTTTTCCCTCCACCCCGCGCTCGCCAAAACCACCCGGAATTAGGATGCCCGCGACATCTTTGAGCTGGCCGTCAACGTCGTCCTGGAGCGATTCGGCATCGATTAGTTTAAGATCGATCCCGCAATCCTGGCTCGCGGCCGCGTGGGTAAGCGATTCATAAATGCTTTTGTAGGCGTCCTGCAGGTGAATGTATTTTCCGACTACTGCAATTTTGACGCGTTTCTTCGGGCTGATGACGCGCTCGACAAATTTTTGCCAGTTTGCCAGGTCGGGTTCGGGAGTTTCGAGACGGAGAAGATCACACACGAGTTTGTCGAGCTCCTCGGCGTGCAGCATCAAGGGATATTCGTAAACCGTATGTTCGACATCGCGCGCTTCGATGACTGCCTTTGGCGAAACGCTGCAGAACATCGACAATTTCTGCCGAACATCGCGATCCAGTGGATTTTCGGTGCGGCAAATCAAGACCTGCGGCTGCAGACCAATCTCGCGTAACTTGGCGACGCTTTGCTGGGTCGGCTTCGTCTTCAGTTCATGAGCGGCCTTGATGTAAGGCACCAGTGTGACATGCATGTTCACGACGTTCTGCGCGCCCACTTCAAGAATGAATTGCCGGATTGCTTCCAGAAATGGCAACCCCTCGATGTCACCAGTTGTTCCACCGATTTCGGTGATGACAACGTCATATTTGCTCTCGTCGGAGAGTTCGCGAATGCGGTCCTTGATCGCATCGGTGACGTGCGGAATTACCTGCACGGTTTTGCCGAGGTAATCGCCTCGCCGCTCCTTTAAAATTACGCTCTCGTAAACCTGGCCGCTGGTAAGATTATTATGTCGCGAGAGAACACAGTTGGTGAAGCGCTCGTAGTGACCAAGATCCAGATCGGTCTCCGCGCCGTCGTTAAGCACATAAACTTCGCCGTGCTGGAACGGATTCATCGTTCCGGGATCGACGTTGAGATACGGATCGAATTTTTGGAAGACAACGCGCAAACCGCGCAACTCAAGCAGTGTCCCGAGCGAAGCTGCGGCCAGGCCTTTGCCCAAGGAACTGACGACGCCGCCGGTGATGAAAATGTATTTCACGAGAGAGCGGTCCTTCTCGCGCGAGCAAGTTTTTGCTCCAGCGCTACTGCGTCCTCGAGCGTGTCAACACCGGGCGATCCATGTTTCGTGACGAGCACATGAACATTTACACCATTTTCAACAGCGCGCAATTGCTCGAGCGATTCGGCGCGCTCGAGAGGCGTCGGTTTCCATTTCACAAACCGGAGTAGCATCTTGCGTCGAAAACCGTAAATGCCTTGGTGGCGCAGATATCGAACTGGAGAACCTTTCTTCGAGTAGGGGATAGCGCTGCGAGAGAAGTAAAGAGCGCATCCGCTCCGGTCCAATACGACTTTGTTTTGATGCGGCGACGCTGCCTCCTTCGAATTAGAAAACGGATGTGCCGCGGTGACGATGTCGATCTTGGGATTGCGTTCGAGTTTTTCGACGAGTTTATCGATCAGACGCGGATCAACCAGCGGCTCGTCGCCTTGAATATTAATTATGAAGGCGAACCGTTTCGCTTTGCGCGCGACTTCCGCGATTCGATCAGTCCCGCTTTGGTGGCGCCGTGAAGTAAGCGCGATTTCCGCGCCCCAGTGAAAAGCCGCATCGGCAATCCGCATATCATCGGTGGCAATGATAACGGAGTCCAATTTGTTGGCCTTTTGGCACTGTTCCCATACATATCGAAGAAGTGGCTTGCCGGCAATAAGATACAATGGTTTTCCCTGAAAACGCGTGGACCCCCAGCGCGCAGGGATTATTCCCGCCGCTTTACTCATTTGTAAGATCGACAATTATTTTCGCGGCTGCGACGAGATCGTGAGCTACCCAATCCGCGACCGTGTCACTCGTGTCGGGTTGAAATCCGGTTTGAACACGAATTGTGCGCAGGCCCGCATTGCGACCGCACTCGGCGTCGATCTCTTTATCGCCGATAAAAAACGAACTGGAGAGATCGATCTGCTGCTCTCGGCTGGCTTGCAAGATCATTCCCGGTGCCGGCTTGCGGCAGTTGGAGTGTTGACCGGGAACATCGGGACAGAAATAGGTCGCATCAATTAAATCCGACCCGAGCTCATGCAGCACTTTCGCTTCGACAGCGCGATATTGCTCCATAGTGATGAGTCCGCGCCCGATGCCGCTCTGGTTCGTGATGATGATGAGTTTGTAGCCTTTGGATTTCAAACGCCGCAATGCCTCTGGCACGCCGGAGAAAATCTGCACCTCCTTCGGATCGGAACAGTAATCTGCGTCGTGAATGATCGTCCCGTCGCGATCGACAAAAACAGCGGGCAGGAATCTGTCAGCCACTCGCAGAATCCCCCCGAAAATTGGTCAAAAGTTCCTCTTTCGTCACTGTTGCGGTCCCAAGTTTGCTGACAACGACGGCACTTCCGTGATTGGCGATTTCGGCCGCTTCCACCGGTGTTGCCTCGCAAACGAGCCCAAGGGTAAAGAGTGCGACGGCGGTATCGCCCGCGCCCGAAACATCGAAAACTTGGCGTGCTTTAGTTGGGATGTAATGCGGCGCTTCGTTCTCCTGAAAAAGCATCATACCGTGTTCGCCGAGGGTAACCAGGAGATACTTGGTCTCCCATTTTTTGAGCAGTACCTGGCCGGCGCGCCTAAGATCGGCATCTTCTGATGGCGAATCGTCAGGATCACGCCAGGGAATGCCGGCCTCGAGAAAAGCTTCCGTGCGGTTCGGTTTCACCACGGTCATTCCACGCCAATCGACCGAATGTCGAGGATTGGGGTCGGCCGCGACGATTTTACCGGCTGCACGGGCGTCACGTGCAACCTGTGAGACCAGCTCACTTGTTAGAAAGCCTTTGCCGTAATGTTCGAAGATGATGGCGTCGGTTTCCGGAAGATTTTTTTGGACCGCGGCAACTATTTTTCCAACTTGTTCCGGCGAGGGCCCGACGAAGTGTTCGCGATCGACACGAACAACTTGTTGATGGCGCGCGATGATGCGGGTTTTGACAATGGTCTGGAATGTCTCATCCTCGATCGCATTGGAGATGTCGATCTTTTGCTCGGCCAATAATTCGCGCAAACGCTGGCCACTCCGATCTGTTCCAAACAAACCGATCACCGCAACGCGATCGACGAACTCCCGGAGATTGCGAGCAACATTAGCCGCGCCGCCGGGATAAAAGGATTCGCCGGTCACCTCGACGACTGGCACAGGCGCCTCCGGCGAAATGCGGCCCACTTTTCCCCAAACAAATTCGTCCAGCATCAAATCGCCGATCACGAGTATTCGTTTGGCTGGTGCGCGTCTGAGGATCTCCTGAAGCCGGGTCAAGTTCATAAAAAATGTGAGAGGCGATGCCGCCGAGGCGGAGAATTCATTCGATTCAGAGGAGTCAAAAAATGTTGTGGTCGGCGATTTGTGTGCAGCGTGGGTTCTGTTTAAGGTTGCTCCATTAATCCTGAATACGAACACGAAATCAACAGTCGAAGATCCCAATGACTCCGTTCACTAAATATCTGAAGCTAAGTACAATCGCGGCAGGCGGCCTAACGCTATGCGTGCATGGCGCCCAGATTCCACAGCGTATCGATATTAAACAATTGTCGAAAACGGTGGAAGACGTGGTCGTCCCGTTGCCGAATGAAATATTCGGCGCTCTGAACAAGTTGGGCACGGTAAACTGGAAGGAACACGTGCGTAACGACAAAGGAACGAATTTTACAGAAAGGCCGCGCATCGCGCTCTTGCTTGGGACAGTCATTGCTGATGGTTTCATCGCCGTGCAAGCGGAAGATGCACCGACAGTAAAGGAAATCGGGCAACGGGTTCTGGCGTTGGCCAAGGGAATTGGCGTGGGTAATTCCATCACGCCACATGCCAAAGCCATCATCGAAGCGGCGGACAAGCGAAATTGGGATAGCGTGCGACAGGAGCTTGATCGCACGCAGAACAGCGTGCAGCAGGCGATGAACGAAGTCCATGACGAGAAACTGTCGCAGCTCGTGAGTCTAGGCGGCTGGCTGCGCGGCACCGAGGTGCTCACATCCGTTGTGAGCAAGCATTTTTCGGTCGATGGCGCCGAGCTGCTGCATCAGCCAGACCTACTTTCCTATTTTCAGGCGCGCCTGCAAGCGATGCCAGAGTTTAATCTGCCGATCCTTCGTGAAATCGGGGACGCTCTTGTCCGAGTCAAACCGCTAATCGATGTGGGCAATGCGCGAATCGCTCCGGAATCGGTGAAGAAAATCAATGACATCACAACCCGGCTTGGGTCCGGCATCGTCACCAGAGATTAAGTAATCATCGATGAATGCCTCGGCAAAAGTCCTCTTGCGCGGAAGTTCCCTGCTGGTTCTGATTGTTGCGTTGCAATCGACGGCTGTTGCCTCGGTCGATGACGCCCAATCGTTCGCTCTGCAGGCCGCAGAGCCTTACGTGAAAGAGGGTTTTCAGGTCCGTGAGGATTACTGGGGAGGCGATCTTGGTTCTGGGGAGAAAAAAGCGGTGCGCCAGCAATTATTCAAGGGTAACGAATACTGGTTCTGGTTGGGCACAGAGGTGGAGCGGGCGAAGATTTCCGTGCACATTTATGACTCAGATGGAAAGCTCGCGGAAGAGCCGGATGGATGGGAGAAAGGTCACTTCGCGGCCGCGCACGTCGTTCCAAAAACAACCGGCAGCTACTTTGTAATCGTCAACGTCGAAGAATCGCCAGAGGAGCGCACACATTGGGCGCTGGTGTATGGTTTCCGATAGGCCAGTGTTTCTCGATTGGTTGGGAGATGATTGAGACACGCACTTTGCAATTTGACAATCCGCGCGCCTTGCAATCTCTCTACGCCAACGATCTTAAACTATTGAAAAGTCTCGAAGATTCTCTCGGTGTGAGGGTGACCACACGGGAAGGCTGGGTAAAAATAGAGGGAGAACCGAGCCGGATCGATAAGGCGCAGCATGTTTTCGATCAACTTGAAAAAGCCCGTCAGAAAGGTGTGGACATTCAAAAATATGAATTTAATTACGCCCTGAGTTCCGTGGCCGAAGCGCGTGACGAAAATCTCGACGATCTCGCAGCGACGAAGATTGTGACGTCGCCGCGCAAATCGCCGATCATGGCTCGCTCATCTGGGCAACGCAATTATGTCGAGGCCATCCAGAAGCACGATATCGTTTTTGGAATCGGACCGGCTGGGACTGGAAAAACATATCTCGCGGTGGCAATGGCCGTGGCGGCTCGGAAGAGATTGAGCGTTTATTGACCCGGCAAATCATCGAAATCGCACCACTAGCCTATATGCGTGGTCGCACCTTGAATCACGCCTTTGTCATCCTCGACGAGGCGCAGAACACGACGACCGAGCAAATGTTCATGTTGCTGACTCGCATCGGTCCGAGTTCCAAATGCGTGATCACAGGAGACGTGACGCAAATCGATCTTCCTGCGAATAAACGCTCCGGTGTGGTGGAGGCATTGCAGGCGTTGAAAACTATTCCCGGGATCGCGACTGTATATTTTACGGAACGCGACGTGGTACGGCACGAATTGGTGCGCGCCATTATCAGTGCCTATCAGCAGCACCGTTCACCCGCCCCAACCTCACGCAAGTAAAGATCGACATGTTCGATTCTCTCAAACGCGGACGACTCATCAGGCGCGGCTTGGCCTCCCGAAAAACTCGTCGTCGCCGACCTCGAAGCGAGCTAAGCCGGAGTCTGGAATACGCACCGTACAGCAAGCTGCTGATTTTCGCAGTGTTTGTTTGTGGTCTGGCCCTTCTCGTTTTTACCGGTCAACAACCGGAGCCGACAAAGAATTTTGTGATTGCATTGCTCGTTTTGGCGACCGCGATTACTCAGCTCTGGATCAACCAACCAAAAAGCTTTTCGCGAAGTTCGCGGATTCTGCTGATTTTCGGCGTAATCCTGGTGCAACTCGCAGTCACGAAACTTTTATTGGTAATCTGTAACAGCGGCAATTACCGGCTTCTCAAGCCAGAGATGGGCGGCTTGATTACGCCCTACGCCTTCGCGCCGCTTGTGCTGAGCGTGTTGCTCGGGCGCCAGCACGGACTTTACGCCGCATTTTTTGTGAGTCTTTGGAGCAGCGTCCTCTTTGGTCCGATCGACGCGCCGCTCCTTGTGACCAGCTTGATTAGCGGATTCACTGCGGTTTCTCTCACGCTCCAGGTGCGGCGACGCAGCCGATTGCTCCGCGCAGGCGTAGGGGTTGGTCTCGCCATTTGGTTATTGTCGCTAACATTTGGTCTGATCGGCCCGATCAATCTGTTTTCGCCAGTTGCCAATGATTGGGGAATGATCGGATTCCAAAGTGCGCTGGCGATTGGGAATGGAATCCTGACCGCTACGCTGGTTGGGGGCGCGCTGCCGATGCTCGAACATCTGTTTCGAATCACGACCGATATTTCCTGGCTAGAAGCTTCCGATCTCAATCATCCGTTGCTGCGGAGAATGACGATTGAAGCACCGGGTACCTATCATCATAGTTTGGTCGTTGCCAATCTCGCTGAGGCAGCCGCCGAAGCCATCGGCGCGAACGCGACGCTTTGCCGCGTCTGCTCGTATTTTCACGATGTCGGCAAATTGATTAAGCCGGAATACTTCACCGAAAACATGAGCTTCGAGCGCAATCCGCACGATGACCTCGCTCCTACCATGAGCGCGTTGATCATCATCGCGCATGTTAAAGAAGGCGTCGATCTCGCGCTCAAGTACAAGCTCAATCAACGCATTATCGATATTATTCAGGAACATCACGGCACGTCACTCGTCCGTTACTTCTATCAACGCGCTCTTCAACAGCATGAGGACGCGCGCGCCGGCGGCAAGATTATGAAATTGCGTGAGGACGACATTCCTCAGGTGCGCGAGGAAAGTTTTCGTTACAGCGGACCCAAACCACAG
>WNGJ01008203.1_pt1 | contig 12325 bp, 7 predicted proteins | sample 5400611 | NCBI WGS metagenome assembly WNGJ01 (sample SAMN13153375, study PRJNA577476) | soil metagenome | isolation source: 40 cm soil or saprolite under Garry oak tree replicate 1 | place: USA:California | collected 2016-06-15 | reverse complement strand
ATTTGAACGAGCCAGCCAGTTGGCTTTGGTTGCCGAACGCGCGCAAAAGCGGCTCCATCACGGCCAAGTTCAAGACGCTCGCGGACGCCTTGCCACTGTAGTGTTGAGGCGGCTGTAAATTGAGTGTCCCACTTGCGTTGACGTAATCGGTGTTGTTCAGAGTTGCGCTGCACTCATCGAGGTGGATCACATTGTTTGCGATCGACGACTGAGCACTCAGCCGTTGCACGATCAGATCTCGCATTTTCAGGTTCGAGCCGGTAAGCGACACCTGCCCATCAATGGCCGCCTTCTTTCGTTCAATGTGCCCTGTCATTTGCAGCGGGCCGCTGACCTTGCTCGGAGAATCAGCGACGAAAAAATCGCCGGCTTCCGTCGCATTCAAGGCGACATCGAATTGCACAGGCTGTGAAGCTGCTTTGCCAATCTGTTCCGGGAGACGGTAGCGACCACGAACGCTTAGCTCGTTTTGATTCCGGCGCAGAATCAATCGGTCGACTCCGAGAAGATCGTCGCTGCCGTTAATCGATCCTTCCACTGAATCGGCGATGTAATCTCGATAACGTATGCCTGTCAGGGTGAATTCAATTGCTGTCCGAAGATCGGCAAACCACGGTCTCCATGCTGTAGCCGGCGGCGCTGACGCTGGCTGGGGCTTTGACGGAGGAATCACTTTGGACGCGCGCAGCGTAGCAGTCAGTTTATCAATGATTCCATCCGAAAAGCCCACAGCGTCTCCGGTGATGCCGAGCGTTGCCTGCACATTTGTATCGGCAATATCAATTTTGCCGTTGAATTGAACTGAGCCAGTCAGTCCAACAGGGATTCCCGCCGTCAGTTGCTCGAGATCGGGAGTCTTGCCCGCGATTTGCAGACTCGCTGGTGTCCGGCCAAAGTCGCCTACGGTTGCGGGCAAATCCATTGCTCCGTGAAGGTGAAACTCGTTTCGATCTTGAACAATGTCGGCTGACTGTAGCGTCGCTCTCCCTTGCCCTGCGGAAACTTCAACCGCACCCCTCTCGAAATTCATCGCCGGAAGATGCGCATCGCTGACTCGCAGTGACAAAGTGCCACTCCATGTACGGGGCGAGTCGATCACGCCTGTGCCATCGAGAGCGAGGCGCTCAATTTCGCCCGAAAGACAATTCTCCGGAAGCAACAGGAATTTATTCAGCGATTCGGCAGCAATTTTCTCTGCAGTTACATTAATCTTGGCATTCACAGAGGATTCGGTCTCGTTCAATGCAGTCGAGACAGATAACTGACCGCCGCCGATGGCGGCATCGAGTTTAACCGCGAGAGCTTTGAAATCGATACGTGACGCATCAATACTTAAAAGCCGGATCTGTTCCTTATCGCTCAGAGCGAGATCGCGCAGAATGAAGTCCTTGTGCGTGTAAGAAGTCTGTCCCGAAATTCTGGACCAACTGTCGCCTGAAGGTAGCTGCAGTGTTCCAATCCGCAGCTCGCCTGGAGCACGCGGATTCAAATCAAAGTCAGCATGTTCGACGACAAAATCATTTGGGCTCTCTCGGATGATGAGCGTCGCATCTGCCAATCGAATCCGCTCGGGAAAGGTGTCAGGCAGCGCTGGTTTTTGCTTGGGGCGCGGTGTGGGCGGCGGAGCCATTGCCGGATTCAGCACCACCTGAGCACCGCGCAGCTCGATGTCTTGCAAGAGATGCGACATGCCATGCCGCATAAGTCCGAACAAGCTGTAATCGACGTTCAATGAATCGATCTCGATCGATTCGATCGCGGAAGGCCCGATGGGGATCGCGTGAAGATTTCGTATCGTCAAATAGCTGAAAGGATTTCCTTCCAGGCGAAAATCCATCTTAAGGTTCGCTTTGCTGGCATACCGCAGGGCGACCTCCCGAAAGATGGCCAGCAAAACTGGCCGATGAAAAATGATCAGGAGCCCCACGCTAATCGCGAAGCCAATGATCACGCGGCGCCGGATCTGCCGGTGGCGCCGGCCCTTTGACTGATCGTCATTGGCCACAAAGCGATTCTATTGCCGCTCCATAGCACAGCCAAGAGCAAATGACACTCGTTAATTCGCTTCCGCCGAGCCCCGATTCTGACTTCAACTGTGTTTGCGAGGTCGCCAGATACTCGTTGCATTTTCGAGCCCGCTCGAACAGTCCAGTGATCCCATCCTCTTGCGCACAAAATGAGATTGAAGCCGCGACAGGTAACGGTTGTGTTACGATCCAACGCTTGGGGGTTCGAGCGTTCCAAGGGAAATATCCGGGATGAAATCGCTCTCTCACTCTGGCAATATCCTAACGAAACACTCTATTTCGACCGCGCTGATCGCGCTGTTCCTTTTCTCGGCATCGCTCAGCCACGCCTCCGATCAGTCCGGATTCCAAGTGAATCCAAGCGACCAGGCAGGTGACGTGATCGTTCACGGCAAGCTCGGCGGCTTGATCTTTGGTTTCGAGGTTGACCCCGACGGCACGGAAGGTCTGCTCTGCGAAGCTCTCTCACACCCCGACGGCACCTGGTCGGCCAGAGTTGAGACCTTCAGTCAGGCTACGGGTAGAATCATAAGGGTCCTGGGCGGGTCGGAATCGCAGGATGACTTTATCGCGCTGGGCGTAGCGGGATCGGTCGGCCTGATCGAGCATGAAAAGGTCAGAGGCCTGTTCAATATCAAGCGAACCTTTTCCACCATCAATCCGCTCGCTGGCAACATGATCAATGGCGACTGGACGCCGCCGATCAATTCCAAACAAATCGTCAACCAAGTGAAACCGGCCCTGGACGGCACGCCGAATGTGGCGGTCTACGCCCTCAGCGTTAGCACGAGCGTGAATCCGGTCGTCTTCAGCTCCAATCTCGCGGATAACACTTTTGGACCGGTCATCGACATTACCGATCCGGATTTCACGCAGGAAGCGCCACCTTTGCTTGCCTTCGATCCAATAGGAAATCAAGCCATTCTCGGGCATGACAAGCCGTCCCCCTTTATCCTTCCGCCGCTTATTGCTTTTGTCGATTTGACTACCGGCTCATTTGTGAAAAAAACGGGCCTGGGTCTGGGAGTCATCAACGGCATCGCGGTCGATTCGGAAGATGGCATTCTTTGCACTGATACTTCTTTCGACTCCGCTGTGCAGTTCTACACCCTGAGCGATTTCACCGGTATCAGCGTATTTCTGCCCGGACACGATCCGCAAACTTCAACCGCAAGCGGCGGAGACATCGAGTTTGATCCGATCAACAAGCTATTCCTCGTCGCGCAGGCCTTTTCCGACGGACAGCTTAATAACGGTAGCAGTATCCACGTTTTCGATCTTACCGGAAACTTGGTAGAGTCGATCGACGGGCTGAATTTCCAGGGCGGCGATAATGTCTTTCCTGTCCATATTACTTTGAATCCGAGCCACAGGATCGGTTTCGTGAACGGTCCTGACCTAACGACTGCGATTCAGTCGTTCAGGTATTAAAGACTCAGCAGTGGCGCACGACACAGGGCGAACGCGGGAAGTCCAACCCTTTGCTGAAAGTTCTCGCGGCCTTATCCGGATGGGTAACAAGCCCGTAAGACCACTCTCCAGTTCTTGAGAGAATTAGCTCGTAGCCGATTCATTTCGGCATTTGCGTGTCGACGTGTCCCGCGTCACGCTTTTGCGGTCGCCACTAATGAATCCAGACAAACTATTCGATTACCTGGATGGAAGATTGCCCGCGGCAGAACGAGCCGCGTTGGAGGAGCGACTGATTTCCGACAAGCAATTGCAACGGGAGTTCGGTGTGGCCCGGCAGATCCACGCCGGTATCCGTGGCGATTCCCGCGAAATCATTTTACCTCCATCGCCTGACGTTTCCGAGCAGGGCCACAAAATGGCTATCCGGATCGGCGTGGCGTTTATGGTTCTCATGTTTGTGAACGTAGGCATCGGTCTCTGGTTTATCTTCAAGCACGAGAGTAGCAATCCGAATCGGCCCCTGCTGGAAGCCCAGATGCGGGAGCAGATCGCAAAATCGATCGAGCGTGCAGCCACGCTCACGCCTGCACCAAATGCCCTGGGCGTCAGCGAAATCACCGTGCCAACTGGAAACGGAAGACTTGATGCTGTCGCGGACGAAGTAGTCGCGATCGTTTCTCGATTTGGTGGGACCGCAACGAAAGGTGTTCCGGATCGAGGCCGCGTCAGTGTTCTCGTTGATGTGCCGACAAGTCGGGAGTTGGATTTTCGCAACGCGCTTGCGTCTATTGGTGGCGAAATATCGGCGCCGCCGGCGGCCAGTTCGCCGGAACGGGGATCACCGACCCCGGCTACAATTGAGAAAAAGAACTTCATTGTGCAGATCGTCGAGAAGTAGCGCATGCGTCTCGCTTGCGATCTCCCGTGCAAGCCGGAGGCTCGCGTTACATTTCATCCGATGATTGCGGTTACGTTCGCCTTGCCGGCCGAGAGTTCGGAATTTTTGCGTCGGCTCAGGAACAAATCTTGTACTGATCGGAATGGCAACAGAATCGTTTGCGGCACGATTCATGATCACAAAATTGAAGTCCTTCACACGGGCGTGGGCGGAAACGTTTGCAAGGAACGGATCGGGAAATTTCTCGAAGGTGCTCAGTTCCGTATTTTGATCAGCGCCGGTTTCGCAGGCGCGCTTAACGATAAATTGCGCGCCGGTGATCTTTTGCTGGCAGAGAATTTCTCGACCGTCCAACTAGACGAGATGCGTCGGGGCGCCGGCGGTTCTCCCATCCATCGAGCGAATCTTTTGACGGTGCCGTCGATAATCCATTCCATTGAGGAGCGAAAAAAAATCGGACAAACCACGGGCGCTGCTGCCGCTGATATGGAGACAGAATTCATTGCACGTGCCTGCGCCGAGCACGGTGTTCCGCTCCTCTCGATTCGCGTCATTACCGATACGCCGCATCAACCGTTCCCCGCTCCGCCGAAGATCTTATTCGACATCGAACAACAACGAACCCGTATGGCCGCGCTGGCGAAGTTTTTTCTTGCCCATCCGAATCGCGTCCTGCGCCTGGTACAGTTCGCCAAAAGAATCACGCGGGCACGAAAAACTCTGTCGAATGCACTAATTCAGGTCGTGCGCGAGCTATAGCGAGCGACGACGCGATCCGCGCTCGCAGCTAAGGCTGTGCAGGTTCGATATGCACGAGCACATCTGCGACGCGCGAGTTGCTTTGCTGGATTGCCGCCTTCACCCGATGCGCAATTTCGTGCCCTTCATGCACGGAAATATTGCCGTTCACACCGACATGAAGATCGACATAAAAGTCCAAACCCATTTTTCGGGCGCGGCAGTTTTCAACGTCTATGACACCAGGGACTGAGCTAGCAACCGAGCAAACTGACTTAACGATTTTCCGCGGCGCGGTGTCCATGATTTCGTAAAACGCCGGCCGCAAAAGCCTGATGCCATTTGTGGCTATGACTGCGCAGGCAAAAATAGCTGCCCAATCATCTGCGCTCTGCCAACGCCTGCCGCCGATCAAGGCCACGGAAATGCCGATGAACGCTGCGGCAGACGTGAGCGCGTCGCTGCGATGATGCCATGCATCGGTTTGCACAGCCGTGCTATCGATATCGCGTCCGATCCGATTGACGTAGCGGAACAAAGTTTCTTTTATCATGATTACAACAACCAATATCACCAGCGTGTAAGGCGCCGGCGCGTGATGAGGCAGAAAAATTTCGCGCACGCTTTGAATGGCAAGACCCACAGCGGCAGCCACGACTCCAACTGCAACAATCATCGCTGCGATCGGCTCGGCTTTTCCGTGACCATAGGGATGCGAAGCATCTGGCGGCCGCGCCGCGACTTTCAGCCCGCTCCAGATCACAAACGAACCTGCGACATCGAGCCCAGACTCGATGCCATCGGCGATGAGCACATACGCATGACCGAAGAATCCGCCAAGAATCTTCGCGATCGCGAAAATTGAGTTCACGATCATACCGAAGAGCGCCATACGCGCACCGGTCTGCCACGCAGACGAAGTCATCCCGCCAGGCGGTCGGCGAGTTTGCAGATTGTCTGAGGAAGCCTGAGGATGCGGGGACGAAGACATCGATGAACGAAAGTATAAACGCAGCCGTTTACGAAACGCACGGAAATCCGGCGGATGTTTTGCACATCGAAAAGCAGCCGTGGCCGACACCAGCCGCAGACGAAGTAGTGGTGAAAATGCGCGCCGCGCCAATCAACCCAGCGGATCTAAATCAGATCGAAGGAAAATATCCGGTGCGCCCGCAGCTCCCTGCGACGCCCGGCTTTGAAGGCGCAGGTGTTGTTATTGAATTGGGTGCAAACGTGAAAGGCCTAACGACCGGGGCGCTCGTGATTCTGCCGCACAACATAGGGACATGGCGCGATGCGGTCGCGGTGAAAGCCGACGAACTGGTCGTTGTGCCTGACGGAATCGAGCCTGTTCAGGCGGCAATGTTAAAAATCAATCCGCTAACCGCGTGGCGATTGCTGCATGACTATGTCGATTTGCAGAAAGGAGATTGGCTGATTCAAAACGCAGCGAATTCGGCGGCGGGCCGCGGCGTAATTCAAATCGCGCACGAGCTCGGTTATAAAACCGTGAACGTCATTCGCCGAGCGGAGCTGATTGATGAATTGCGCGCAGAAGGCGGTGATACCGTGCTGGTCGATGGCGAAAATCTTCGCGAAGAAGTGAAGAGCGCGACCGGCGGCGCGTCCATTCGTCTGGGGCTAAACTCCGTCGGCGGCGACAGCGCGCTGCGTCTCGCTAATTGTCTCGCGCCTAACGGCACGCTAGTGAGCTTTGGCGCGATGAGCTTGCAGCCGCTGAAAATTCCGACCGGTCTTCTCATTTTCAAAGACCTGCGATTTCGCGGCATCTGGATCAATAAATGGTACGACAACGCCACTCCGTCTGAGCGCATGGACACGTTTCGACCGCTTTTCGATATGGCCAGACGCGGTCTGCTCAAAACAAAAGTCGAGAAAGCTTATCCACTAAACGAAGTCAAAACCGCGGTCACACGTGCCGCAGAAGGCAAACGCAGCGGCAAAATCATTTTTGGATTTGAGTAGTAAGGTAGCGCGAGTCTCTGGCTTGCACGGTTGTGGGGCTGCAAGCGGGACGCATGCGCTACATTGATCTCTTTCAGTCGCCGAAGCGGTTTGCCAATTTGCCCGAAACGACCAAGCTACAGCGTGAAAATATTTCTGTATGCTCGGCGCATACTCCTTCTTGTCGGATTGGTCAGTAGTTTTCTCCCCTTAAACTACGCCAAATCCGCCACCGCTCCCGAACCGGGCGATTTGCGCGGCGTCGGAAGCGTGACGTTCCTGATAACGTGCACGCCGGACGTCCAATCTGATTTCGCTCGTGGTGTAGCATTGCTTCATTCGTTTTTCTATGAAGAGGCGCGGCGCGTTTTTACTTCGGTGGCGGACCGAGACCCGAAATGCGCGATGGCGCAATGGGGAATCGCCATGACATGGTGGCATCCGATTTGGACACCGCCTGCTCCCGACGAAATGCGCGCGGGTAAAGCTGCCATTGAAAAAGCAATGTCGTTGAAGGCCGGTTCGGATCGCGAACGCGGCTTCATCATGGCACTCAACACCTATTACAACGCCCCTGAGAGTTCGACCGCAGCCCCGGTTGGACAATCCTGTCACGGACCGGTCGGACCACGCGATCGCGTAGTCGCCTACGAGAAAGCAATGCGACAGCTGCGCGACAAGTATCCGGACGATTTCGAAGTGCAAACCTTTTACGCTTTCGCGGTGCTGGCTACTGGTTACGCCACGCCTAACGACACGAGTTTATCGAAACAGCTTGAGGCTGCCGGCATATTGGAAAAGCTCTGGAAACAAAACGCGAACCATCCCGGGGTCGTTCACTACCTGATCCATTCCTACGATTTCCCTCAGTTCGCTCAACGCGGCCTGACTGCAGCCCAGACATATGATTCTATTGCGCCGTGGGTGCCGCACGCACTGCATATGCCGTCGCACATCTTTACGCGTTTGGGAATGTGGGATGAATCTATCGCTGCAAATCGCGCTTCCGCTGAAGCTTCGCGCGCCTACGCTACCATGCGCCATCGCGACGCTACCGAAGCTGAAGAATTACACGCGCTCGATTACATGGCCTACTCGTATTTGCAGGAGGCCCGCGATGCCGAGGCGAAAGAGATCGTCGATCGTGTCGCGAAAGTGCGGAAGACAAATCCGGAACTGGAATTCAGCGCAGCTTACGCGCTGGCCGCGATTCCAACACGTTATGCGTTTGAGCGGAACGATTGGGAGGCAGCGGCGGCCTTGCAAATTCCGGAGCTGCCGCATTGGAATTCATTTCCATTCATGGAAGCCCTCATCGAGTACGGTCACGCGCTCGGACGCGCGCACACCGGCGACCTCGATGGCGCACGAAAAGCGATCGCACGAATGCAGCAATTACGCGACGCGACGAAAGATCCAAAGTTCGATTATTTCAAAAGTCATCTCGACCTGCAGATGCAAGCGGCTTCGGCACGCGTGGCGGCAGCTGAAGGCAAGAAGGACGAAGCAATCGATATGCTGCGGCGGGCCGCGGATTCCGAAGACATACTCGGCAAGCATCCTGTTTCGCCCGGAGCGTTCGTTCCGATTCGCGAACAACTCGGCACTCTGCTGCTGGAAACGGGACTACCGAAGGAAGCGCAGCGAGAATTTGAAGCCGCGCTCAAGATCTACCCGGGAAGATTCAGAGGTTTATATGGAGCGGCGCAAGCCGCCGAGCTAGCCGGCGACAATGAGAATGCAAGCCGTTACTACACGAAGCTGGCCGCACAAACTTCAAAAGCGGGTGGTTCACGAGATGAATTGAATCACGTTCGCGAATTCCTTTCCGCTCAAGCTAGAGCGGCAGACTCGAACGGCGTGGCCAGCGCTCGCGAGTAGAAGCCCCTCTGCACCGCCGACGCAAATTAATCTTTCAATTCGGCGGTTAACCGGACGCACATAGGTGCAACACGAACAGGCTAGTCGCACAGCACTGCTCATAGCGGCGAGCCTGGTTCTTTTGCATCACGACGCTAAATACTCGCGTTTCGTTTCCAAGGCGTCGGCAGATTTATGCGCTCGCGTCTTGGAGAAGCATTCCGCAAAGACGCGTCTGTTCTTGAAAATCGTTCGGCAGATCTGGTTTCGGCCGATCGCGAAGTTTATCGAGCGTATCACCATCCCAGGAATTTTGCTGCACTATGCCTTACGAAAGAAATGCATCGGCGAGCTGGTACGCTCAGCGCTTGCTAGCGGTGTCGCCCAAGTCGTAATACTCGGTGCAGGCTTCGATCCGCTCAGTTCTGAATTGCAGCAGGAGTTTTCGACTGCGTTATTTTGGGAGATCGATCATCCGGCTACGCAGTGTCACAAAGTGCGTGCCTGTTCCGAAATCGGAATTGAACGAGTGCATTTCATCGCAGTTGATTTGAGTGCCGCTGGTCCCGATAGGGAAGCGTTGATCAGCAATGGGTTCGATCCGGCTAAACGCACATTCTGGATAGCCGAAGGTTTGCTGATGTATTTCCCCGCAGACATCGTCTCCTCCTTGATGAAAACCTCGAGCACCCTAAGCGCTCCCGGTAGCGAGTTTGCGTTTACGTTCATGGAAAAACAGGGCTATGGCCAACTTCGCTTCGATTCGCAAACCAAACTTGTTGACTCGTGGTTACGCAGACGCGGCGAGCCGTTCCTCTGGGGAACTACGCGAAGTGAACTTGCTGAGTTTATACGGCCGTGGTGCGTGATTCGATTTTTCGATCACAATGATCTGCGAGACATGGCATCGGATCTCAGTGATGAAATCATCGCAAAAGGCGAGGTAATTTGTCTGGCTGTAATCTAACTGGCGCAGTTAAGCTTCCCCGATGCTGACCCGCCGTGAATTCATACGCACGGCGGCGCTCTTGGCGCTTGCGCCGCACGCGTTCGGCGTACCCGAGAAAGAGATATGGGTTAACGACGTCCATTCGCAACTCAATCGCACTCGGGTCCGCGAACTTCTAAGACCGCGCACCAGAGATGAGCTTGCCGAGATTGTTGGTTCCGCGTCGCGAAAAGGCTTGCCGATTTCCGTTTCGGGATGCCGCCACTCGATGGGTGGCCAGCAATTCGCCACTGACGGCGTTTGCATCGATACGCGCGAGTTGGATCGCGTGATTTCCTTCGATCGTGAACGCGGCTTGCTCGAAGCGGAAGCCGGGATCCAATGGCCGAAATTGATTCGCACGTACCTCGAAGCTCAAACGGACGGGAAAAAGCAATGGGGCATCGCTCAGAAACAAACCGGCGCCGACACCTTCACACTCGGTGGGAGTCTTTCCTCCAACGTGCACGGCCGTGGACTGCGGATGAAGCCGCTGATTTCCAACATTGAATCATTCACCCTGATCACCGCCGATGGAAAATCGATTCGCTGCTCGCGCGAGGAAAATAGTGAATTGTTCCGACTTGCAATCGGTGGTTATGGGCTTTTTGGATTGGTCGATGCGGTAACACTTCGCCTTGTTCCCCGGCAAAAATTAAGACGCGTAGTCGAGATCATTCGCGCAGCCGATTTGCCGAAGCGTTTTGAAGAACGCGTCGCGCAAAAATTTCTCTACGGCGATTTTCAATTTTTAGTCGATGAAAAATCGCCGGAGTTCCTTCAACGCGGCGTGTTTTCCTGCTACGAACCGATCAGCGAAGACGAACCGATTGTCGCCAAAAAAGAATTAAGCGATTACGATTGGCTGGACCTCCTCCGCCTTGCTTATACGGACCGGGAAAAGGCTTTCAAGCACTACAGCGATTATTATTTGTCGACAAACGGACAGACCTATTGGTCGGCAGATTTGCTGCGCTCGAATCGCACAATCGCGATCTACGGCACCGTCCGATTGATCGAAAAAGATGACGAAAGCTTTCTAGCATGGGCCAAAAAAAACTATGCCTGTATCATTTTCAATTTGCTCACGCTTCATACACCGAGCGGCATCGAAGCGTCCGCGCGTTCGTTCCGTGGATTAATCGATTTGGCAATAGCTCGCAGCGGGAGTTATTACCTCACGTATCACAAATTCGCCAAACCCGAGCAAGTCAGCGCGTGCTATCCCGAATTCAAAGAATTTCTGAATTTGAAGAGAAAGTACGATCCGAGTGAGCGGTTTCAAAGTGATTGGTATCGCTACTATCGGATGCTTTTCGCAAGCTGACACATGACAGTAACTCACGCTTCCAGCTTGACCGGTCGCGCAGGCTTCCCAGCCTGCGGTTTGCCAAACCAGGCAGGGATGCCTGGTCGACGAAGACAGGCAGGATGCCTGTGTTACGTCGCCTGCATATGTCCCCGTTCGCCATCATTGCGTTAGTTCTGATTCTCGCGCGCGCGATTGCGGAACTGTGGCTGAGCCGCTTGAATCGACAGCATGTGCAGGCACACGCACATGAAGTGCCGCCTGCGTTTCACGGAATGATTGACAACGCGACGTATGGTCGCTCGATAGATTACACCCTGGCCAAGAGCCGGTTTGGAGAGGTCGTCACCGTCTTTGATGCCGCGTTCCTAATCGGCCTGTTACTGAGCGGTGTGTTCCCGTGGGCGTTTGGAAAATTCACGGCAGCTTTCGGCACGTCCGTTTGGGCAATGGCCGGTTTTCTTTTCACTACAGCCACTGCACTAAGCATCATCAGTTTGCCACTCGCTTGGTACGCCCAGTTCAAACTCGAAGACCGATTCGGTTTCAACACGACAACCGTAAAGACGTGGGTACTTGATCGTGTGAAAGGATTTTTGCTCGCGGCATTGCTTGGGTTTCCATTGCTTGTGCTGGTGTTTAAGCTGATCGAGTGGACTGGCCCCAACTGGTGGATTTGGACGGCGGCGGTCGTGATCGCGTTCCAATTGCTTTTGCTGCTGATTGCCCCTGCGGTGATCATGCCGCTCTTCAACAAGTTCACGCCGCTGCCGGAGGGTTCCACCTTGCGCGAACGCCTCTTTGCGCTGGCGCGGCGCACCGATTTTCCAACCCGCAGCATCGAAGTAATGGACGGCAGCAAACGGTCGCATCACTCCAACGCCTTCTTCACCGGGTTCGGACGCTTTCGCAAAATTGTCCTTTTCGACACACTCGTAGCCCAGCTTGCCGAGCCGGAACTGGAATCCGTGCTTGCGCATGAAATCGGGCATTACAAAAAACGTCACGTCGTGAAGTTGCTCGGCGTTTCGATCTTCGGCGTGTTTATGGGCTTCGCGGCGGTCGCCTGGCTAGCGCGCCAGCAGTGGTTTTATCGCGCATTCGGTTTTGAGTATCACGCGGGTTTT
>WNGJ01006575.1_pt1 | contig 12325 bp, 13 predicted proteins | sample 5400611 | NCBI WGS metagenome assembly WNGJ01 (sample SAMN13153375, study PRJNA577476) | soil metagenome | isolation source: 40 cm soil or saprolite under Garry oak tree replicate 1 | place: USA:California | collected 2016-06-15 | reverse complement strand
TTTGAGCTGCACGGGCTCGGCGAGGACGTGCCGGATCTGGCCGCGCGCGTGCGCTACCCCTGCGTGCTCAAGCCGCTGCGGCTCTCGGCCTCGCGCGGCGTGATTCGCGCCGACGACCCGCCGGGGTTTGTGGCGGCATTCGCGCGGCTCCGACAAATCCTCGAGCAGCCCGAGGTGGCGTCGTGCGGCGGCTGGGCGCGGTACGTCCTGGTCGAAGATTTCGTCCCGGGGCCCGAAGTGGCGCTCGAGGGTCTCGTGATCGAAGGCCGGCTCCATGTGCTCGGGCTGTTCGACAAGCCCGACCCACTCGACGGCCCCTTCTTCGAAGAGACCATTTACCTCACACCATCGCGCTTCCCGGAGCCGGCCCGGCAGGCCATCGTCGAGTGCGGGCAGGCGGCCGCAGCCGCGCTGGGCTTGCGGGAGGGGCCGATCCACGCCGAGCTGCGCTACAACGCGACGGGGCCGTGGCTGATCGAGCTCGCGGCGCGGCCGATCGGGGGGCGATGCAGTGCGGTACTCCGGTTTGCGGCCGGGGAAGGGGGAAGGGGAACCGGGCCGGCGTCGCTCGAGGAGCTGATCATTCGCCACGCGCTGGGGATGCCGCTTCCCACGCTCGAGCGGGAGGAGCGGGCCGCGGGCGTGATGATGATCCCGGTGCCGGGAGCGGGGGTGTTGCGGGAGGTGCGGGGGATCACCGAGGCGCGTGCGGTGCCGCTGGTCGAGGACGTGGTGATCACGGCACACCTGGGCCAGGCGCTCGTGCCCTGGCCCGAAGGGTCGCGCTACCCGGGGTTCATCTTCGCGCGGGGGGAGACATCGGAAGCGGTCGAGGCGGCGCTGCGCGCGGCGCACCGCCGCCTCGCCTTCGTCATCGGATAAGGGCGCAGCGTGCCTGCGCCCCTACATCACACCGCCGTCGCCACGCATTCCAGCCAGTTGCGCGGCACGTTGTGGAACCCCGTCTCGTCCATGGCGCGGCGCAGTCCCTCCTGGAGCGCTTGGGCGCCCTCTTCGAGCGGCACGCCGGGCAGCGCGCCCTCGATGAAGAGGGAGAAGCGCCCGATGTCTTCGATGCTCTCGGGCGTCATCTCGATGCGCACGAGCTCGACGCTCGGCCGCGAGAAGCCGGCGTGGACGCACAGCTCGGCGTACTCGTCCGCGGTGAGAAACTGGCGCGCGACGGCCGTGGCGGTGTGCTGCACGTCCAGCCCGCGCTCCCGGAGCACCTGCACCGCCCGCACGACCCAGCGCCGCCAGAAGCCCGACGTCCCCTCGACATAGGCGCCGTTGAAGAACGTCGTGTTGAAGGCGAACACGCCACCTTGCTTCAGAACTTTGCGAATCTCCCCGATGACCTGGGCCTTGTCCGGCACGAGGTGGATCGCGTTGAGGAACACCACGGCGTCGGCCGACGAGACGAGGCGCGAGACCCACTCGGCACTGCCCTGGACGAAGTCGACCACTCTGGAATGAATCGCGGCGCGCGCCTTGGTGAGCGCCGATGGGGACGGATCGATCCCGATCACCTTCGCGTTGCGGGCGTCGTCCAGGCGTTCCAGGATCAGCTTCGTGACCGCCCCCGGCCCGCACCCCAAGTCGACGATCTTGCGGCGCCCGGGGCAGATCACTCGCTCCACGATCCAGCGGTTGACCTCGGTGAAGAACGGATGCCGCGTGAACGCTTCAAACGAGAAGCGTTCGGACTCATCCACCGTGCGACCAGCCATGCGACCTCCCGGTCCTACAGCTTGTGGACCCCGAGCGCGCTCAAGTGTACGTCGAGGTTGTGATTCACGCGATAGCCCACGATTCCCCGCGTGTCGAGTCGCGCCGCCGGGGCGGAGTAGACGTCCTTCCCATTCACCTGGAAGGTGACTGTGCCGCCGCGAACCGAAATACTCAGCTCGTTCGTCGCCTGGCCGGCCGAGTCCGCCTTCACGACCGCGTCGTTGTCGGTCCAATCGGGGGTGACCACGGCGGTCGAGTCGCCCGCGACACGCCGCTTCACCAGGAACTTCCCGTCACCGCGGACCAGGAAGTAGGTGTAGCGATTCTGGGCGTCGGCCAGATGGCTGCCGCCGATGAACAAGCCGTACGCCTCCGGGTGGCGCGGGTTCTTGGTCTGCGTGAACGTCGCGACTACATGGTAGTTGCCCGTTGCCTTGTCCCGGTCCCGCCACAGGATGACGGCCGGACCGAGGGTCACATGCATGCCCTTCCCCATCGTCGTGATCTTCGCGTCGGCGAGCGGCCGGTTCTTGTCGGTTCTGGCGTGCCAACCGGTGGGGAGTGCGCCGCCTCCGGCGATCTTCGTGTCGGGGTCGCGGTCTTGGGCGGACGCCCCTCCCGCGGGACCCAACCACAGCAGCATGCAGACGGCCCCAACCGACAACGGGGTAGCACCCATCGGCAACCATGCCTCGCGCATCGGGAATAGGGCTAGACGGCCCCCGTAATGGTGCTAGTATGCAAATCTAACGAAAATCTAAGTGACCCAGCCAAAACGTCTTAGTCAAGAGGCCGAGCGAACGCTGATTCGGCGCCTGAAGGCGCGGGACGAGCGGGCGCTGGAAGAGCTGTACGACCTGCTGGCGCCGTGGGTGCTAGGCCTCGCCTTCCGCATCCTGCAGGACGAGGACGAGGCCGAGGAGGTCGTGGCGGACGCGTTCGCGCAGGTGTGGCGTCGAGCCGACAAGCACGATGCGCAGCGCGGCCCTCTGGTGCCGTGGATTCTCGCGATCGCGCGGAACCGGGCGCTGGATGCGCTGCGGCGACGCCGGCGGTGGTGGCGCAAAGCCGAACGGTGGGAGCAGGCGCGGTCCGCTGAGCGGGGTGCCGACCCCGGACCCGCGCCCCACGAGGCGTCGGTGCCGGGCTGGCCGCTGCACCGCGAGGTGCATGCGGCGCTTGCGGCGCTAACCGAGGAGCAGCGCCGCGTCGTGCTGCTCGCCTACTTCGAGGGGCTGACGCACAGCGAGATTGCTCGGCGGCTGGACCAGCCGCTCGGCACGGTGAAGACGCGGCTGCGGATCGCGCACCAGAAGCTGAGCGCGGCACTCGACCACTTAAAGGATTGGACGGCGTGACGGACTGGCTGGGCATGGCGGCGCACCCGAGAAGCCCGGACCCCGAGCTGAAGGCACGGGTGCTCGGGCGCGCCCTGCGGCGGCCGCGGCGGATCTGGCCGCTCGCGGCGGCGGCGGCGTTCCTGCTGGCCGTCGGCGCGGGTGGCGGCTACTGGGCCTCGCGCACGATCCGCGGCCTGCGTGCGGAGCGCGACACGCTCTCGGCCCGCCTCGCGGCGCTCCAAGACACCGTGAACAGCTTCATTCACGGGACGGCGACGCGGCTCGTGCAGGTGCCGGTGTCGACTGGAGGCCGGCTCGGGGCCGTCACCATCTTCGCCGACGGCGCGCGCCATCGCTGGCTGGTTCGCTGCGACGGCCTCGCCCCGAACGAGCCCGACCAGGCGTATCAGCTGTGGTTCATCACCGACAAGGGGATGAGGACCGCGGCGATCATGCCCATGGATGAGGAGCGCCCCATGGTCATGGCGCTCGAGATGCCCGGGGGCGACGCGCGGGTGATGGGTGCGGCGATGAGCATCGAGCCCCGAGCGGGCTCGGCTGAGCCCCGCGGCCCGATGGTCTTCCACCTGTTGCTCTAGATTTTCTTGTCCGCGAGATCATGCACCGTCTCGAGGTCGACGATCTTGAGGCGCCGTCTCCCCAGCGGCAGCGTGATCGCCACGGCCTCGCCCACCTTGCCGCCCAGCAGCGCCTTGCCGAGCGGTGAGGCCATGGAGACGGGCATCTCTGCCGCGTCGTCGTCGCCCTCGATGAACTCGCCGAGCGTGAGGGCGTAGGTCTCCCGCTTCTTCGTGTCGAGATCCTGCACCGTGACCCGCGAGCCAAAGCCCACGCGGTCGCGCGGGATGTCGTCCTCCTTCACGCTCGAGAGCTTGGAGAGCCGGAGCCGGAGGTGCGACGCGCGCGCCTGAGCGAACTGCTGCCGCTCGAGCGCCGCCTTGTATTCGGAGTTCTCGCGCAGGTCCCCGTGGGCGCGCGCCTTCTCGATCTCCTTCGGGAGGACGAAGTTGATCTCGTGATTGAGGCGCTCGACCTCGGCCTGCAGCTTGTCTCTGAGTTCGCTGAGCATAGAGGATCTGAAAGCTAGCCGCGCCAGAGTCCGCGGCTCAAGCCGCGGCTTGGCCCTACTGCAGCGGAGCAGTCGCCCGTTTTACGGGCAGGCGCCGAGCCGCGGGTTCACTCGCGCAAACGTCGGACGCCAGTCATCTTTCTCCCGTGCCCCTGAATTTTCGCACCTACCACGACCTGACTGAACCCGATCGCTCGGGGTTGGCGGCGCAAATCGGTGCCCAGCGGCGGCGCGTAGCCGACCGCCTGGCGGCGGTCGCCCGCGTCGTGGCGGTCATGAGCGGTAAGGGGGGGGTGGGTAAGAGCTTCGTAACGGCGCACCTCGCCCGAGCCCTGGCCCGGATGGGGCGCGCGGTGGGCGTGCTCGATGCGGACCTGAATGGTCCCACCGCCCCCCACCTGCTCCGCCTCCCCGTTGCCAGTTGCACGGTGCACGACGGCGTCGTCGAGCCTGCCGTGAGCCCGGAGGGGGTCCGATGCTTCTCGATGGGACTGCTCATCGAGGACGGCCGCCCGCTGGCGTTCCGCGGCCCGGCCGCGGAGAGCTTCGTATGGCGAGGAGCGCTCGAAGCCACGGCGTTGCGCGAGCTGCTCGCGGACGTGGCGTGGGGCCGGTTGGACGTCCTGCTCGTCGATCTGCCGCCCGGGATGCAGCGCCTCGCGGAGCTGGCCCAACTGCTGCCAGCGCCCCCGGCCGTGCTCACGGTGACCATCCCTACCCCTGAGTCGCGCGACGCCGTCCGCCGTGCCATGCACGCAGCACGCGATTGCGGGTCGGAGCTTCTCGGCATCCTCGAGAACATGGCGGGGGGGGAGTTCGCGGGAAGCGCGGGCGAAGAGCTGGCGACGGAGTTCGCCGTGCCGATGCTTGCCCGCGTCCCGTTCCATCCCAGTGCGGGCGTATGGGAGGCGCTCGCACGAAGAGTGGAAGGTGCGTCGTGAGCGTCCACACGCTGAAGCGTGGGCTCGGCACTGCGTTGCCCTTAAGGGCAGCGTCTCGCCGAGCCCAGGCTTCAGCCTGGGTTGAGTGGGAACCCGATCGGTGAAATTCTTGTGCGTCGAGTGCGACTGCCAAATGGCGTTCGAGGAGCGGCAGCTCCCGGGCGACGGCACCCTCGCCGCGGCGTTTCGCTGCCCGCAGTGCGGCCGGGTGGTCGCGATGCTGACGAACCCGATGGAGACCCAACTGGTCGCGTCGCTCGGCGTGAAGATCGGGGGGGCGACGTTGTCTCCCCAGCCACTCGAAATCATTCGCGGCACGGTCGCCACGGGAAAGCACGATGCGTTCGAGGAATCGGGGGAAAAGGGAGAAGCGAGAGGTCCGATCTGGTCAGGGGAAGCCCAGGAACGCTTGGCCCGGGTCCCAGGGTTCGTGCGCGGGATGGTGAAGAAGATCTACGCCGAGTACGCCCGAGAGCACGGCCTCGCCGAGATCACGCCCGCCGTGATGGATACGGCACGGAGCGAATTGGGGCTCGAGGGGATGTGAGCAGGCTGCAAGAGCGGATCGTCCATGGCCTGCGGGTCGTCATCGATCGCGACCAGTGTGTGGGGTTCGGGGACTGCGTGAAGGAGGCACCCGAAGGTTTCGAACTGGACGACGCGACCGTGGCGGTGTTCCTGGATCCGGAGGCCGTCGAGCGGGAGCGGCTGCTGCGGGCGTGCGACGCGTGCCCGGTGGATGCCATAACCGTTTGGGACTCAGAGGGTAGGCAACTGGTGCCAGGAGAGTCCACGGCTAGACGCACAGACGCACAGTAGTGAATAGGAAGTAGTCGGCAGGAGTACCCGCTCACTCACCCCTCTTCACCGCTGTGCGTCTGTTGCGTCTAGCCGTTGCATCTTCTGTTCCCCGCTTACTTGACAGCCTGTTGAGTGGCTCACATACTCGCCGCGCTCTCAGAGGGAGGTGTCGGTGTACCGCGAGATCTTCGTCCCCGTCGACAACTCCCGGCATTCGGACTGGGCGGTTGACCGGGCGATCGAGCTGTGCCGCAAGGCCGGCGGTCGCATCACCGGCAATCACGTCTACGCCGCGCGCCTGCACGACGTCCGCTTCCGGCAACTCGAAACGGGGCTCCCCGCTCAGTTTCAGACCCCCGAGGAGATCAAGAAGCAGCGCAAGATCCACGACAAGCTGATCGAAAAAGGCCTGCAGCTGATAGCTGACAGCTTTTTGGACCAGCTCGGCGCGCGGTGTGACGCGGCAGGCGTCGGCTTGACTCGCCAGCTCCTGGAAGGCATCAACTACGAGGAAATCGTCAACGAGGTGAACCGTGGCGCCGGTCGGCTGCCGGGGCTCATCGGCTTCGACCCCAACCGCGCCGCAGGCTACGACGGCGGGGAGCGGGTGCGCAGCGACGTGAAAGTCGGCGAGAACGGCCGGCTCGTCGCGGAGGAGGAGGATGCCGCCGCCCGGCTCGTCGGCTCGTCGGGACGCCGCTACGACCTCCTCGCCATCGGTGCACACGGCCTCGGCCGCCAGCCCTACTCGCAGCTGGGCGGAGTGGTGGCGCGCGTGCTGCGCGGCGTCGAGAAGGACGTGCTCATCGTGCGCGACGACCGGCCCTTCGACGGCGGCCGCTTCCTGGTGTGCGTGGACGGCTCGTCGTACGGGTACCGGGCGATGCGCGTCGCGCTCGAGCTGGCGCACGCGTTCGGCGGGTCGCTGTACGTGTGCAGCGCGTTCGACGTGGAGTACCACCACGTCGTGTTCCACAACATCAAGGACGTGCTCTCCTACCAGGCCTCGAAGGTCTTCAAGTTCGAGGAGCAGGAGGAGCTGCATAACAACATCATCGACAAAGGGCTCCTGAAGCTGTGTCAGGCGAACCTGAAGCGCGCCGAGGTGATGGCGCGGGAGTTCGCCGACGTTCCGATCGCGACCCAGATCCTCATCGGCAAGCCGTTTCAGGTGGTCATGCAGTGGGCCGAGGAGATCAAGCCGTCGCTGCTGGTGCTCGCCCGTCACGGGGCTCACCGCATTGAAGGCACGCAGCTCGGCAGTCAGGCCGAGAATCTCGTGCGACTGGCAACGTGCAACGTGCTCCTGGCGGGGACCGTGGGCATCCGCCCCGAAGACATCCCCTGGATCGAGGAGGACGGCGTGGCGGGCCTCCCCTGGGCGCCCGAGGCCGAAGTGCGGATCCTGCGCGTCCCGCCGTTCGCGCAGGGGATCGCGCGCCGCGCGGTCGAGGAGTACTTGCTCGAGCAGACCCACGGCGAGGCGGCGACCATCACGAACAAGTGGCTCGACGAAGCGATCCGGAAGCTGCTTCCCACGCACATGCAGCTGATCATGGGGATCGGCACGGCGGAGGAGCTCGCGCTGGCCGAGGTGAAGGCGCAGGAGCAGCTGAAGGCGACGAAGGTCCTGGGGCACGACTCCGACCCCCAGCCCCTGACCCCTGACGTCGAGGTCCGGTGTCCGGTGACCGGGGCTGTGAGCACGCGTTCCCGCGTCGCCACCGATCCCATCGTGTGGACGGAAGAGGCGTGGTCGCGCCTCCAGCTGGTGCCACTCATCGCCCGGCCGCTGGCCCGCAACACGGTGGAGCGGTTCGCTCGCGGCCACGGCATCTGGCGCGTCACGACGCCTGTGATGGACGACAACAAGCAGGCGATGATCGCCGCCGACGAGTTCGACGTCGAGACGATGATGGTGATGTTCACCGAGCTGCGCGCGAAACAGATCCGGGCGGAGGCGGAAGGAACCGATGCGCTTTCTCCCGAGATGCGCGCGTTCATCGAGGAGGCGAAGGCACAGGGCATCACGCGCTGCCCCATCCGGGACATCGAAGCGAAGATGGGGAAGTGCCCCGTCGATTTCAAAGGCATGACGCCCCAGGAGGCGAAGGAGGCGATCGAGCGCGTGCTCGAGGAGCAGGCGGGCGACTGACGTGGACTACGTCCCCCACGTGGTGGCCTGGAACCTGACGCGGCGCTGCAACCTGGAGTGCGCGCATTGCTACATCGCGGCGGGTCCCCGCGAAAGCGCCACTGGAGAGCTCGACACGGCGGCGTGCCTCGGCATCGTCGACCAGGTGCTCACGGTGAGCCCCGCCCCGATGCTGATCCTCTCGGGCGGCGAGCCGTTGTTGCGCGAGGACCTGACCCACATCGCTCGCTATGCCTCCGGGAAGGGCGCCACGGTGGTCGTGGGCACGAACGGGACGCTGCTCACCGACGAACGGATCGCGGCGCTCAAGGCAGCGGGCGTGCGCGGGGTCGCGGTGAGCGTCGATTCGCTCCGCCCCGCCTATCACGACAACTTCCGGCACGGCCGCGGCTCGCTCGCGGATACGCAACGCGCGCTGGCGCGGCTCACCCGGCAGCGGCTCGATTTCATCATCCAGACCGCGGTCACCAAGGGCAACCGCGCCGAGCTCGGGGCGCTGGTCGCGTGGGCGGCGGCGCAGGGGGCGGTGTCGTTCAACTGCTATTTCCTCGTCGCCACGGGGCGCGGGGCGGCGCTCACGGACCTGACGCCGGCGGACTACGAGGCTGTGCTCGCCGATCTGGGGCGCTGGCAGCGGGAGTTCCGCGGCCGGATGCTGGTGCGCGCCAAGTGCGCGCCGCATTTCATGCGGCACGTTCACCAGAGCGATGCCGAGTCCCCCGTTCTGAACTACGAAACCCGCTGCCCGTGCGGTACCCAATACTGCCGCATCACGCCGGATGGGAAGCTGACGCCCTGCCCCTACCTGCCGGAGGTGGCGGGCGACCTGGGTACGCAGAGCTTCGCGGAGATCTGGCGGTCGGCGCCGCTGTTCCGACAACTGCGGGACGGCCGGTTGGGGGGGAAGTGCGGCGGATGTGAGTATCGCCGGCTGTGCGGGGGGTGCCGCGCCCGCGCGTTCGCGCTCGAGGGGGACGTGCTCGCGGCCGATCCGTCGTGCGTATACGAGCCGGTACCTGGCGCACCGGTCATCGAGGCGGTGCGCGAGGTGACCTACGGCGCGGAGTTCCGACCGGCACTCAGCTGGACTCCGGCCGCGCGGGAGCGGGTCGCGCGCATCCCGTCGTTCGTCCGGGGCGTCGTGATGCAGCGGGTGGAAGACTGGGCGCGGCGGCAGGGGCGGAGCGAGATCACTCCTGAGCTGCTCGCGGAGGTGCGGCAAGCCATGCCGATCGATTTCTCCAAGAGGCAGCCCTTCTTCGTGGCTGATAGCTAATGGCCGACGGCGCCGTTCTTCTGTTGCAAGCCGCGGCCGACACGAGCCACGCGTACGGCGAGTTCCCCCTCGTCGGCGCGCGAGCGGCGGTGTGGATCGCGGCCGAAGTGCACCTGATGTTCGCCGCGTTCGTGCTCGGGGTGCCGATGTTTGCCGTCGTGACGGAGGCCATCGGCATCTTCGGGAAGGACGAGCGCTATGACCGCTTGAGCAAGGAGTTCACGCGGCTGTTGCTGGTGGCGTACAGCGCGACGGCGATCTGGGGGGCGATCCTCGTCTTCTTCCTGGCGACGCTGTATCCCCGCTTCTGGGCCTACCTGACGGCGGTATTCGGGCCGTCGATGTGGGCGTACGCGGCGCTGTTCTTCCTCGAGTCCTTCACCCTGTACCTCTACTACTACGGCTGGGACCGCTGGAAGAAGGGCCGGGCGAAGGTCGGGCACTGGACGCTGGGCATCCTGCTCAACGTCTGGGGCACGATCGTGATGTTCATCGCGAACTCCTGGCTCACGTACATGATGACCCCGCCGCGGGACATCACTCCCAGCACCGACCCGACGACGATCAAGCTGTGGCACGCGATCGCGAACGCGACGTGGATGCCGATCAACGTGCACCGGCTGATCGCGAACGTGGTGTTCGGCGGCGCGATCGTAGGCGCGTACGCGAGCTACCGCTTCCTTGCCGCGCGCACGGAGGAGGAGCGTGCCCACTACGATTGGATGGGCTACGTCGGGAACTTCATTGCGATGTCGGCCCTCATCGTGCTTCCCTTCGCAGGCTATTGGCTGGGGCGCGAGATCTACCAGTACGACCAGTCGATGGGGATCACCATGATGGGCGGCTTCATGAGCTGGCTGTGGGTGATCCAGGCGTTCCTCATCGCGGTGCTGTTCCTGACGGGGAACTACTATCTCTGGATCGGCATGGGCCGCATCCCCGGGGCCGAGCGGTTCCGGCCCTATACCAAATGGCTGCTCATCATCCTGGTGCTCGGCGCCATCGTGTGGGGCACGCCGCACACCATGATCGCGGATTCGAAGGAGCTCGCGGCCATGGGCGGCTCGCATCACCCCTTCCTCGGCGCCCTCGGCGTCATGAGCGCGAAGAACACGGCGGTGAACTTGATGATCCTCACCACATTCCTGTCGTTTCTCCTGTACCGCCGCGCCAACACGCGGCCCGTCGTTCCCTGGGCCCGGACCGGGACCATGATCCAGGGCGGGATGTTCGCCATCGCCGCCGGCATCGTCTTGTTCTACGGCATCCGCGGCTATTTCGTCGAAGCGATCGTCCGGATCGGCTTCAGCGTCTATCAGGTGCTCGCCGTGCTCGCCTGCATCCTGTGCGTCACGGTGATCGACCTGCTGATGGCGCGCGGCGCCCAGTCGCTCGGCGCGATCCGTTGGGGCAAGATGCCGCCCCGCTCGCAGTACGCCCTGTTCATCCTGGCCGTGACGTTCACATGGCTCATGGGGCTGATGGGGTTCGCGCGCTCGGGCATCCGCCAGTACTGGCACGTGTGGCAGGTGATGCAGGACACCAGCCGGTACGCCGCCACGCCCGCGCTCGGCTACGCCTCGAAGATGATCAGCCTGTGCGTGCTCATCTTCCTGTGCCTGGTGGCGTTCGTGTTCTGGCTCGGCGGACTCGCCGAGAAGTCCACCTTCGTCGCCTCCGGCGGGCGGGAGGCAGGGGCCCAGCATGTGGGCCACTAACCTCAAAGTCGTCGGCGTCGTGCTCGGGACGCTGGCGCTCTATACCCTGATCGCCAACAAGATCCCCCAGGTGCAGTCCGAGGTGCCGCAGACGCTCACGCTGGGAGCGAACGTCACGCCCGAGCAGCTGGTGGCGGCGGGAGAGAAGGTCTTCAACGGCATCGGCGGCTGCACCACGTGCCACGGGCTCGGCACACGCGCACCCAATCTCCTCACCGACGAGAAGGGCACCGGACCGATCGGCGCTCGCTGCGGGAAGCGTGAGCCCGGCAAGAGCTGCAAACAGTACTTGTACGAGTCGCTCGACAACCCCACGGCGTTCGTGGCGCCGGGCTATCAGCCGATCATGCCGGTGATGACCAAACAGCTCTCGCCGCCACAAGTGTGGTCCGTGATCGCGTTCCTCGAATCCCAGGGTGGGACTGTCGACGTCACAGCCTCCGACATCCCGGCAACCTCTACGACCTCTACGCCTTCTACCACTTCTACTGGGAGTGGGGCGGGGGGAGCGGCCTTTGCGGGCGGCAGCACCGATCCCAAGGCGATCATCCAGGCGGCGGGGTGCCTCGCCTGTCACAAGCTCGACGGCCAGGGGCAGGTGATCGCGCCCGATCTGACGCACGTCGGCTCGCGCCGGGACGCGGAATCGATTCGCAAGAAGATCCTGGATCCAGCGTCGTCGATCGCGAAGGGTTACGAGAAGCTCGCGGGAATCATGCCCAAGACGTTCGGCACCATGATGAACGCCGCGCAGCTCGAAGCGCTGGCGCAATACCTGGCCGCGCACAAATGACCACCGCGCCCGCGCTGCGGCGCTACGCCGCGCACCCGTTCTGGCAGGCGGTGGCGATTCTCGTGCTCGCCTTCGTGTTGGTCGTGTGGGTCGTGCCGCTGCTGCCGGGCAGCGCCATCGTCCCCAAGAGCGTGGTGCTGCAGTACATGGTCACCGTGCTGGTCGGCGTGCTCATCTACGTGAGCGACAACGAGGAGCGCTGGGCTCGCTTCAAGGAGCCGATTCAGGCTGTACTGGTCGAGCCGCGGCTGCGCGTGGCCCGGGCGGCGCTGCTGATGGTCGTGACGGCACTGGTGGGGCTGATCGCATATGGCCAGGTGGCGACCACCGTCGCCGCGCCGCCCAATCTCCGCTCGATTCACCCCGCGCCGCCGGCAGAAATCACGTTCCGGGGCAGATCGATCACGCTGACCGGCCTCGAGAACCCGCTGCGCGCGCACCGCGATTCGCTCGCGGTCTATCTGGCCGAGGGGAAGGGCG
>WNGJ01025416.1_pt1 | contig 12326 bp, 10 predicted proteins | sample 5400611 | NCBI WGS metagenome assembly WNGJ01 (sample SAMN13153375, study PRJNA577476) | soil metagenome | isolation source: 40 cm soil or saprolite under Garry oak tree replicate 1 | place: USA:California | collected 2016-06-15 | reverse complement strand
ACAAGAACGGCGCGCGCGAGATGTACGGCCACCGCTTCGAGGACGGGCTGCGCGACAACCAGAAACTCCCGCAAACGATCATTACCCCCACCACCAAGGAGGCCCAGGGCGCCCATGATGCGCCGCTCAGCGCGGACGAGATCGTGGGGCGCAAGCTCTTGAGCGAACAGCAGTGGCGCGAGGTTTCGGACAAGGCGCTGGCACTGTTTGCGTTCGGCCGCGAGATGGCGGCGCGGCAGGGGCTGATCCTGGTCGATACCAAGTACGAGTTCGGTTTCGACGCCAAGGGCGCCATCGTTCTGGCCGACGAGGTTCACACCCCCGACAGCAGCCGCTACTGGCTTGCCGCGACCTATCCCGCGCGCTTTGCCGCCGGCGCGCCGCCCGATACGCTCGATAAAGATTTCATCCGGCGCTGGGTGGCGGCGCGCTGCGATCCCTACGCCGATCCCATTCCCGAAATCCCGCAAGACGTCATTTTGCAGGCCGCGGCCACCTATATCGACGTCTACGAAAAGGTCACCGGGCGCGAGTTTGCGCTGCCCGACCTCTCGGTTGCGCCGCTCGCGCGCGTGCGCGCAAACCTCAAGAAATATTTCGAGAAGGCGGCATAGCGCGAAATTGCGCTTCGCAGCTTCCGCTCATTCCCGCTCCCGCTTTCGCGAGGGTGAGCTCCAGCGGGAATACAGACCTGGACCCCCGCTTCCGCGGGGGTGAGCGGAGGTTAGTGCTTCTCTGGTATGCTTTCATTGCACCGGCGATCTGGCTAATGTCCGCGGGCCGTGACAAGCGCGCGCGAAAGCGATGCAAGTGAATGCCTCGCGGCGGCGGGGTTTCCCGCCAGCGAGGTCAAGGCCTGGCTGCAGGCGGAACCGGGCGAGACCACCGATTTTCCCGCCGACCGCGAGACGTTCTCCAGCTATTGGCGGGCATCCGCGCGTCTCATCGGGCGGCTGCCGCCGAAGCCGCGGCGCAACGCCAGCGAGCAGGCTGCGGCCACCGCGATTCAAGATGCGGCGCGCGACGCCCGCGTGCGCTTTCTCCGCCGCCATGGCGATGCCGTCTACGATGCATTGACGGTGCGGCGGTCGCGCTTCGTGCGGGTCGAGGAGCTGGTGCTCCGCGCCGCGGGCGTGGTGCCAGGCCTCGTTCCGACGGCGCAGGAGATCGCCGCCGAGGACGGCTCCATCCAGCGCGACAAGAGCGGCCTCGAGATCGATCAGGGCCTGTTTCTCTCGGCGGTGCTCGGCAGCGAGCGCTGCGGGCGGCACCTCTGCCATGCCATGTTGCTGCCGCGGGTCGAGGCGCAAGCCTTGCTGCCCCAGTTCGAGCGCGATGGCAGGGTGAAGCTTGACGGCGCGTCGGTTCACCGCGCCGGCAAGGCCGCGGTGGTGACGCAGGACAATCCGCGCTTTCTCAACGCGGAAGATCAGACCTCGCTCGACGGCGCGGAGATCTGCGTCGATCTCGCGCTGCTCGATCCCGCGACCGAGATCGCCGTCATGCGCGGCGCCGTCGTCGAGCATCCGAAGTACAAGGGACGCCGCGTGTTCGGCGCCGGCATCAATCTCACGCATCTCTATCACGGCCGCATCCCGTTCGTTTGGTATCTCCAGCGCGATCTCGGCTACGTGAACAAGATCTATCGCGGCCTCGCGTTCGCCGACGACGCGCCGCCCGACGAGTTCGGCGGCAACAGCATCGAGAAGCCTTGGATCGCGGCGGTCGAATCCTTTGCCATCGGCGGCCACTGCCAAGTCTTGCTGGTGATGGACTATGTGCTGGCCGAGCGCAGCGCATTCCTGACGTTGCCCGCCCGCAAGGAAGGCATCATCCCGGGCGCGGCCAATATGCGCTTGCCGCGGTTCACCGGCGACCGCATCGCGCGGCAGGCGATCCAGTATGAACGCCGGCTCGAATGCGACAGCCCGGAAGGGCGGCTGATCTGCGACGAGATCGTCGAGACCGGCGAGATGGACGCAGCCATCGAGCGCGTGGTCAAGGGGCTGACCAATTCGGGCGTCGTGAGCGCGGCGAGCAACCGGCGCGCCTTCCGCATCGCGCAGGAGCCGCTCGATATGTTCCGCGCCTATTTCGCCATCTATGCGCGCGAGCAGGCCTATTGCCACTTCAGCCCGGCCTTGATCGCAAATCTCGAGCGCTACTGGAACGCGCAGAGCCGCAAGCCCTGATGCTCCTTGGCGCTGCGGTGAAAATGCTTTACCACCGTGCCGGACGGATTTCGGACCAATTGCGAAAACGGCAGGCGGAGCACGCGCCGCCTCACGAGGGAGCCCAAGAACCATGCAAAAAGCACTGCGCAAGGAAAAACCTGCCGCCGCCCAGCAGCACCATGCAGCTGATCTGCGCACCGCGCTCGACTGGCTGCGCAGCCAGGGCGATCTGATCGAAACCGACAAGACGGTCGATCCCGACCTCGAAATCACCGGCCTGCAGAAGCACATGGACGGCGGCTGCCCGGTGCTGTTCAACAACGTCAAAGGCAAGCCCCATCATCGCGTGGTCACCAACCTGTTCGGCGACATGAAGGTGATCAACAAGATGTTCGGCTGGAAGGATGACGCCGAGCGGGTGAAGAAGCTCGCCTATGCGCTGAGCCATCCGCTCAAGCCGGTCGAAATCCCCCAGCAGGACGCGCCGTGTCAGGAGCACGTGATCAAGTCGCCGAAGGACGTGAACGAGCACGTGGTGGCGATCCGGCACACCACCTACGAGCCCGAGCTGACCGTGGGCTCGGCCATCCGCTGCGTCACCGGGCCGGAATTCGATGGCGGCTCGGACCTCGGCTACAACCGCATGAATTTCCGCTGGGGCAATGTCGGCACGTTCCAGATCTCGCCCGGCTCGCACATGTGGCAGGTCGTGAACAAGTACTACAAGTCGAAGGAACCGGTGCCGATCACCATGTGCTTCGGCGTGCCGCCGGCCTGCACCTTGCTCGCGGGCGCGGGCTTCGACTACGCGGTGCTGCCCATGGGCTGCGACGAGATCGGCATCGCCGGCGCCGTGCAGGGCGCGCCCATCCGATTGGTCAAGGCGCGCACCGTCAACGCCATGGCGCTCGCCGATTCCGAGCTTGTGCTGGAGGGCTACGTCAATCCGCGCGACCGCCGGTTCGAGACCAAGGAATCGGAGGACGCCGGCGTCCAGGGACGTTTCCACTTCCATCCGGAATGGGCGGGCTACATGGGCAAGGCGTACAAGGCGCCGACCTTCCACGTGACCGCCGTCACCATGCGCAACCCCAAGACCAAGCCGATTATCTTTGCGCTCGGCGTCCACACCCTCGACGACCACAACATCGACACCACGGTGCGCGAGGCGGCGATCTACGAGCTGTGCGAGCGGCTGCAGCCCGGCATCGTGCAGAACGTGGTGATCCCCTACTGCATGACCGACTGGGGCGGCTGCATCATCCAGGTGAAGAAGCGCCACCAGATCGACGAAGGGTGGCAGCGCAACTTCATGGCCGCGGCGCTCTCCTGCTCGCAGGGCATGCGGCTCGCGATCGCGGTGAGCGAGGACGTCGATCCATATTCGATGGACGACATCATGTGGTGCCTCACCACGCGCGTGAACCCGCGCGCCGATATCCTCAATCCGATCCCCGGCGGCCGCGGCCAGACCTTCATGCCGGCCGAGCGCATGACCGCGGGCGAGAAGCAGTGGACCGCCTCGAACACCAATTTCGAGGGCGGTATGGGCATCGATGCCACGGTGCCGTTCGGCTACGAGAGCGACTTTCTGCGCCCGGTCTATCCGGTGGACCGGGTCAAGCCGGAGGACTTCTTCAGCAAGAAGGACATCGAGAACGCGCGCTCGCGCATGGTGGGCTGGGTCCACTCGCTCGCCCGCAGCGGACGCTGAGTGATGCCAAGCTATCGTCGTCATTGCCGGGCATAGCGCGTCGAAGACGCGCGTAAACGCGCTTATGCCCGGCAATCCATCGGCCTTCGTAAAAAGACCTTGTTGCGAAAAGGATGGATGCGCGGGTCAAGCCCGCGCATGACGGGTGGAAAGAGTGGCTCCATGCTGCTGTCCGACGTCTTGATCATCGACGCGACGGACCGGCTCGGCTGGGTCGCCGGCCGCGTGCTTGCCGACCTGGGCGCGGACGTCGTCAAGCTCGAGCCGCCCGGCAGCGACCGCGGCGGCGCGGACTGGCGTGCCTTCAACGTCAACAAGCGAATCCTCGAACTCGATCTGCAAGCGCCCGCCGACCGGGCGCGGATCGAGGACTTGCTGCGCGCGGCCGACATCTGCCTGCTCACGCCATCCGATTCCGCCGCGCATCTCGATCCGCAGACGCTGCGGGAGAATTATCCGCGCTTGGTTGTCGTCGCCATCCGGCCGTTCGGCGGCGTCGGTCCGCGCAGCACATGGAAGGCGAGCGACATCGAGCTCATGGCCGCGGGCGGCGCCATGGCGCTCGCAGGCGAGCCGGACGGCATGCCCGTGCGGGTGAGCGAGCCGCAATCCTACGGCTGGGCCGGCGCCCAAGCCGCGATCGGCGCACTCGTTGCGCTGTTTCATCGCCACGCCACCGGCCGCGGCGATCTCGTCGACGTCTCCGCCCAGGCGTCGGTCGTGACCGCGCTGTCGCATGCGCCCGCCTTCGTCGATCTCGTCGGCCTCGAGCCCACGCGCGCCGGCGCTTTCATCACCGGGCGCTCGATCAAAGGCGCGCGCTATCGCGTGTTCTGGCCGTCCCGCGACGGCTACATCAATTTCATCTTCTATGGCGGCGTGGCGGGACGGCGCACCAACGAGCAGCTCGTCGCTTGGATGCGCGAACGCGGCGCCGAGCTCGGCGCGCTCGCCGCCATCGACTGGAAAGTCTGGGACCCCACCAAGGCCGATCAGGCCGAGGTCGACGCCATCGAGGCGCCGGTGGCGAAATTCTTCGCTCGCCTGAGCAAGCGCGAATTCCTGACCGAAGGACACCGGCGCGAAATGTTGGGCTATCCGGTGTCGACGGTCGCCGATATCGCCAGCGATCCCCAACTGGCGGCGCGCGGCTTCTTCCAGGCGGTCGCCGGCTCCGCCGAGCGCTTCTGCGGCAGCTTCGCGGTGGTCGACGGCGCGCGGCCGCCCTTGCGTCACGCCCCCGGCGAGCCGTTCGCTGCGGCCAAGTGCACGCAAGCTGCGCCCGCGATGGCGGAGCCGCCACGCCAGGCCGGGAAAGAGCCATGACCGCGGTGGCGCAGGCGCTGGCCGGGCTCAAGGTCCTCGAGTTCGGCGGCTATGCCGCGGGCCCGCATATCGGCAAGGTGCTGGCCAATTTCGGCGCCAGCACCATTCACATGGAATCGCGCGAGCGTCCCGACGGCTTCCGCATTCAATATCCGCCGTTCAAGGACAATCGCCACGGCTACAACCGCAGCGGCTGCTTCGCCTTCTTCAACGATTCGAAATACAGCGTCACCGTCGATCTCAAGAAGCCCGCGGGGGTGGTGCTCACGCGCCGCATGGCGCAATGGTGCGATCTCATCATCGAGAACATGCGGCCCGGCGTCATGGAGCGCCTCGGCCTCGGCTTCGCCGCGCTCGCCGAGCTCAATCCGCGGCTCGTGATGCTGTCGACCTGCAATATGGGACAGACTGGGCCGCGCGCGGACCAGCCGGGCTTCGGCTCGCAGCTCTCGGCGCTCGCCGGCATGTGCGAGCTGACCGGCGTTCCCGATGGTCCGCCCATGCTGCTCTACGGTCCCTACATCGACTACATCGCCTCGCTGCTCGGCACCTCGGCCGCGATCGCGGGCGTGATCCGCAGCCGCAGAACCGGCCGGGGCGCGCTGATCGATCTGTCGCAATACGAATGCGGCCTGGTGTTCATGGGCGCGGCGCTTCAGGATTTTTTCGCCAGCGGCCGCCTGCCCCAGCGCCGCGGCAACGACGACCCCGTCGCCGTGCCGCACGGCGCATTCCCCTGTCGCGACCGCGAATGGGTCGCGCTGTCGTGCTGGTCGGACGCCGATTTTGCGGCGCTCGCCGAAGCGATCGGCGACGAAAAGCTGGCGATCGACGCGCGCTTTGCTAGCGCCGCGGCAAGGCGGGCCAATATCCAGGCGCTCGACGCCGTCATCTCAGGTTGGACCGCGCAACGCAGCGCCGAGGCCGCCGCCGTCGCCTTGCAGGCGGCCGGCGTCGCCGCCTATCCGGTGGTGACCATGGCCGGCCTCTACTCGGACCCGGCGTGCGGCGCCATCCCGAGATGGGGGATCACGCCTACTGCTATCCGGGTTTCGATCTCGCGGAGGCTCCCGGCGACATCGTGGGGCCGGCGCCCTGCGTCGGTGCCGACAATGACTTCGTGTTCCGCGATCTCATCGGATTGACCGAGGCGGAATACGACTCCTACCGCCAGCAAGGCGTGTTCGACTGAGGCGAAATTGTCCCGCCGCACCACGTTCTCGCATGCGGAACGGCGGACCGCGATTTGCCGGATGCGCGCTATCGACCCCGCGTGTAAGCTCGCCGCCGTCTGGAGAACGTGAATGGCCGCACAAGCTGACCCAATGAGCACCGCGATGGGCGCCGCGGTTGCGAACACGGCCGCACGCTCGAATCTCGAGCCGCGGCTTTGCTACGACGATCTGCGTCAATGGCTCGAGGAGGCGCGCAAGCTCGGCGAGGTCAAGGACGTGAGCGGGCTCACCTGGCAGCAGGATATCGGCATGGTCGCGGGCATGGTCCACGACGACGGTGCGCCCTGCTTCGTGTTCGACCAGGTCCCGGGCACGATCAAAGGCAGCCGGGTGCTGGTCAATTTCTTCGGCGGCAAGCGCAAGAACATGACGCTCGGGTTCCCCACCGATCTCAGCAAGATCGAGCTGAGCGAAGGGTTCCGCACCAATTTCATGGGCCCGATGACGCGCATCGCGCCCAAATACGTCGCTGACGGTCCGATTTTCGAGAACGTCATGACCGGAGACGACGTCGACGTCACCGCCTTCCCCGCGCCCAAATGGCACGCGGCCGACGGCGGCCGCTACATCGGCACCGGCAGCTTCAACATCACCCGCGATCCCGACGAGGGCTGGGTCAACTGCGGCACCTATCGCGTGATGATCCACGATGCCAAGACCGCGGGCTTCTACATCTCGCCGGGCAAGCACGGCCGCCAGATGCGCGACAAGTACAAAGCGCGCCGCGCGGCGATGCCGGTCGCCGTGGTCTGCGGCGGCGATCCCATGACTTTCCTCATGGCCTCAAGCGAGGTGCCCTACGGGGTGAGCGAGTACGAGATCGTGGGCGGCGTGCGCGGCAAGCCGGTGGAGGTCATCAACGGCCCCGTCACCGGGCTGCCGATTCCGGCCAATGCCGAGATCGTGCTCGAGGGCTTCGTCGAGCCCGGCAACGAGCGCGTCGAAGGGCCGTTCGCCGAATGGACCGGCTATTACGCCAGCGACCTGCGGCCCGAGCCCGTGCTCGACATCAAGGCCGTCTACTACCGCAACAATCCGATTCTGCTCGGTTGCGTGCCGCAGCGTCCGCCGGACGAGATTTGCCGCTATCGCGCCGTGGTCCGCTCGGGCCTGTTGCGCGAGAATATCGCGAAGGCGGGCGTGCCCGGGGTGACGGCGGCCTGGGCGCACGAGGTCGGCAACGCGCGGCTCCTGCTCGCCGTCGCCGTCAACCAGCGCTATCCCGGCCATGCCAAGCAAGCCGGCCATATCGCGGCCATGTGCCACGTCGGCGCCTATTGCGGCCGCTACGTGATCGTGGTCGACGACGACATCGACGTGTCCAATCTCGAAGAACTGGTCTGGGCCATGCTCACGCGCTCGGACCCCGCCACTTCGATCGACATCATCCGCAACGCCTGGTCGACCCCGCTCGATCCGCGTATCGAGCCCGAGCGCAAGGCGGTCGGCGACACCACCAACAGCCGGGCGATCATCGATGCCTGCCGGCCCTGGCACTGGCGCGACAAATTCCCCAAGGTGAACGTGCCCACGCCGGAGGAGCGCCGCGTGGCGCGGGAGAAATTCGGCCACCTGTTCGACACTTGATCGGAAGCTGCGCGTAAACACGCTTATGACGGCTTAACCCTTTCGCGCGATCCTCGATTGCAAGCCGGGAGCACTACCGAGATGTCCTTGCAACGGAATGGATTTCGTGCGTTTGCTGTCATACATGGCCCTTGATCGGGCGATGGCGGAGGAAACGGAATGCGGCGTCTCATCATCGGCATGACCGGCTCGACCGGCGCCATCTTCGGCGTGCGGATGCTTGAGGCGCTTAAGGGCAGCGACGTCGAATCCCACCTCATCATCAGCAAGTGGGCGCAGCGCACGCTCGAGCACGAGACCCCCTACACCGTCGAGCAGGTGCGCTCGCTTGCCAGCGTCGTCCACAGCCAGGGCGACATGGGCGCGTCGATCTCATCCGGCTCGTTCAAGACCGAAGGCATGGTGGTCATGCCGTGTTCGGTGCACACGCTCGCCGGCATCGCCAACGGCTACGGCGAGCACCTCGTTCACCGCGCCGCCGACGTAGTGCTCAAGGAGCGCCGGCGGCTGGTCCTGGTGGTGCGGGAAACGCCGTTGTCGGAGGTTCACCTCGAGAACATGCTCAAGCTCGCCCGCATGGGGGTGACGATCGTGCCGCCGGTGCCGGCGTTCTACAACCACCCGCAGACGGTCGACGACATCGTCAACCATATCGTCGCCCGCGTGCTCGACCAGTTCGATCTGCCCGCGCCCTTTGCCAAGCGCTGGGACGGCCACCTGCACACCGCGACCAAGATCGCGACGGTGGCGGGAAGCGCGGGCCCGGCGGCGAAGAGCGGGACGTGAGGGTTTTCGGGCGATACTCCGTAGCCCGATTGAGCATTAGCGAAATCCGAGAGTTCGTCGCGTGGGCGCGCGCGCCCCAAGGATTTCGCGCGGCGCGCTCCATTGCGGCGGCGGCCGCTGGAATTTATGTCGTTCGGGGCGCATAGTAGCCCCGTGTCTACGGAGGCGCTCCCATGCCTCTCACAGGGCCAGTTCCCGAGGGCAAGAGCTTCTTTTGTCCCCACTGCGGAGCACTTTATTCGGTGACCCATTCGCGGCTTCCCAAGAGCGAAAGCAACGTCGCAAAATGCGTCGTTTGCCTGCAGATCATGGACAGGCGGGATTCGACGAAAGCTCCGGTCTACAAGCTTGTCCAGCGGCCTGAAGATGCTTGACCGCGTGAAGCGCGAATACCACCCCACCCAATTCTATCGCAGCTCTCATGGAGCATGCGAAGCAACGCCACCTGCAAGGAGACCGCGATGACGCGACCGTTCGAGGGCATCAGGGTGATCGACGTCACGCATGTGCTGGCGGGGCCGTTCGCAACGTATCAATTGGCCGTGCTCGGCGCCGACGTGATCAAGGTAGAGCACCCCGACGAGCCCGACCAGAGCCGCGGATCCGGCACCGACAAGGCGCTCAACCGCCGCAACATGGGCACCTCCTTCCTGACGCAAGCCTCCAACAAGCGCGCGATCACGCTCGACCTCAAGGCGCAAGCGGATCGCGACATCCTCAAAAAGCTTGTCGCCACCGCCGACGTGTTCGTGGAGAACTACCGGCCGGGCGCGTTCGACGCGCTGGGCCTGGGCTACGACGCGCTGTCGGCGATCAATCCGCGGCTGATCTACGCCTCGTTCTCGGCCTTCGGCCAGCACGGTCCGCGCGGCCCACAAACGGCCTACGATCACGTGATCCAAGCCACCTCCGGCATCATGGCCATGACGGGGACCAAGGACGTGCACCCCGTGAAGTTCGGCGCGCCGGCGATCGATTACGCCACCGGCATGACCGGCGCCTTCGCCTTGGCGTCGGCGCTGTTCCAGCGCGAGCGTACCGGACGCGGCCAGCGCATCGACATGGCCATGCTCGACGTGGCGATGATCCTGATGAGCTCGCATCTGACCGGCTATCTGCGCAACGGCGTCCATCCCAAGCCCCACGGCAATCGCCATCCCCATGCCACCAACGGCGCCTTCGAAACCAAAGACGGGCTGGTGATGCTCGGCGCCAGCAACCTGCGCCAGCAGCGCCGCTTGTGGACCGTGCTCGGGCGCCCCGACATGATCAAGCGCACCAACGACGAGCGCGACGAGGATCACGACCGCGAGATCGCCATCCTCTCGGAGATCATGTTGACGCGCACCGCCGACGAGTGGGAGGAGTTCTTGCAAGCGCGCCACGTGCCGGCCGCGCGCGTGCGCACCATGGGCGAGGCGCTCGCCGACCCGCAACTGGCGACCCGCGGCGTCGTTCACCGCCATGCCGGCGCCGCCGGGGTGGAGGGCGGTTTCGGCGTGCCGCTGGCCGCGTTCACCTTCGCCCATGGTGGTCCGCGCATCGACTCGGCCCCGCCCACGCTCGGCCAGCACAACGAGGAAATCTTCGCCGAGCTCGGCCGTGAGTGGCGCGAAGCGCGCGTCGGGTGAGCCGGAGAGCCCGGACGAGGCGCTGGCGACATCCGGGATGGATCGCCGATGCGCGGCTTTTCTCGGATTTCGCCGCCGCGCGATCCGCGCTACGCTACCCACGCGGCAACCGACGGAGATCGAACCATGGTCAAATACACCTGGGACCACATCCATTTGCGAACCGCCAATCCCGAAGCGACCGCCCAGTGGTATGAACGCATGCTCGGCGCCGAGGTGATCCGCACCATGCAGCAGGGCAAGCCGCGCATCGACCTCAAGCTCGGCGGCGCCAACATCTTCATCGCGCCGGTCGCGCCCGGCGATGGCGTCAACCCGCCGCCGGTCACGCCCTACCAGGGCCTCGATCACTTCGGGCTCACGGTCAGCGGGATCGATGCCGTGGTCGCCGAACTCAAGGCCAAGGGCGTCGAGTTCACCCGCGACCCCACCACGGTGCGGCCCGGGGTGCGCGTCGCCTTCCTGCGCGCGCCCGAGGGAGTATCGATCGAGCTGCTCGATCGCAACGCCGCCTGAGCCGGACGAAGCGGCGAACGCGAGCGGAGGAGGAGGAACCATGGACGATAAGCGCTTTGCGGTCACCCATACGGACGAGGAATGGCGCCGTCTGCTCACGCCCGAGCAATACCAGGTGCTGCGCGGACACGGGACCGAAGCGCCCGGCAGCTGCGCGCTCAACTATGAGAAGCGTCCCGGCACGTTCGTCTGCGCCGGATGTGGCCAATCGCTGTTCGTGTCGAAGAAGAAGTTCGAGAGCGGCACCGGCTGGCCGAGCTTCAACGATCCGGTTCAAGGTGCGGTCGAAACCTCGACCGATCGAAGCTATGGGATGGTGCGCACCGAGGTGCATTGCAGCCGGTGCGGCAGCCATCTCGGGCACGTGTTCAACGACGGGCCCCCGCCGACGCATCTGCGCTATTGCATCAACGGCGTCGCCATGAACTTTGAGCCCGAGCAGACGTAGCGGCGCTTGTCGCCACGCAGGCGCTTCGGGGGGCGCACGAATTTCGCGTGATGGTTCGGGATGGCGCGACCAGCTCACGCCGCGGCGTCGAGCGCGGTAGCGTCTCAGTTTAAATGAGACACTGCCGACCGCGTAACAAACTCCGCTCATTCCCGCGAAAGCGGGAATCCAGGGCCGAGGGCTGGGTCCCCGCTTTCGCGGGGACGAGCGGAAGAGAGCAAACTGAGACACTACTCGAGCGTCTCGTCATCGGCATTGCGGCAACGATCCATGCAAAAAGCCCGGCAGCTGAGACTGCCGGGCTTTTTTTCGTCTCTTGTTCGTGGCTCGGTTAGATGAGCAGCCTTGCGGCTGCGAGCACGATCCCCGTGACGAAGACAGCCATGGAGGAAAACAGCAAGATTTCGTTCAGGACTTTGGTCATTGCAGCCTCCCCTGTGCGGACGATCCCCTGTCCGCAGGCGTAGGCGACCCCAGCACCATGGCCAAAAGGTGACGGCGACCGTCGAAAATTAAGGCAACAGGAATCGTCGAAAATTGCGTGCTGGTCCAGAGCCTTAGGCTTTCCGGAAAAGGGCTGGTTGTGTGCAGCGGTCCGCGCACGCGGTGGGGCATGCGGATCACGCAGGAGCGCACCTAGAAGTCGCGATTGGTGGGGTTGTTCCGCAGACCCGCATTGAGCGGAAACGCGTGCAGCAATTGATGGCGCGGCCGCCCACGCTGTTGATCGGCGGCGGCTTCTAAACGGGCAGGGCCGGCTGGACCGGCAGCGACGGCGCGCTCGGCGCCAGAACCGGCGGCAGGTAGGTGCTGCTGCCGCGCGAATCGTGCGCGGGCGTTCCGCGCGTTCCTTCGGCTGATCCTCGCTCCGAGCAGGCCGTTTTGGCAGGCCCTGCACGCTGATTGGGA
>WNGJ01006570.1_pt1 | contig 12328 bp, 9 predicted proteins | sample 5400611 | NCBI WGS metagenome assembly WNGJ01 (sample SAMN13153375, study PRJNA577476) | soil metagenome | isolation source: 40 cm soil or saprolite under Garry oak tree replicate 1 | place: USA:California | collected 2016-06-15 | reverse complement strand
GCATGGTCAGCACCAGATCCCTTTTCGTGAGGTCGCCGATCACCAGCACGTCGAAGGTCCCGTCATCGGGCTCTGCGTCCGGGCAGATCTTCATGCCGCCGCCGAGGAACGGGCCGTTGGCCACGATGACGTCGTGCATCCGGCCACGGCGCTTCTCGCCGTCGACCGAGACGTGGATCTCATTGCTCGTCCAGCGTGCGAAGACGGCGAACGTCGACCAGACGTACGAGACTTTGCCGCCGAGTGCTTTGGAGCTGTCGTTGGCGCGCTGGGCGATTGCGCCGCTCATCCCCGCGCTCGCGACGTTGGCAAAGAAGGACTTCCCCTCGCCGCCCGCCCAGAGTCGGTACGTCGCGCGGCCCAGATCGATCGTGCGCGTCTGGCCTGAGAGCGCGACGTCGACCGCGCGGTCGATGTTGCGCGGCAGCCCGAGCGAGCGGGCGAAGTCCCAGCCCGTCCCACGAGCTATCACCGCGATCTCGACGCTGTCGCGTTCAGCGATCCCGTTGACGACCTCGTGCACCGACCCGTCGCCTCCGACGACGACCAGCAACTCAGCGCCGTCGTCCGCGGCGCGACAAGCCAGCTCGGTCAACTCGCCGGCCGAGCGCGAGAAGAGCGCATCTCCGGTGAGCCCCGCCGCTGCGGCGACACGCGCGATCTCCGGCCAGCGTCTTCCGGTCGAACCGTTTGCCGACGCGGGGTTGACGAGGAAGACCGTGCTGCTCAGTGCTTCTCGTCGGCAGTGACCGTCGCGAGCGCGACGCGCGTCATCCGGTCGACAGCTGCGCGGAGCTCCTCGTCGGTGATGCGCTTGAACTCGCCCTCGACGACGATGTCGCTCACGGTGAGGAGACACCCAGACTGGACGCCGCGGAGCGCACCGACCGTGAAGAGCGCCGAGGCCTCCATCTCGACCGCCAGCACGCCTCGCCTCGACCACCGTTCGTACTGGTTCTCGTCGGGGTTGTAGAAGACGTCGCTCGAGACGATGGGCCCGACGTGCATCGACTGGCCCATCTGCTTGGCGGTATGCACTGCTCCGTGGATGAGCTCCCAGCTCGCCGTTGGGCAGTGCGGCTCGTGCCCGACGAGGTGATCGGCGGTGCGGTCGTCCGCGACGGCGGACAGAGCCACGATCAGGTCGCCGAGAGCATGGTGGGCCTGCAGCCCCCCGCACGTCCCGACCCGCAGCAGCTTCTTCACGCCGAGCTGGATCAGCTCCTCGAAAACGATCGTCGCACCCGGGCACCCCATGCCGGTGCCCTGCACCGAGACCGGCTTGCCTTCGTAGGTGCCGGTGTATCCGAGCAGCCCACGCTCGGAGTTCTTCTCGACCGGGTCGTCGAGGTAGGTCTCTGCGATGTACTTCGCCCGCAGCGGATCGCCGGGAAGAAGGCAGGCCTCGGCGTACTCCCCCGGCTCCGCTCGAATGTGGATCGGCATGAGAGCGCAACCCTAACCCGTGCCACTATTGGGGCAGTGAAAGGTGCGATCGAGCCCCGGCTCGTCCAGATTCTCGAGTTTTGCGCCGAGGACCCCGTGGAGCGCGTCTTCCTCGAGGACGTCGCCCGGCGGCGGCTGGGCCGGTTCAGCGCCTTCGCCGACAACGGCCGCCTGACCGCCCTCTGTCACGTTGGCGCCAACGTCGTTCCGTCTGGCGCTGATTGCGGCCGTTTCGCAGAGGCGGCAGCTCGGGGCCGCGCCCGCATGATCATCGGCGAGGAGCGTGCGGTCGACGAGCTCTGGGACGATCTCGCCGGACTGATGCCCACGCCGCGAAACGACCGGCCCGGGCAGCCGGTGTACGCGCTCACCGAGCCGCCGCCTGCAGGGGATACCGGCCTTCGGCCGGCGACCGACAAGGACTTCCCGCTGTTGCTGCCCGCGTGCGCGGCCGCGCACGAAGAGGAGATCGGAGTCGATCCGATGGCGCGGGATCCGGAGGGCTTCCGCTGGCGCACGCGCTCTCAGATCGAGGAAGGACGCTCCTGGCTCTGGGTCGAGCGCGGCAGGATTCTTTTCAAGGCGGAGGCGTCGGCGTGGACGCCGGACGCGGTGCAGGTGCAACAGGTCTGGGTGGATCCGCCGGCACGGCGCAACGGGTACGCGCAGCGCGGAATGCGGGATCTCTGTCGCCTGTTGCTCCAGCGCGTACCGACCGTCTGCCTCTTCGTCCGGCCCGAGAACCAACCCGCAATCCGCGTCTACGAAGCGATCGGGATGCAGCGACACGGCTTCTACAGGTCGCTGATCTTTTGATTCGCCTGTTGCGGCTCGCCTTGGCCGCGTGGGTCCTTCGCTGGGTCGCGCAGCAGCTCGCGTCCTATGTCACATGGCATCGGGCCCACCCCCCAAACGGGTGATGAAGCGTCACCGGCGCCCGCGCCGAAGTAGGGATCGTGAAGCCCCGCATCACTGCGGCCGCGGGACTTGCTGTGGCGATCTTCGTCGTGGCCTCTCTGGCCGTCCTCACTAGCGGAAGCGGAAAGGCTGCGATCAGCCACACCTGCTCGGCGACCGACCGGCAGTTCCTCGGCGCTGCGCAGCTCAACATGGCCGCACTCGGCACGCTTTCGCAGGACTACCTGCAGGGCAACGCCAAGGCCGACGACGTGATCCTGCAGACGCAGTCCTCAGTCACGAGCCTGCTCAACACGGATCCGAGCGATCCGTCGCTCTCCAAGACGCGGACCATCCTGCGAGCGATGTTCATCGAATACGGTCGCGCCATCCGTGCCGACAAGCACCACCACGATCCGGGCAAGTACATCTATCGCGCCTACGGGCTCGCGAACTTCGCCCACGACGTCCTCGCGCAGGCGAAGCCCGCCCTGGCTGAACGCGGCTGCGACGTCTCACCGCTTCTCTAACCGCCCGAAAGCTGCGCTTTCGCTCGACGTGCTGCTGCGGTGCGCGCGGTTTTGCCGTGGCCTGTCTACCCTGTTCGGGTGGACACGGACGGGCTGCGTGCGCGAGTCGAGGAGTCGATCCGCCGGCACGACCTGATCGCCCCGGGCGGCGACGTGACCTGCCTGGTTTCGGGAGGCGCGGACTCGACGTGCCTCTGGCACGTTCTGACGAAGCTCGGCTACCGAGTGTCGGCTTTGCACGTGAACCACGGGCTCCGGGGGGCCGCCTCCGACGAGGATGCGCGCTTCTGCGCGGAGCGTTTCGGCGCCGAGGTGGTCGACGGCACCGGCGGCCTGACCGAGGACGACTGGCGCAGGATCCGCTACTCGTTCGCGACCGACCGCTTGCGCGCCACGGGCCACACCGCGTCGGACCAGGTCGAGACCCTGCTCTACAAGCTCGTCGCGAGCGGCGTGGCGAAAGGGATCAAAGTCCGCCGAGAGGACGGCGTGGTGCGGCCGCTGCTCTCGGTCTGGCGCGAGGAGACGGAGGCGTACTGCCGCAACGAAGGGCTCGAGTTCCGAATCGACGACTCGAACAGCCACACCAAGCGGGGCCTGATCCGTGATGAGATCGTTCCGCGGCTGCGCGAGCTGCACCCCGCCGCCGAGCGCAACCTGCTTCGCCTAGCCGACGCGGAGCCCACGGCGCTCGACGAACTCCTCGCGTCGACCGCCGGATCGAGGCGGCTCGACCTCGGCGCCGGTCTCACGGCCGTGCGCGAGTACGACCGCGTCTGGCTCGAGCGAACGCCTGTCGCGCTCGACGGCGAGGTGCGCTGGGGCGAATGGCGGATCGCGTCGAAGCTCCCAGGCCTTAAGGTACGGGCCTGGCGTGCCGGCGATCGGCTCGCTGGGAGATCGAAGAAGATCCAGGACGTGTTCGTCGACGCGAAGATTCCCCGTTCCGCCCGCGAGTCGTGGCCTCTCGTCGTGCGCGGAGACGACGTGGTCGCCGTTCCGGGCGTCGTCGAGGCGGAAGGAGTGCGCGTCGAGCGTGTCGCAGCAGACTGAGCTGGAGCGCGGAGTCTCGGAGGTCCTCATCGACGAGGACCGGCTGCGGTCACGCGTCGTCGAGCTGGGAGAGGAGATCTCGGCCGATTACGCGGGCCGGGATCTGCTGCTGATCGGCGTCCTCAAGGGCGCCGTTTTCTTCATGGCCGATCTCATGCGCACGCTTGCGATCCCGTGCGAGATCGACTTCATGGCGATTTCGAGCTACGGGGCCCAGACCGACTCGTCCGGGGTCGTCCGGATCCTCAAGGACCTGGACATCAACATCGAGGCCCGCAACGTCCTCGTCGTCGAGGACATCATCGATTCGGGGTTGACCCTCTCGTACCTGATGCGGAACCTCGAGGCCCGCGAGCCTGCGACTCTGGAGGTCTGCGCCCTCCTGACCAAGCCGGATCGGCGCGAAATCGACGTGCCCGTCCGCTACATCGGCTTCGAGATCCCCAATCGTTTCGTGGTGGGCTACGGACTGGATTTCGCCGAGCGATACAGGAACCTGCCCTACGTGGGCGTATTGGACTCGGAGTTGGTGCCGGAGGGCGCCTGAAATAGGCCGATCACCCCCTTTTGGGGTCGTAGTAGCTCAAACCGAGGCTGGTACCCTGCCGAAAGAGGTCTAGTGAATCGATTCTTCCGCAGCGCGCTCTTCCCGCTCGTGATTATCGCGGCGCTCGTCTGGCTCGCCCTGCAGACGCTCGGCGGCCATAGCCAGCCGAGCTCGAAGCTGACGCTCTCTCAGGTCCAGGCGTCGATCGATGCCTGTAGCCCGAAGGACCCGGGCACGTGCGCGTTCCGCGAGATCGTCTTCAATCCGAACAAGCAGGCGTTGAACTACACGCTCGCCGACGGGAAGAAAGGCTCGGTCCACTATCCGGGCGACCAGTCGGCGGCAAACCTCCAGACGGAGATGTCCGCGCACGGCGTGCAGTTCGACTCGAAGGGAACCGGCGGGTCGCCTTGGTGGTCGATCCTCACCTCTCTGCTGCCATTCGTCCTGCTGTTCGGCTTCTGGATCTTCTTGATGAACCAGGTTCAGGGCGGCGGCTCGAAGGTGATGTCATTCGGCAAGTCGCGCGCGAAGCGAATGACGCCGGACTCCCCGAAGATCGGCTTCAAGGATGTCGCCGGCGTCGAGGAGGCCGTCGAGGAGCTGCAGGAGATCAAGGAGTTCCTCGAGAACCCGAAGAAGTTCCAGGCGCTCGGCGCGCGCATCCCCAAGGGTGTGCTGCTGTACGGGCCACCCGGTACCGGCAAGACGCTGCTTGCGCGCGCGGTCGCGGGCGAGGCCGGCGTGCCGTTCTTCTCCATCTCAGGATCCGACTTCGTCGAGATGTTCGTCGGCGTCGGCGCCTCACGCGTGCGTGACCTCTTCGAGCAGGCCAAGCAGGCCTCGCCGTGCATCGTGTTCATGGACGAGATCGACGCGGTCGGCCGCCATCGCGGCGCGGGTCTCGGCGGCGGTCACGATGAGCGCGAGCAGACCTTGAACCAGCTGCTCGTCGAGATGGACGGGTTCGAGCTGAAGGACAACATCATTTTGATCGCGGCCACCAACAGGCCGGACATCCTCGATCCGGCGCTGCTGCGCCCTGGTCGCTTCGACAGGCAGATCGTCGTCGACCGTCCCGACCGCAACGGACGCAGCAAGATCCTGTCGGTGCACACCAAGGGAAAGCCGCTCGCGTCGGAGATCGATCTCGACACGCTGGCTGCCGGCACGCCGGGCTTCACAGGCGCCGACCTGGCGAACCTCGTCAACGAGGCTGCGCTGCTGGCGGCGCGCCGCGGCAAGAAAGTCATCGAGCAGGAGGAGCTCGAGGAAGGGATCATGCGCGTGATCGCCGGCCCGGAGAAGAAGACGCGTCTCTTCTCCGAGGAGGAGCGGAAGATCACCGCCTACCACGAGCTCGGCCACGCGATCGTCGGCCACTACCTCGACGGGGAGTCGGACGTCCACAAGATCTCGATCATCGGCCGCGGGCAGGCGCTCGGTTACACGATCTCGCTACCGCGCGAGGATCGGTATCTGACGACGAAGCAGACTTTGATGAACCAGTTGGCGATGACGCTCGGCGGCCGCGCCGCAGAGGAGATCGTGTTCAACGAGGTCACTACGGGCGCAGCGAATGACCTCGAGAAGGTCACGCACACCGCGAAGCAGATGATCATGCGCTTCGGGATGAGCGAGAAGCTCGGCCCGCGCGTGCTGGGTCGCAACCACGACATGCCGTTCCTCGGGCGCGAGATGGGCAACGAGCCCGACTACTCCGAGGAGATCGCGCGCGAGATCGACGACGAGATCCGCCGCGTGATCGAGGAAGCCCACATGACGGCAACCGAGGTGCTCAAGGAGCACAGCGACGAGCTGCACCGGATCTCGCTGATCCTCATCGAGCGCGAGACGATCGACAAGGATCAGTTCGAGCGCCTGCTCGCCGGCGAGGACGAGGAATCGGTCTTCGCGGAGAAGACTCCGGTGCCGAAGACGGAGCCCGAGCCGGAAGCCGAGAAGAAGCGCAAGCCCGAGCCGAAGACCCGGCCGTTCCCGATCCCCGGGGCGACCATGCAGCCTCCACCGCCCGAAGGCGCTCAAGGCTAGCCCGAGCCTGGTACCCCCTTGGGGTATCATGGCTCGATGACTTCGGTCGAAACTCCCAGCCGCCTCGAGCTCGAGATCGGCGGCATGTCCTGCGCCTCCTGCGCAGCGCGGGTCGAGAAGGAGCTCAACAAGCTCGAAGGTGTCTCCGCGAGTGTCAACTACGCGACCGAGCTGGCATCTGTCGCGTACCACCCGGGTCACGTGCGCCCACCCGATCTGGTGCGCACGGTGGAAGAAGCTGGTTACACGGCGGCGCTTCCGTCGGATGCCGACGCAAAGGCCGACCCAGTCCGGCCGCTGCGGTTCCGGCTGCTCGTGTCGATTGCGCTGACCGTTCCTCTGCTCTTGCTGGCGATGGTGCCACCGCTGCAGTTCCGCGGCTGGGAGTGGGTCGCTTTCGCGCTCACGACGCCGATCGTCCTGTGGGCGGGCCTCCCGTTCCATCGTGCGGCCGTGCTGAACGCGCGCCACCTCACTGCGACCATGGACACGCTCGTCTCCCTCGGAACGCTGGCGGCGTGGACCTGGTCGGTGGTCGTTCTCGTCGCCGGTCTGAATGCAGACGTCTACTTCGAGGTTGCGGGCGTGATCACCACGCTGATTCTGCTCGGTCGTTTTCTGGAAGCGCGAGCCCGCAGGCGTTCTGGCGCCGCGATCCGCGCGTTGCTCGAGCTCGGCGCCAAGGAGGCGCGTCTCCTGCGCGACGGTGTGGAGGTACTCGTGCCGGTCGATCAGCTCCAGGTGGGCGATACCTTCGTCGTCCGCCCGGGCGAGAAGATCGCGACCGACGGCGTCGTCGTCGAAGGGGATTCCGCGGTCGACCAGTCGATGCTCACCGGCGAGTCGATGCCGGTCGAGGTCGACCCCGGCACCGAGTTGGCCGGAGCGACGATCAACACGTATGGCCGGATCGTTGTTCGTGTGACGAAGGTCGGCGCGGAGACTGCCCTGGCGCAGATCGCGCGTCTCGTCGCTGAGGCGCAGTCAGGCAAGGCGCCGATCCAGCGCCTGGTCGACCGGATCTCGGGTGTGTTCGTCCCCGTCGTGCTGGTTATCGCGCTCGGCACTCTCGCCGGCTGGCTTGCGCTGGGCGGGAATGCCGGCGACTCGTTCACCGCGGCGGTCGCGGTGCTGATCATCGCCTGCCCGTGCGCGCTCGGGCTCGCGACCCCGACGGCACTGCTGGTCGGGACCGGCCGCGGGGCGCAGCTCGGCATCCTGATCAAAGGCCCCGAAGTCCTCGAGCAAACGCGGCGCGTCGGCACCGTCGTCCTGGACAAGACGGGCACGGTCACGGCGGGAGAGATGGTGCTCGTGGACGTCGCGCCGCTGAACGGCGTAACGAGGAAGGACACGCTTCGTTTCGCCGGTGCGGTCGAGGCCGCGAGCGAGCACCCGATCGCCCGAGCGATCGTGTCAGCGGCGCGCGAGGAGGTGGGGAGCCTTCCGCCCGTGACCGGTTTCCGAAACGTTCCGGGCGTCGGCGTATACGGCGTTGTCGAGGGCCACAACGTCGAGGTGGCCCGCCGCAGCGGAGCGATCACCGTGTCCTGGGAAGGAGAGGCGCGTGCACGGCTCGTCGTGCAGGACACGCTCAAGCCGACGAGTCGCGAGGCGGTGCGTCAGTTGGAGGAGCTCGGGCTCAAGCCGGTGCTCCTCACCGGCGACGACGAGGGCACGGCACGCCGCATCGCGAGCGAGGTCGGGATCGAGCGCGTGATCGCCGAGGTGCTGCCGCAGGAGAAAGCCGCCGAGGTCCGCCGTTTGCAGGCTGCCGGCGAGGTCGTTGCGATGGTTGGCGACGGCGTCAACGACGCGCCGGCGCTTGCGCAGGCAGACCTGGGCATTGCAATCGGCACCGGCACCGACGTCGCGATCGAGGCGTCCGACCTGACGCTCGTTTCCGGTGACCTGCGCGGCGCGGCAGATGCGATCCGGCTTTCGCGCAGGACGCTGCGCACGATCAAGGGGAATCTCTTCCTGGCCTTCGCCTACAACGTGGTCGCGATCCCGCTTGCGGTCGCCGGCCTTCTCAATCCGATCGTCGCCGCGGCTTCGATGGCGTTCTCGAGCGTGTTCGTCGTCTCGAACTCGCTCAGACTGCGGCGGTTCCACAGTACCCGGGAGGCACGATGAAGCACGGCTACGACAAGGAGGCGCTGGCCAAGCGTCTCCATCGCATCGAAGGACAGGTCCGCGGCATCGAGCGGATGGTCGAGGACGATCGTTACTGCATCGACATCCTGACGCAGGTCGCAGCGGTCAACACCGCGCTTGAGAGCCTCGCTTTCAAAGTTCTCGACGACCACGTGAGCCACTGCGTGACGGACGCGTTCTCCTCCGGAGATCCGAAGGAGGCGGCCGCCAAGACCAAGGAGCTCATGGAGGCGGTGCAGCGCTTCGCACGCACGCGCTGAACAGGATCTGAATAGCGCAGCGTTCCCACCACTGACCCAAACAGCAAGGGTCTGACCCCAGCTCTTTAGGACTACGCCGGTGCCGCGAGGCCGGCTTGCCATGACGCCCACAGGCGGGCATAGCGGTCGCCTTGCTCCACCAACTCGTCATGGGACGCCACCTCGACGAGTCGGCCGTTCTCCATGACTGCCACCCGGTGGGCGCGCTCAGCCGTCGACAGACGGTGGGCAATCGTTACCACCGTCCGGCCTTCGGCGACCGCGGCCAGCGCTCGCTCCACTGCGGCTTCCGTCGCCGGATCGAGGCTCGACGTTGCTTCGTCCAGCACGATCACCGCAGGATCCGCAAGCGCGACGCGTGCGATTCCCACGAGTTGGCGCTCGCCTGCGGACAGACGCACGCCCCGCGTCTGCACGTCCGTCTCGAGACCGCCCGGCAACGAGTCGAACCGGTCGAGCGCCCCGATTCGTCGCAACGCGCTTCGCACCTCATCGTCCGTTGCTTCCGGATGGGCCAGGCGCACGTTGTCCGCAATCGTCCCGCTGAACAGATGGCCCTCCTGCGGCAATAGGACGATGCGCCGGTGCAGCGACTCCAACTTCGCATTGCGCAGGTCGACGCCGCCCAGTTCGATCCGCCCCTTCTGCGGGTCGTACTGCCGAGTCAGGAGCTTCGCGACGGTGGACTTGCCCGCCCCTGTTGCACCCACCAGCGCGACGTGCTCGCCGGGCCGCAGCTCCAGCGTCAGATCGCGAACGACCGGTCGACCCTCCTGATAACCAAAGGTGACGTCGCGCAACGCAAGCACGCCCTCGCGCGGAAGCTCCACCGCGCCCGGCCGCTCGGCGATCGGAGTCGGCACCTCGAGCAACCCGACGATCTTTGCGAGTGCCGCCAGTCCTTGCCTGAACTCACCCAGCCACTCCGTGAACCGGCCGATCGGATCGAAGAGCTGGATCAGATAGAGCACGAACGCGGTGATCGTCCCGATCGAGATCTCGCCCCGCCGGTACATCGACGCGGCCGCCAGCAGCACGACGATCAACCCAGCCGCCTGCGCGAGAGGAAGGAAGGCGAAGAGCCTGATGTTCACGAAGGACGCCCGGCGCCAAGCGCTCACCTGCGCCTGGCTCCTCGGCCGGTAGCGGTCGAGCGTCTTCGCCTCGCGCCGGAACGCCTGGACGACCCGAACGCCCGCCAACCCTTCCTGCAGCACGGTGAACGTCTCCGCCACGCGATCGCGAATCGCGTGATAGGCACGGCCGGCGCCGTGATGGAAGCTCCAGCTCGAGGCGATGAGGATCGGCAGCGCCACGAGGGAGATCAGCGCCAGCTTCGGCGATAGGAACACGAGCGCCACGATCGTCAGGACGATCTGCAGGGCGCTACCGAAAATCTCGACGAGCGCCTCACGCACGAGCTCGTTCAACGCCTGGACGTCGGAGGTGAGCCGCGACACGAGCACGCCGGCACGCTCACGCTCGAAGAAGCCGAGGGGCAGCGCCTGCAACTTGTCGAAAGCTGCGACGCGCAGGCTGTCGAGGAACCGCTCGCCCGCCCGCGCCGCGAAGAGGGTTTGCGCCCGCACCACGAAGGGTTTCGACAGCGCAAGCCCGAGGAAGATCAGCCCAGCGACGTTCAGAGGATGCGTGTCGTGCTTCCGGATCCCTGCGTCCACCGCGTACCGCACCAGAGCCGGGCCCGCGAGGGTGATCAACGTCGAGAGCATCACTGCCGCACCCGCGCCGAGGTAGAGCTTCCGTACCGGTCGCAGAAGCCCCCGTGTGTGCTGCCAGACGGCCTTCGCCGAGGCCCTCTCCATCATGCCGCGTCCTCCAACGCGAGCAAGGCCCGATACCGCACCGACGACCGCAGCAGCTCCGCGTGCGTTCCCTGCTCCACGATCCGTCCGTCCTCCAGCACCGCGACCCGGTCGGCCAGCGCGATCGTCGCCGGGCGATGCGCGATCACCAGTGTCGTCCGCCGGGACATGACCGTTGTCAGTGCCGCGCGGATCTCGTGCTCTTTCGTCGCGTCGACCGCCGACGTCGCGTCGTCCAGGACGAGCACGGCGGGATCGGCGAGGATCGCGCGCGCGATCGCCACACGTTGACGCTGGCCGCCCGACAACGAGAACCCACGCTCACCGAGCAACGTGTCGTAGCCGTCGGGGAGATCGGCGATGAACCCCGCCGCCCCGGCCAGCTGCGCGGCGCGCTCGACGTGCTCGTCTAGAGCATCCGGCCGTGCGAAGCGGATGTTCTCGCGCACCGTGTCCGTGAAGAGAAACGTCTCTTCGAAGACCAGCGCAACCGCACCGCGAACGTCCGAGATCCGCAGCGCGCGAACGTCGTGACCGTCGAGCGAGACGCTGCCTTCATCGGGGTCGTAAAGGCGCGCCAGCAGTCCCGCGATCGTGCTCTTGCCCGACCCGGTCGCTCCAACCAGCGCGACCGACTCGCCGGCAGCAACATGAAGGTCGAGCCCGTCCAGGACCGGATGACCGTCCTCGTGGCCGAACTGCACCCCTTCGAGCCGCACGTCACCACGCACGGGACGGTCCAGTCTTTCCGGATGTCGCGGGTCGCGCAGTTGCGGCTCGGCGTCCAGCACCTCGCTGATCCGCGCGCTCGCACCGATTGCCTTCTGCAACGTCGTCACACGCTGGCCGAGCACGCGCAAGGGCCACACGAGCATTGCGACATAGGCATTGAAAGCGACGAACGAGCCGAGGCTCAGATCGCCGGAGATCACACGCCGTCCGCCGATCCAGAGTACGGCGAGGAGCCCGAGCAGCGGCAGGAACTCCAGCGTCGGCATGAAGACCGCGTCGAGCCGCGCGATGTCAAGCGCACGGTCGACGATCGACCGGCTGCGCGTGCGGAACTCGGCCGCGAGCGGTCCGCCGGCGCCGAGCCCCTTTACGACCCGGATGCCGCTCACCGTTTCCTCGACGAGCGTCGCAGCTGCGCCCCAGCGCTCCTGCAGGCGTTCGGTGCACGCGTGGTAGCGCCGCGAGTACGCCCACGCAGCGATGGAGATCAGCGGCAGCGGGATCAGCACGACCAGAGCGAGCCGCCAGTCGAGGACGAGCAGGACGATTGCCACCGCGAATACCGTCAGGACGTAGCCGATCGTGTGGCCGATCGAGTCCATCATCCGCGCGACGTGCTCGGAGTCCGACGACGCGCGCGACATCAGCTCGCCCGGCCCGACTCGATCGTGGTAGCTCGCGTCCAGCCGCAGCGCATGCGCGAAGATCGCGTCACGAACACGCGCATCCGAACGCGCCCGGTTGCGAATGGCGTACAGGTGCCGCACCGCGCCGGCGGTCATCTCCAGCAACCCGACGCCCAGCAGAGCGCCGAGCCAGATCAGCAGGGCG
>WNGJ01008382.1_pt1 | contig 12329 bp, 10 predicted proteins | sample 5400611 | NCBI WGS metagenome assembly WNGJ01 (sample SAMN13153375, study PRJNA577476) | soil metagenome | isolation source: 40 cm soil or saprolite under Garry oak tree replicate 1 | place: USA:California | collected 2016-06-15 | reverse complement strand
GTTCGTTGAGGTATGGTTCCTCTATTCCCATCGCGAGTCCTCCTTTGCTGTGGACTCTACCCTACCAATTTCCTCAAATTCTGTCAATCAAACTGCGGAATGTGGGTTCTAGTCAAGGCTTCAGTATCTTTCTGTTCGTGCAACCTGATCTCATGATTCGTGTCTGGCCGTGGAAGCTGACGCCGCTGACTGCAAGGGTCATGGGTGGCTTGTTTGCTCTCACGGGCGTGGGTGAATTCTGCATCGCCCTTGACGCACGGTGGAGTGCGCTGCGTATCGCACTGCAAAGCCAGATGATCGGAGTTGCGGCTATTGTTGTCGCCATCTTTTTCTCCTGGAGTAACTTTGATCAAGCCAATCTCTTTACATGGGGCTTTGTAGGGGGAATGCTCTTCCTGTTGATCGCCAGTCCCATTCTCTACCTTTGGATGGAGGTGCGACGCCGCAGCGGATCACCAGCACCGCTGCCACCACCACGAAGAGGTATCCCGCATTGATCCCTCTTGTAACTCACATCTCACCAAGCATACAATTAGGCATTGCCTTTGAAATCGTGGGATTGGTCGGTCTCTTCGCCATTCCCGTCCTCACGCTCGTCGTACTCGGTCTTCAGTCCCTCTGGGTCTTGGCTGCCGCCATCACGTTGCTGGTCCGCCCAGGGGTGGCCTCTGATGCAACAGGAGGGACTAACCTAAGCTCCTGATCACATAGGTATGAGCGCACGTTGTATAAGGAATTGCCGTTACGCTTTTATCTGAAAGGGAAGCGCTCTATTTCACACGCATAGGGGGAGAGCCATCTCGTCTTCGCATTCGTGAGCATTACCGCCCCAGGCTATTTGACCACACACGTGGAAGATGCGATTTTCTTCCCGAAGGGCTTGCAGTTCTTCTTCTTTCGTCATGGGTCTACTTTACTTGATTTCCCCTCCTTTGGCAAGTTGGTAGGAGACCTGAGTAGTTACCGATGGAAAAGGTTAGGAAATGGCAAAGTCAAAGTGCTTCGGATTGAGCGGATGCACCACTAAGGATTAGTCCAAAGAATAGCCAACGATATGATGCTTCTACAAAAGGTGCGGTACCTCCACCTGAAGCAGCGGAGGGAATGAATGTAGAGGTGAACAAACCACCGAAGAGGAGTGAGACATAGAAACCGAGATATGCCAGAGTAAGCGCCTTGCTCATGTCCGTTGTTGCTGCATTAAAGCGCTTGAAAGCTATCCTTCCAATTGCTACGATGAGCCAGAGTAAGCAGAGTAAGCCTTGTACACCCATCTCGGCTAAGACCTGGAGGTACTGGTTGTGAGCAATTCCTACGACATCAGAGAAATCACTTACTCCTGGAATCAATAGGAGAAGAAGGGGCACAAACAGTAAAAGCAACACGAACCATTTCTTAATACGTAACCCCACCATAAGCAATACCGATAGAAAGAGTGCGATCCATGACTCACGCCCGAATGTCATAATCACTGCAATGAAGAATACAAGGGTGAGCAGGCCCCATCTTAGACGAGAAGTACCTGAGCGTGCGTAGAGGGCTTGACCTAAAGCGAGGCAAGCGAAGAGGAGAATTAATGAGCCAAGAGCGCTCGAGACAGACCCGAAGACCTGTGGCCGCCTGTTACCAAGAATTACACTGTTGGAGTAAAGACCTAATGGTCCGGCAAATATTGTCCCCAAAGCATACATCAGGCCAACAACTATGTAAGCTCCGAGAACAAGTTTAAGATCCTGTATCCTACGAACCATACCAGGAACAATTAAGAGAAACAGGGGTAAGCCGATCAGTAACACCATTTCGGAAAGATTGACAAGCGTAATCGAGACATTAGAGTGCACAAATGAGTACGACACCGTTGGATCTGGAAATAGACGCGAGTAGATGATAGAAATAAGCCCAACAGCAATTAATGCAAGAAGCGGAACCATCAGACCAAATTCCAGTTGTACCTGCCTTGATTTACGCTCAGACAGTACAGTTTTCAAAATCCAGATGCTCATAACTAGCACAAAAAGCAAGTTACCGATGTAAAGCCGAGAAAGGATACCTGTAGTGCTGAGGGAAAGAACAACGCTTGGGCCTGCCAGCAGAATGTAGAACGGAAGGGCCAATTGGGATTGCACAAAAAAAACCGCGACCAGGTTAATCACAAGAGCACCGAGAACCCCAACAAGGGGAAATATTGGCATGAGAAATGCCAAACCTATGTTCAGGACAAGGTAGATGATTAATATTGAACTCATTGCCGCCGGTGGAAGCGATAATGGGTGGGTAGATAAGAAAGAAAACTTTTGCTGTTTCATGGGATCATCCTCGCCGATATGTTGCTGCTCTAGCACTTTTTGATTTATTGGGCAAATTCTGGTCCAGTTCGATTTAACACAATGATAGGAGACACGCCCATGTTCGAGAGCCATGTCTCAGCTTGCAGAACTACTGGGCTCTGGCTGCTATGTGCATCTATCACGAGCAGCACCACATCAGCTAGCATTGCAAGGTTTGTAGCGCCCGGATCACTAAGGAGAGAAGGTCCATCGAAGATAATGATATCCCCTCTTTTAGTAAGAGACTCCGTGAAGGGGCGCAATCCATCAACTCGCAGCGATCCTTCCAGTGACTCTGGCGAACCTTCCTGAGAAGCTTTTCCGATGGGCAGCACACTCAGTTTCGTGATCGAGGTATTCAGTAATGGAGAGGCATGCATACCAACGGCTGCCATAGAACGAATGGAATCCAATGTACCAACAGTATTAGGAAGTTGGAACCAGGTATGTAGGACTGGGCGTTGGGGATAGGCATCAACCAGTATAGTATGTAGTCCATCTTGTGCTGCACTAAGGGCGAGACCAGTTGCGAGAGTACTCTTGCCTTCCTGTCCCTTGGGGCTGGTAATGAGGATCAATTGTAATCGTTTCTCATGCTCCTGGGCTTGGTAGCGTAAGCGCAGCAACAAGGGTAAGGCCCATGAGGTAGCCTGCTCTAGCACTTGCATGCGCTTCTTGTTCAAATCCGTGAGTGCCGGAACGACAATTGTAGCAGGAGGCAGAACTAGCTCTCGTTTCTTACCACTGAGTGGCAAGGCAGTAGAGAAGCGGCTGGCGAGCAGCGCTCCCCCCAATCCCATAATCAGCCCGATAAGCGGTGATAGAGCTAAGCGTTGAGCTTTTGTTGGTCCTACGCCAGGAATAGTCGTAATCTGTGGGGTGGTACTGCCCAAACTGAGAATATCACTATGGGTAAAATCCTGCTGTAGAAGTAGCCTCTGCATCGTATAAAGCGTATTTACCCACTTTAAGCGCACCTGGTAACTTTTATTGAGTTGATGGTATTGAAAGAAGGAGGTATTGTGGGTCGCTACCAGATTCTCAAGCTCCGCCGTCGCATTAGCTAGATCGATGTTGGCACTGTTCAATTCATTAGTCAGTATGGTATTGAGCCCATCGACCACCACAGAACGTTGAGTGTGTATCCTCTGGAGCAATGCTTGATAGATGCTTGTCACAAGCGTGGTGGCATCCTGTTGCGTACCTCCTAGAGCGCTCAAAAGTATCTCATTAGTGCGAACTACAGGGACTGCGGTTACTACTGTTTGCAAAGTAAGCAGTTGCAGGGTACGGAATTTTGGCGTACGGTGGAGTGTGGAAAGTGCCAAGTCTAATGTACTGGGACTTAAGAAGAGTCCTGAGAAGAATGTCGCAGTAGATTTTATATTCGCGGCATTATTAATCCCAGAAGGCAGTTGCACTTGAACTTGTAACGTTGCTTGATAGCTCTCCAGAGAAGGGGTATCAGGGATGAAGACGGAAGCAGCGGAGATCAATGTCATCGAAAGTATGATATACCAGCACCAGTGTAGCAGAAATCTACCATACAAGGCGAGACGTGATTGTTGCTTTGTCTGCTTGTTATTGGCTTGTTTAGCATAAAGGCGTGTTTTCATCATTTCATCTAACATTAGCAGATTCGCTCCAGGTTCTTCAGAGATCTTTAATACATTGGTAGATACAGATGCACCGAACAATATGGTACTAGTTTGCTACGCGTAAAACCCCTGCGGATGCGGTTAAGAGTAGGTTAAAAGTGCTAATTTTCTCTTGAGATTTCTTTACCAGCTTTTCAGTAACTATCCCCTTAAGGAGTGCATACAGGCAGAATTGGCAACCATTTCTTAACTCAATCATCACCATATTGCTATATCCAAATCTATCAATAACTGCTAGTGTGTAGATAGCATCCTTCTTCCGTTTCTCTTAGATCTTGCGCTAGATAAGGAGCCATTGTAAGTATGCAATCTTTACGTGTTGGGTTCGACCTCACTGCAATCTGGCGTCGTCCTACAGGAATTTTTCGTTATGCAGCAGAAGTCGCTAAACATCTGCTTTTACTTCAAGAGACTGAACCTCATATACGCTATGTCTTCTTCTTCGCACGCGAAATACATCCAGATTTTGTTCCTTTTCAAGACTCATTTGATGCGGTTATCTGCCCATCCACTAATGAGCTCTTCATCAAACAGTTTTGGTTCCCGCTTGTTCTACCGCGCCTGCACCTGGATGTCATTCACTATCCTTCGTTTCCTCCACCCTATTTTCAACTTCCAGGACCTCGTACGGTGATGACCCTACATGATGCGGGACCATGGCGTTATGCAAGTGCCTTGACACTGCACGGGCGGCTATACTTCTGCACATTGCTCTCGCGCGGTACACGTACTTGTTCACGCATTATTACCGTTTCAAAACATGCAAAGGGAGAGATTGGGTATTTTCTAGGGGAACATCACCTCTCTAAAGTTTTTGTCATTCCTGAAGCGGCACGAGCCGAATTTGCTCTTCCTTGCAGCGAAGATTTCAAGCGGGAGGTGCGAACCCGCTTTGAGTTACCTGATCGCTATCTGTTGGCTGTCTCCACTGTGGAGCCACGTAAAAACCTGATAACGTTGCTGGATGCCTACGTGCTACTGAGAAAAGAGCTTGGTGCCTCATGTCCTCAGTTAGTTATTGTGGGGCGCAAAGGCTGGAACAATGAGGATATCCTCAAGTACATGACGGACCTTGAGGGCGCAGTACAATTTCCGGGTCATATCTCAGATGAAGAGTTGATCGCCCTCTATCAAATGGCGACCTGCCTGATTTTTCCATCTCTCTACGAAGGCTTTGGTCTGCCTGTACTTGAAGCCATGACGGCGGGCTGTCCTGTGATTACCTCTACAACTTCCTCACTTCCCGAGGTTGCGGGAGATGCAGCGCTGCTGGTAGACCCACTCAATGCAGAAGAGATTGCAAGAGCAATGCGAGAGATTTGGCAAGATGAAGATCTACGGACACACATGATAGACCAGGGGCGTATGAGAGCATCACACTTCTCGTGGGAAGAGACAGCTAGAATGACCAGAGAGGTATATATTCTAGCTGCTAGCCCAATTTCTTCATTACGAGAGGAGTATACAATGTGAATCCAATTTCAACTCCTGGCATGTAGCATAAGCTGTCTTCAATGTTTTAAGACGCTCTCTGCGTTTCTTGACGAGCAAGAGCGTCTGTGCTGCCTGCTTACTAAGCAGATGAGTAGTGGCGCGATCGAGTGGCGATGCATCGATAATGATAACATCGAACATTTTTTGCAATTGGGGTAACATATCAACCAAGTGTATACACGCCCGGTAAGGCAGCTTGTCCAGTTCAGCAGCAGGAAGCAAAAAAAGATGAGATTGAGTGGATTTTATGATGAACGAGATAGGAAATCCATTGTTTGTGACCTTGTCATCATATAAACCATCCAGTTTCATTTGTTGATGCAGATGTGGGTGGTCAAAATCAGCATCGATAAGCAGAGTTCGCTGTCCATTACGTGCCAGCAATCGTGCCAGCACTATGGCGAAACTTCTTTTTTTTCGTGGACTGGTCAGAAGCACCGTATATCCCCCTTTTCTGATCGCCGGTGCTCCTATTGAAGCAGATAATAAACGCAAGGCCTCAATGCGTTTACGTAAGAGAGGGGACAGATGCTTTTGTTCAAAATTGAACTTGTGTGGTACTTCGGCTGAGACAGAGAAACCAATAATGTGGTTGAGTTCCCCCGTATGTCGCACAAAGGGAGTAAAGTATTCCATTATTATAATCAAGACGATGGCTGCTAAGAGACCGCTGCCTATTGCAATAAGCTCAATAGCCCAGCCAGGTAAGGAAGCAGCCATAAGGGCACCTGATGGACTAGCTGGTTGCAAAATCATATACGCTTTCGCAAAGAGAGGTCGTGCCTGCTCAATGGCCTGTAATGCTTGTTGATAGCTGTATAAGCTGCTCTCATCTTGATCCAGGTAGTAGAGGTCTGTAGCAATAGTTCGTTGAACTGCTGGGCTTATAGTTGCTGTAGATCCTTGACGTGCCGGAGACGGCAACAACGATGAGATTGCTAAACTGCGATTAGTAATATCGCTTTTCAGCGCCGTTGTGTCATTCTGCAACTTTTTTTCATAATAATCGAGCTGGCTATTCAACTCAGCGGTCTGCGTCACCACGAATTGTTGCGCTAGAAAATTAGCGATATCTGCCGCACTCGTGGAAGAGATATCTGTAACGCTGATCAGCAAAAGCCGATTAGAGCTGTCAGCAGTGACAACAATATCCTTTTGTAGTTGTGACGGAGCAAGACGCGGATAGTGCTTGTTGATGATGCTGAGGATACGCGGAGAAACAACTTTAGATTGGTATGTTCGCGGTGTGGCGATCTGCACCACGTTGTTTGGCACTGCTATAGTGGCTAACAGTGTATCATTGATCAAAACAGACGTTGAAACGGTGTATTGCTTTGTCGTATTGACAGCTATGCTATTCCCAACCACAAAAGATAGAACAAGTACCAGGACAAGTAGCCACCATTTGCGGGCAATGCCCTCTAGATAGGCTTTCATTTCCATGATTATCACCCTTTATTCAGCAGACACAGACGCCGTTTGTTCAGCAATCGACTCGATTGGATGGGGTTGAGCGTTGACATCGTGATTGGCAGCGTCGAACACTTCCGCATAGAGCGCAAACAATTGCGCAGCCACCCTGGCCTGGCCAAAGCGGGTTACCGCTTGTTGCCGCCCTTCTTGTCCCATGCGCTGACGGAGCATAGAATCAGTGAGAAGCGAGAGAAGTGCATCCGTATATTTTGATATATCACGTACATCCAATACGTAACCTGTAACTCCATTGTCAATGATACAGGGAATACCAGTCCCATTATGCGCTACCACTGGGATGCCGGCTGTCATTGCCTCCAAAAGTACCATACCAAAGCTTTCGACAAACGAAGGATGAGTCAAGATAGTTGCTGAACGATAGGCATCTTGAATGAATTCGGGTGTGTTATCTTGTAAAATCTGTATGTGATCAATAACTCCGAGTTCTGCTGCAATCTGTAGCAGCCGTTGACGAAACTCAGGCTCTGCTGGCTGCGAAGGTCCGACGATGAGCAGCTTTGCTTCAGGGAAACGAGCAATGATGGAAGGAAGACAGCGCACCGTGTATTCCCAGCCTTTGCGCTCGATAAGTTGCCCTACGCCTAAGATGAGAGGCTTACCAGTTACCCCGGCTTCCCGAAGAAGCTTCCCTGTCTCTTCATCACCCATGCTCGTGGCAAGAATGTCCGGACGAGACACATGGGGTATAACTCGCAGGTGCTCAGTTTTCACTCCGAGTGCTTGCAATTGTTGATAGGTGTAGTTTGTGAACATGATTACGCGATCGCTCAAGTTGAAGAAGAAACGCCCGAAGGTCTTGTCATAGAGTTCGCGCAAGGGACGGCGGTATGGGTAGACATGAAAGTGAGGCGTGAAGATCACTTTGCGTCCGCGTAATCGAGCAGTGAGGATACTCAGTTCGCTGCGCCCTTCACCATAGCCGTGACAGTGAATGATATCAGCATCGGTGGTAAGCAGAGCATGAATAAAAGGCCATGAAAAGGGCTTACCCTTACGTCCTCCGGCAGGGCAACGTCGAACACGAATACCATCAATTATCTCTTCGGCAGATTGCTTACTATCCACCTGAAAGGTTAGTACTTCGGCCTCCCAACCTCGTCTTACAGCCTCTTGCAATGGCCAATAGAAATAATACATATCGAAGGGCTGCATCACCGTATCAGGAAAGTTCCACACAACTTGAAGTAATTTCATTGCTAGCGTCTCCTTCTAATGTCTGAGCAGCAACAATATTGCAGGGAGTCTTCAATGGATTAGTGAGGACGCATCAGAGATCTCATTGTCACTTGCTCGGTGAAGCATTTCAGTGATAAGTGCATTGACAGTCTTCCCCCAATTATCCCAGTTCAGGCGAGTATCATAAGCTGCTCTACTCGATTTCACCAGTTCAGCATACTGCTCGTCTTCTCGGTATATCCTGGCAATCACTCGAGCATACTCGACGCCTCTTGCATTAAATGGAAGAACAAATCCATTTTCACCATTCCTGACTACTTCGGGAACACCGCCGGTCTCTGTTGTAATGACAGGAAGCCCAAACGCATTTGCCTCACAGAAAACCAGGCCAAAACATTCACTTCTCGTCGGTAAAAGCAGAAAATCTGACGTAAGGTAGAGGTGCTCTAGTTCCTTGCGTTGACTTTCATCGTTCTTATCCAGGAAAGGGATGACCCTCACGCTTTTATGGTGAAACGAGTTCGGCGGAGTACAACCGCATATAATTAGCTCTGTTTCAATACCCATCTCCTCCAGGCTGAGGAGCGTTTCAAAAGCAGTTGGACCGCCTTTCCTTTGCCAGTCAACGCCCACGAAAAGCAGACGGCAGCGATCCGATTTTTTCCTTTCTTGGATGATCTCTTTAGAGGGAATATGTTCAAAATTTGCTCCCATAGGCACTACATGTACTTTCTGCGGATCTGCATGATAATCCTCGACTGCGGAGCGTGCCGCCCACTCTGTGGAGTAGATGAGCAAGTTTGCTTTATTGATAGCTCTCTGCGAGATAGCATTCATGGTACGAACTGAGCTTTGCGTAAGATTCGAATACTGAGGGTAGTAGTTATGAAGTAATGCGAATGTTGCATCTTCTACCAGCACAATAGGAATGTCGGTATCCAAAAAGGCTACCTCTGTTAAGCTTGCCGGAGCCACAACGACATCAAAAGGGTTTTCGAGAAGCTTCTTAGCAGCAAAAGCCGCAAATTTCCTGGCAAGCGAGACACGATAGTTATACACAAAATACTTCCTGGCAAATGAGAACTTCCTCAGTAGGTTGCGTAACCTTTTATAAAAGGTTGCCTTACCTGCACTCTTTTTAGTGTCCGTCGAAACCATATATATGACCTCACCGCAATGCCTTTGCAGAGCCTGAGCAGTGTGATAAAAGATACCTGACCATGAGCGTTTATCTTCTGGATCGGTTGAAGTTAAAAACGCAATCTTAACGCTTTTATTCTTGTCGTTCATAACAGTGTTTTTCCCTTCCTAAGGTATACTAGTACACACTGTGTACTGAGCAAGGGGACAGACTACTTATCTAAACAAGAGAATTCATGAGCATCAATATATCATGATATCGATAGCTATCTATCTGGAGCTAATATTATGATTTGGTGAAGATCATGTAATCTCTGTTAAGATTTCATAATGTGCATAGCGAATTCCCGCCAAAGATGAGCTTAAGCTGATCATCACCTTCATAACAATCTGTATCAAGGTAGTGTAAGAATTAAGTACCACCATACCTATCCAAATAGCTACTTTATGGTATGCTACGCTGAAGCTTAATTGCTGTGTGTCAGTGTTAGTTGTAAAGAAGTCAGGGACCCCATAGCTCTGCGCTAGGGGCTTGAGAAACGGCTGGCTCAACGAAAGCTCCTGACTACCGGCTACATCTCATTCTGCACCAAACGCAGAGTTGCATGTGGAGCAGCATATCTGGCTAAGAAATAGGGAAATCCCAGGCTCATGCGCTAGGGAAAGTCCTGAAAGCACGTACGGTTGCCACCCTAGACTGTACCACTGCCTGCCACGCCGAAGCAGACGGTCTGTTGACCTATGCCGGATATGCCATCGGGAAGGGTCATATCACCCCGTGCGTCTCGACCGGGTGGCTCGTAATCGAGCAACAGTTTTCCGAGCCTTTCTGCTAAAAAGGCTCCCCCGCAAGGGGCTGATTATCCAGGCAGAGACCGGCACCCCTGCCCCAAACCTTGCCCTAGAGCGAAAGCGAAGGGAAGGAACGCCTCTTTCCTTCCCTTGGCTAAAGGCAGGGGTATCCAGAGGCGGAGGTTTTGATGAAGAGAGTTATAATTATCGGAAATGGAGGAGCTGGAAAATCAACATTAGCTCGCCAACTAGGGGCAGCCCTACATGTCGATGTTACTCATCTGGACTCCGTCTACTGGAAACCTCATTGGCTGCCAATGCCAGAATCAGAGATGAATATGGCTCAGGAACATCTTGTTGCGCAAGAAGCGTGGATTATCGAGGGACAATTCAAACACACCCTCGATGCGTTTCTCCAGGTTGCAGATATGATCATTTTTTTGGACTTTCCACTTCTCCTTTGTCTTTACCGGATCTTAAAGAGACATTTTAGGTATACTGGCAAGTCCAGGCCTGAGCTGGGAGAGAAGTACCCAGAGATACTTACCTTGAACTTTATGTGGCGTGTATTGAAATTTTCTATTTACACACGCGTAGAAGTACTCAAAAAAATTGACCAGTATGCCCAGGGTCGAAAGGTTATCATTCTATGTACCCCACGGCAAGTCAAGCGTTTTTTGAGCAAATTTCAAATTAGCGAGCATGACGAACCGCACCCCGCCCCATGATGACCGCAAGGGTCATCACTACTATATGACGGCTTACCAGGCCGATTCATCCGTATATAGTAGTGATGACCCTTGCGGTCATCATGCTTCTATATGACGGCTTACCAGGCCGATTCATCCGTATATAGTAGTGATGACCCTTGCGGTCATCATGCTTCGCAAAAATCATCATGCTTCGCAAAAAGAGGAACCGCACCCCTACAGCACGCTCAACAGCTCCTCTATACTGTTGCTGGCACAGCCTAAACGTCGCACAACAAGCGCAGCAGCGGCATTTGCCAGGTAGGCCGCTTCAAGCATGCTTGCCCCTGCAGTGAGTGCCAGCGTGAAGGTTGCTACCACAGTATCACCAGCCCCGTTAGTGTCAACAACTTCGCTAGCAGAATCCAGGTGATGTACGGGCAGATGTAGAGGCGGCCTTCCGACCTCAAATAGACTCATCCCTTCGCTGCCACGAGTAATGAGTACAGCCCTGGCCTGGCTACCATCAAGGAGGTATTGACCTGCTTCATTCAGTTTCGCCTCAGAAGTAATGGGCATGCCTAGTGCGAGTTCCGCCTCTGGTTGGTTCGGAGTAAGAGCGGTAACCCCTTTGAAGCGGAAAAGGGAACCATGTGAATCAACCACTACCATTTTGCCCAGTCGTCTGGCGAGAGGCAGACAAGTTTCGATGATTTCTGGACTAATCAGGCCATTCTCATAATCTGAAAGTATAACTGCATCTATTGTCGGCAATACCTGATAAAGGTAGTCAATAATGCGTCCTTTGCTCGTTTCACCGACATCTGAAGTGTCGATGCGATCAATACGCACGATGTGCTGCTGAACCACTTGTGGGCTTCCTGCAAGAATGCGCGTTTTGACAGGTGTATGACGGTGAGAATCGATGACCAGACCTTCTTGGTGCATGTTCAATTCACTGATAGCAGAACGCAGACGCTGACCAGGAAGATCGTCACCAATAACGCCGGCAAGAAAGACATCCGCTCCTAAAGTACGAGCATTGACAGCTACGTTGGTTGCCCCACCAGGAATAGTGCGTTCCTCCTGCAGTTCCAGAATCAGTACTGGGGCTTCGCGAGCAATGCGTGTGGGTTTACCTATCAGGTATTCATCAGCAACTATATCCCCTATCACCAACACGCGTCTACTTGCAAAGCGATTGACAAGCGAGCGCAAACACGAGACAATTGTCTCGGGAGTATAAACATCGAGCATCGTAGCACCTCACCGCCTCATTACATTGATAAGTTCTCCATCAACCACATGTTTTTCCTGGCTCAGCAGTAAGTGAGGAAAGCGCTTGGAGATAGCTATAAGTACATCTTGTTCTGGCACCAGGCGCACACAGGGATGTGACGCAGAATCCTTTGGTAGGAGGTCTAAACCCATGCAAGGGATGATCGGACATGTTGGACAACGATGTCTTGAAGCAACTACCGTATGCAGCTCCTTCTTTCCCCACGGGCCGAATATAGCCGGATCGGTTGGACCAAATACCTGGACGGTTGGTGTTCCCT
>WNGJ01009157.1_pt1 | contig 12330 bp, 10 predicted proteins | sample 5400611 | NCBI WGS metagenome assembly WNGJ01 (sample SAMN13153375, study PRJNA577476) | soil metagenome | isolation source: 40 cm soil or saprolite under Garry oak tree replicate 1 | place: USA:California | collected 2016-06-15 | reverse complement strand
GTCCCCTGCTCGTTCGAGATCGTGACGGCGCCCTTCTTCCCGGCGCTCGACTTGTGGCCCCCGCAGGCGGCCGCCGTCAGGCCCACCGCCAACAAGAGCACCAGCACACGCTTCATCTTCGACTCCTTCCCGGTCGCTTTCGACCGTCGCCGTGGAGGTTTTCGACTCCTGGGAACACCTCTGCGAGCTCGCGCCGCAGCCGCTGTTGCGCCTCCTCGCCGGCGCCGAGCTCGTCCAGTCCGAGCAGCGCAGCGCCGACGATCGGCGGCGAGCTCGTCACGCGCACCGTCGCCGCCGGCGCCGTGTCCTTGACTCCTGCTTCGATCGCGCCGATCAACCGCTCGTCGCGCGACTGCATCAGGCCGCCGCCGAGTGCGACCTCGACCGGCTCGCCGCGCAGCTCGAGCCGCTCGAGCGTGACGCGGATCATCGTCACGACCTCCTTCGCCAGGCGATCGACGATCTCGGCCGCGACCGGGTCGCGCTCGGCCTCGGCGAACACGACGGGCGCCAGCTCGACGACGCGGCGCTGGATGATGCGCCCCATATGGAACTGCTCCGCGAGCGCCGATGGCGTCGGCTGGCCGAAGTGCGCCGGCACCGCCTGCTCCAGCGTCGTCCGCTGGCCGCGGCCGTCCTCGCTGCGGGCCGCGGCGGAGACCGCCTCGACGCCGACGTCGTAGCCACCGCCCCAGTCGCCCGTGATCCAGCCGAGCGCCGGGAAGCGAGCCTGACGTCCGTCCGGGGCGACGCCGACGCAGTTGATGCCTGCGCCGCAGACGACGCCGACGCCCCAGCCGTGCTCGGTGCCGGCGCGGAGGACGGCGAAGGTGTCGTTGCCGACGGAGATCCGGGACGCGAGGCGGCGCGAACTCGCCGCCGCCGTCATCTCCTCCACCTCGGAGGGGAAGTCGACGCCGGCCAGCAGCAGCTGCCCGACCTCCGCGACTGGGCCGTCGCCGTTCGGCAAGCCGGCCTCCTCAATCGCCTGCGCGAGCAGGTCGCCGATGACGCCGAGCGAGCCGTCCAGGCCGAGGTGGTGCGGCGAGCTCTGGGGGCCGCGGACGAGCGCGAGCACCCCGCCATCGTCGCGGACGAGCGCGAGGTCGGTCTTCCAGTTGCCGCCGTCGATCGCGAGCACGAGCGGGCGGCTCATCGGACCGCCTCCCGCGAATCGAACTGCGGCAGGTGTGCGCGGCCGGCCTCGAGGAGCTCCTCGGTCAGCCGCTCGGCCTGCGGCGCCTGGCCGACGAGTGGGTGCGCAAGCAGCGCCTTGTAGACGAGCTCGCGGTCGCCGCTGACGGCGGCCTCGGCGGCGAGCCGCTCGTAGGCCGCGACGTGCTGGACGAGGCCGAGCAGCTCGGGCGCGAGCGGTGGCTGCGGCAACGGCGCGGGCCCGACTCCGCCGATCCGTGCCGGCACCTCGACCGCGTCGTCGTCGGCGAGGCCGGCGAGGGTGCCGTCGTTCCGCAGGTCGACGACCTGGACGTCGCCGCTCCCGGTCGCGAGCGCGGCGACGAGCTGCGTCGCCGCCTCGCTGTAGTGGGCGCCGCCGCGCCGCTCGAGCAGGGCCGGTTTGGTCGTCAGCGCCGGGTCGCGGTAGAGCTCGAGCAACTCATGCTCGATCTCGGCGACCTCGGCAGCCCTGGGCTTCGCGCTCAGCTGCTCCTCGAGCACCCGGTCGTGGAAGTAGAAGTAGCGCAGGTAGTAGGACGGAATCACGCCCAGCCGCTCGAGCAGCGACGGTGGCAGATCAACGCTCTCGGCCAGCTCCTCCGCGTGCTCGGCGAGCAGGTCCGGGAGGACGTCGTCGCCGTCGACGTGGACGGCGCGCACCCAGGTCAGGTGGTTGAGGCCGACCTGGTCGACGAGCACCCGCTCCGGCTCGACGTCGAGCATCCGAGCCACGCACCGCTGCAGCCCGATCGCCACGTTGCAGAGGCCGACGGCGCGATGGCCGGCGTCGAGCAGGCTCCGCACGACGATCCCGACCGGGTTCGTGAAGTCGACGATCCAGGCGTCGTCGGCCGCGAGTTCGCGCACGCGCTCGGCGATCTCGAGCACCACCGGCACGGTGCGCAGCGCTTTGCCGAGCCCACCGGCGCCGGTCGTCTCCTGACCGATGCAGCCGCACGCGAGGGGAATCGTCTCGTCCGTCAGCCGCGCCGCCTGGCCGCCGACACGGAGCTGGACGAGGACGAACGAGGCGCCGTCGAGCGCGCGCTCGAGATCGTCGGTCACCGACAGCCGGCCGTCGTAGCCGGCGGCGCCGAGCATCCTGCCCGCGAGCCCGCCGACGACCTCGCGCCGCTCCGGATCGATGTCGTGCAGGACGAGCTCGCGCAAGTCGAGCCGCTCTCGTTCGCGCGCGAAGCCTGCCACGAGCTCCGGCGTATAGGTCGAGCCGCCGCCGATGACGGCCAGCTTCATCGCTGGAGAGGTGTTGTCTGCATCTAGTTAGGAACCCAGACGAGGCGATGCTTTCATGTCTTGTCGTGCGCGTCAAGCTCTGGGAATCGGCCCGCCGTTTGGTTAATGTCCCTCACGAAGTGACGGCCAGCCGCGCGATTCCCACCTTGCTCCGCGACCTGAACGAGCGCACCGTGCTCAAGACGATCCGCGCCAGCGCGCCGATTTCGCGGGCGGAGATCTCCAGGCGCTCGGGCATCTCGAAGCCGACGGTCTCGCTCGTGCTCGAGTCGCTACTCGAGGCCGACCTCGTCCGCGAGGCGGCTGAGCGCCCTGACGGCCCGGGCTACGGCGCCATCTATTTCGAGCCGGTGGCCGAAGCCGCGGTCGTGCTCGGTCTCGACCTCGGCGCGCGCTTCGTGCGCGGCGCCGTCTGCGATCTGGCCGGTAAGGTCCGCGCCCGTCAGGACGTCGAGCTCTCCGTCGCCGAGGTGGCAGGTGCGGTGGAGGCGATCGAGCGCCTGCACTCGTCGCTGCTCGAGGCGTCGGGGCTCGATCCCGACCGCGTCGACGGCGTCGTCGTCGGCGTCCCGGGCGTCGTCGAGGAAGGGACCGGCCTGCTGCGGCTGGCCGAGAACGTCGCCGGTCTCGAAGGCCGAGCATTCGCGAGTGAGCTGCAGAGCGCCCTCGCCCTGCCGGTCACGCTCGAGAACGACGTCAACCTCGCCGCGCTCGGCGAGCAGTGGCAGGGAGTTGCGCGTGGCGTCGACGATTTCGTCTTCCTCTCGATCGGCACGGGGATGGGCGCAGGCATCGTCCTCGGCGGCGAGCTCCACCGCGGCCGCCACGGCGCTGCGGGCGAGATCGACTTCGCGCTGATCGCTTTTGATGGCGTCGACCCCTCCGCCCCGCAGGTCACGGCGCTCGCCGGCGGCGGCGCCGATCCGCGCTCCGTCTTCGGCGTCGCGCGCGAGGGCGACGAGGCAGCGCAGGCCGTCGTCGCCGAGGTCGCGCGGCGGATAGCGCTGCACATCGCTCCCTTCGCCGCGGTCGCAGACGTAGAGCTGGTGGTCCTCGGCGGCGGGATCGGCGCGAACGGCGACCTGCTCCTGGACCCGATCGGCCGGCAGCTCGCCGAGTGGCTCCCATTCCCGCCCCGGCTCGAAGTCTCGACTCTCGGCGAGACCGCCGTCCTGACCGGCGCCCTCGCGGTCGGCGTGGAAGCGGCGCGCGAGAACGTGTTCAGCCGGCGCTGACGCCCCGTCGTCCATGGCGGGCGGCCATTGTTGATCGCGCGTCTCCGTACCGACGCTGACTTGCGCCGGCACTGAAGGCCAGTAAAGATCGTCGGCTTGGCGAGTCGCCCGCCTTGGGAGAGAGCGCTGCGGTACGTCTGGAGTTTGGGCGTGCGTATTAGCCGGCTGCTATGGCGCAATCCGGTGCGGGCCGCGAAGGGGCCTCCCTGCAACTGCGACGCCTGCTTCGAGAACCCCGGTCTGACCTGTTCCTACACCGGCGACGACGTCACTGTTCAGGCGGTCTACGTCGCGAACGCTTACCGCGGCAACCTGATCCTCTGCCCCGGGGGAGCGAACGGCCAGATCGGCGGGCTTCTGCATCAGTTGCGGCCGCCGCAGCACTACTCGCACATGGGGATCATGCTCGCCGATCACGATCTCGTCCGTCACTGCACTGCCGAACCGGCGCGGCTCACGGCGGAGGAGTACTACAGCGGTCACATTCTCGGCGTGTCCGCACCGGCCGACGGGCTCGACATCGACCACGTTCAGTACGGCTGGCCCGGCACGATCACCCAGTCGGCAGAACAAATTTTCTTCGCTGACCGCTACGGAGACTCGCTGACGCCGCCGGGCCTCAGCGGCCCCTATCACGGCTCCGACCTTGTCGACAAAGACAGCCCGTCCGGAAAGGCGTACCGGATCGCAGCGATGTCCTTCGAGGGCGAGTTCGACAACGGAACCTGGGTCCCGGCGCTCGTCGTCAAGCCCTGCCCGTTGCTGGAGACGCGCGAAGTGATGGCTGCGCTCGACCGCGTCGCCGACGAGGCGCGCAAGATCCACGCGCACTACCGCTTCTACAGCTATACGAACAGCGCGATCGCCGAGGACCTTAATTACCTCGGACCCGCGGCCGAAGTGCTCGAAGCCGAGCCGGACTGGGAGTCGACGACGCTGAAGTGGACCGACTGGACTGACCCGACGAAAGTGAAGTGGCAACCAGTCCCTGCGACCGTCCCGGGCGTCTGCTCTTCATTTGTCTGGCAGGCCGTCCGCAACGCGAACGCGGCCGCCAAAGCAGCCACGCCGCCCCTGGCGCAGGTCGTCCTCGACTGGGCAGAGACCCACGACCAGGCACTTGGTGAAGCACCCGGCGGCTGCCGTCGCGCCGTCGCGCCCGATTGGTCAGCCGATGTGCTCGACACTCTCGACGGCCTCTACCTCTACGGCGAGGACGAGCGCAAAGGCGCCGGGAAGTGGCTGAACGATGCGCTCTCCGAGCAGGTCTACGGCAGCCTAAAAGGATCGCTGGCGGCCAAGGGCGGTGTCGAGAAGGTCGTCGCCGACGCGATCGATGACGTCGGCCGCGGCGCGTTCATCGCGTCCGCCGGCGTCGGCGCAGCAGCCGTCGCGGCGCTTCTCAGCTCGGTCAGCGGGCCCGTCGGCGTCGTCATCGGCGGGCTCAGCGCCGTCTTCATCGAGCAGCTGATCGAGCTCCTGTACGACATGCCCGACGACATCGCGAACCAGATCTGCAACTCCTTCGCCTTCGACTGCCACCGCGGCTTCCCCGGCGACACCCACTGCGTCGACGCCGCCGGCAACGAAATCCGCGACATCGACTCGACCAACTGGGCCGACGCGCCGGGTTCCGGTCGTGCCGTCAGCCCCGACAACATCCACATGTTCTGGGACGCGCCGGGGCCGTCTGAGCGCGGCGGGCCGCTACGCGGCCTATACGGCTTCAACGCCGAAGTACAGCTCGTCGTGGCCGCGATCAGGCGCCCCAGGTGCGAGCTCGTTCCCAGCACCGGCACCGCCACGATCCACGGCAGCGTCCTCCAAAACAAACAACGAGTCGCAGGCGCGATGGTCCGCGTCAACTGCCAAAAGACCGTCAGCACACTCGACCCCGGCTACAGCTTCACCGTCCGCTCAGACGGCCGCTACAAGGTCGTCGCCCGCTACGAAGACCCGCAAACCGGCATCACCTACTGCGGCGAGGCAACCACCGGGATCGTCCAACCGGGCGACACGATCGAGCTCGACATCCAGCTCGCGGAGCCACCCGCCTGCCTGCGCAACATCATCGTCGAGGGAACGATCCGCGTCGATGACGTCTACCTCACCGGCGCTGACCACGACCAGAACCAATTCAGAAAGACGCTGTACGTCCAGTACGGCGTCCCGTGGTTCGACGAGAGCAACGGACAGTGGCAATGCGACCCAGATGACCCCGGCGGCACCGCCCGCCAAAACGACATCGCCGAGGTCGGCGCCTCCGTCGGAGACACCGACGCGCATCTCAGGATCGAGGTCGCGGCAAGCGCGGACCTGAAAGTCAAGGTCAGCGTCACCGGCAAACTCGAAGATCTCTCACACACCGAGGAAGTCACGATCGATCCCGGCGCGACCGAAACGGTCGCCGAGTTCGACCTCGACACCGGTGGCCCCTTCAACGACCGCGCCTACTTTCGAGCGCTGTCGATCACAAACGCAGCGACGAAAGCGATCTAGCCGCCGGGCTCGCAGCGTCATCGACACGCGCACACGGGCTTCGCCCCGGGCCGTTGCAACCGGACCGCCAGCGTCGCCGCCCAGCTCGGCTGGATCCCGGCCGTGCTTCGGTGCTCCCCTCCGTGTAGCCCTCGCCCGTACACGAGAAGGCGTGATTATGTCAAGTTCGCGGCTAAGACCCTTGCGCCGGCGGCTCGGCAGGACGAAGGCAGTCGGCTTCGTCGGCAAACACACGATTGCAATCGCCGACTGGGGGTCGGTGGCGGCGCCGGGGCCTGCCGACGCGTTGCCACGGCTCGACGACTCGAAGATCGCCGACATCTTGCTGCGGGTCGTGCTGAAGCGGAAGCCGCCGCCCATGACCTAACGGCGGTCAGCTATCCGCGTCCTTCGCGGTCCCGCGCTGTTGGTCGCTTTCTTCGGGCGGAGGGTCGGCCGTGACCGTGAGATGACCCACGAGCGTGTCTTGAAGGTCGGCGACGCGGAAGCGATAGCCCTCGTGGGCGATCTCGTCGCCAGGCTCGGGCTGTCGCGCCAGCTCGCCAGCGACGAAGGCGGCGACGGTCTGGGAGCCGTCGGACGGCAGAGCGGCATTTAAGCGCTCGTTGAACTCCGCCGCCGAACACCAGCCATCGAGGCGCCAACCATGGGGCTTGATCTCCTCGATCGGATCACGCAGCCGCCGCAGGGGATACGCCGCCGCGAGCATTCCCCGCGGAAGATCGACGAGCACTTGCATCACCAGCGTTTCCGGCGTCGCGCATTCGGCGCTGCGCCACTGCTGCAGGTTGGCGATCCACTCCTCGTCCTGAAGGACGTCGATCATCACCTGGATTCTCGACGTAGCTGATTCACTTGGAAGGATCTCCAGAAACGCGTCGAGCCGGTCGTCGTCCTTGGCGGCGGCGTCGTACGCATTGAACAGATCAGTGGCCGTGCGGATCCCGTATTTGCGCAGCGTCGCCAGCGTCGTCTCGCGATCCGCGGCGACGGCGGTCGCGCGCACGGCGGCATCGGGCGCGTCCTTGCCATCCGCACCGGCCGAGGTCTGGTCATCCGCGCCCGCGCCGCCCGCTCGCGCCGGTCCTGCGTGGACGTAGAGGATCGCCTGGTCCACCCAGTCGAGAATCCGCGGAACGGGAATGCGGGTCTGCAGCATCAACTCGACCACGTCGGCGTGAGCGAGACCCTGGACGTTGTTCACGCCTTCGTCATAGAACCGCGCCACGTCGTAGAGGTCGATCCCTTCGAGCTTCGTCAGCGGATCGCTCTCCTCCCCGGCGAGCGACAGGCGGTGGCCCAGCCCCTGCAATCCCGTTCGTGCCTGCTCTCGGATGAGCACGAGCGCGGTGTCGGGGAAGATCCCCGTGAGGAACGCGAGCACGTAAAGGGTTGTGCCGCCCCAGGCGAGGTCGAGGACCCAAGCGAGGACGACGACGACCAGAATGCGAACGCTCAGGGCGCTGTAGGCCTTTGCCCGCAAGTCCCTGCGCACGTAGCCGCGCAGGACGGCGTTGAGCCCGTAGAAGTACGCCCCGAGAAACGCGAACGACGGAGCCGATAGTCGCGGCTCGAACAGGGTCGCGATCCCTCGTTCGCTAACGAGCTCCACGTCGCCGTGCAGGAGCGTGAACGTCCAGCCAAGCGCGATCAGGAGCGTTGCGAGCAGCAAGGGCGACCGGCGGCTCGGCAGGATCTTGCCGCGCGCGTCGCGGCCGTAGGCTTCGTCCATCGCCTGGCCGTACTTGGCGAGCACCTGCTTCCGCGTCGACACCGACGCGTCGAACCGCATGATCTGTCGCACGAAGCGATGGCGCAGCGTCTGGAGATGCTCGCGGTCGAAGACGAAGAACAATAGTGCCGGGGTCAGCGACGCGATTCCGACGAAGACGATTTGCAGCGCCCGTCCGATCAGCGTCAGGCGGTCGAGATGCTCGGTCGCCCCAGTCTCGTTGCCGGACCACAGACGGTCGACAAGCGACCACGCGTCGGAGGCGAAGACGATTGCGGCCGCCGGTAGGACGAAGCCCATGAGGATAATGAGCAGAAGGTAGAGCTGCTGCCCACCGACGCCGCGTAACCACAGAGCCACCCGCGTCGCGAGGCTCTGGTCATCACGGTCCCGTCTTCGGAATAGATCGACTGCGACGCAGACGACGATCAGGCCGCCGAGGGCGATCCAGCCGAGCAACCACCAGCCGGGCGCGCCGACAAACGCGGCGAGCAGCGCCCAAGGAAGCGCGAAGAAGAACGTGACCCCGTAAGCGATCAAGACCGCCACCCAACCCGTTTTTCGGGTTACGGTGTGCTCGACCAAGCCCGGCCAGCACTTGAGCGCGAACCGCGCATCTTCGTCCGCGGTGGCCTGACGTTGCTCCTCTAGGGCGGCGAGTAGGAACCGTGATCCATCGGCAGCCTCGATCGTGACGTCGTTGTTCAGCTCGTTCGAGACAGTGATGACCGGCTCTCCCGAGGAATCCTCGAACACGACGCGTCTTTCGGCCGCCGCTGCGACCGCAGCGGCACATGCGTCATCCGCCTGCCGGGGCGCCGTACTGTCCGGCTGGTCTCCCCGAGAGTTCGGCGTTCGTGCAGACTCGCGCGCTTCGCGTCGCGCCGCCAGTCGTTCCTTCTGTTCGTCCAAGCGTCGACCCACGCCCAACGTCCCTCCTGGTTGGAAGTGTCCGCCGCCTGCACGCTCAGGTCAAGCCAAGGCAACCGGCGCCACCCCTAGCCGAGACGCCACTCATGGACCCGAGGCATACCGCGGGTGGTAAGCGGAGGCAGCGCCCTCACGATGCATTGTCAGGACGCGCTCGTTTACCGCGCGCGGCCGAGCGCGTTCACGTTCGCGGGCGGGTCGATCAACACCACGGTCGGCACCGTCCATCTTCGCAGCGACGTGCTCATGCGGACGATCCCGACGCTCGCTGCCGGCTTACAGGGGACGCTTGCGAAATCGCACCCAGGAGGTCGCTGGTTCGAATCTGGGGCGTGGTTGCGGCCCGCAGGCGGCGGCGCGGTGGTTGGCACAACCGACGCCGTTGTCTTAGTGGAGAACGAGTGACACCGTGTTGGGGAAGGTGCTGGGGGAGAAGGTCGGCCCAGACGAACAGGATAGGGAGACATGGACGGGCCGTTCGCCTTTGCTCTTCTGTCCGAGTGGCGAACAGGTTGCGGATTGTTGGGGAAGCTGTTGGGGGGAGAGGTGCATCGGCGGCGGAAACCGCTCAACTGAGCCGAACGCGCGCTAGTGCGGCGCCGGGATCGCACCCAGGAGGTCGCCGGTTCGAGTCCGGCTAGCTCCACCTTCGAAGGCCCTGGAAACAGGGCCTTTTCTGTCTTTAGGCGTAGCTGATGACGGCCGCCGATGTCCCGTTTTTGCCACAGTGTTCGCCGCTCTCGCCTGTCGGCCGACGGGAGTCAGTAGCTCGGGGAGCGTACGCCGCCACGCTGTCCTCCCCATGGAGCCGTCTTTCGAGCCTCGGCGAACGGGCCCCCCGGCGCCCCGTCGATCAGCCAAGGCAGGAACTCGAGCCGGAGACCCCTTCATTACGAAGGACGAGTAGGGGATGCACGGCTACTCGCGGGCAGCGCGGGCACGTTCTCGCTGGAAAATGAGCGGTTCTTCAGCCCACGCAGTGGACGCGCGTGCCCGCTCGTGCCCGAGCTGACGTACCCGTTTTGTACCCGCCCGGAGCCACGGGCTCATCCTGCGAAGGCACATAATCGAGTGCTGGATCGCACGCAGGAGGTAGCCGGTTCGAGCCCGGCTTGCTCCATCACCGGAACCCGCTCCTCGCAGTTCGCAGCAAGGCCAAAACGAGCGCAGTTTGCGACTTTCGGGATGTCGGTTGCGGTTTCTCCTCGCGCAGCCGGGAATTAGTGTCGGGACAGCGCGAGCGAGAAAGGGGGGTGATATGCCAACGCTCAGCGAACCACGTCAGCTCTTCCTCCACAAGCTCGGAGACGTCCTCACGGCAGAGAAGACGATCGTGCAGATGCTTCCGAGGCTTCAGCAGGAGGCGAAGGACGAAAAGCTTTCGCAGGGATTCAAGAAGCACCTGGATCAATCGCGGAAGCATGTGGAGAACGTGGAGAAGGTCTTCCGGGAGTTCGGCGCGCAGCCGGAAGCCCGCCCCTCCCCCGGCATTGAAGGGATCAAGAGAGAGCACGACCAGTCGGTGGGGGAGCCAGCTATGAAGGCCTGATCACGATGGCCAAGGCTTTGGGCAAGCCTCAGGCGGCTCGATTGCTCGAGACGAACATGAAGCAGGACCAGAAGATGCTCACCGAGACGAAGGCGATTGTGAGACGGCTCAGCAACAAGGCCGCGAAGCAGTCGTCGGACGGCTCGCGGCAAGCAGCCCGTCCAACGCAGACCACGCGCCGCTAGCGCGGGCGCGAACGTTCACGACTGCGGAGAGAGTTCTCTCCGCAGCCTGCCCGTCGACGTTCCTCCGGTCGGCCTGCCGACCGACGCGGCCGCGAACATGACGGCTGAGGCAGACGTGACAGTCGTCGATTGGGACAGCTTCGACCTCGAGGAGTTCACGCGCGAGCTGCGCGGGAATCTCAGCGGGCCGGACGCAGACAAGCTGATCTGGGCCTTCGAGCACGCGGTCGAGGTCGCACGGACTGACGACGACCTGCTGAGTTATCTCGTCGTCGCGATCCTCTGCCTGCTCGCCCGGCTGGACGAGTCGTCACCGCGCACCGTGCTCGAGGCGTTCTTCCGTCGCTCCGTCTCGGACGAGGCCTGGCGCCGAACGTACTTACCGCTGTTTGCCTAGAGATCCACGCTGCGTGGGTGACGGCACAGTGAATCCCATTCCACGGGTGTCACGCTGCGGTTCAACTTCGGCCGGTCGGAGTGTCTCGCGTCCGGTCTTCCCGCCGGCCAGGCTGTGTCGCCGGCTCGAGCCCGGCTAGCTTCATTCCCAACGAAGCCATTTCTCGCCTTCGGCGTCGCCGGCAGACGCCGATTGTGAGCGAATTGGCGAGTACAGCCGGAAGCGTTCGCGTCGCGGCTGCTGGTTAGCCGAGGTCGGGGCCTCCGGTGGGGTAGTGACTGTGGGCGAGCTGCCCATGCTCGGCAATCAGCGCCCATCAACCGCACCACGCAGACGATGCGCCTGCCCCGCACGATCACCGACCGCAATGGCGACGAGCACGCTCGAGCCGCCGCCGGCGCGGCGCGCACGCTGACCGTGATCGGAGCAGCGGGCGAGTCTTTCGGCCGACCGTGTCGGCGACTTCGCGCAGCTCGTCTCGCTGCTGTTGGTCTTCATCACCATCTTCACGCAACAACGGGCCGCGCGCCTGCGCGCGTTGTAGAATGGGCACCCTCGCGGGCGGAGGCCGGCCGCGCAGCTGCCCTGAACTTCGCGCTCGCCGACGGGGCGCTCAGGATGTAGTCGGCCTCGACGGAATGGAGCGAGTGGGCGTTTCCTCCCGGCCGCGACGGGGGTCGAAAGCGGCGTTCTGGACCTGAAGGCTCCATAAAGGGCTCCATAACTGCCCCACGTTCCGTAATCTGCAAATCGATCGGAAAAGAAAAACCCCGCATGCGGGGCTTTTGCAGAGCCCTCTGACGGACTCGAACCGTCGACCCCCTCCTTACCATGGAGGTGCTCTACCAACTGAGCTAAGAGGGCGGAGCCCGTCATTCTAGGCGCTCTTCGTGACGCTTGAGCGTTCGCGTCGAGGAGGTCGGGGCGGTCGTAGGGGCAAGCGTCCGCTGGCCCCTACGGGCTCCGGGTACTAGTCGAGTTGGCCCCGGATCGAGCCGTCCGGGAACTCCGTTGAGTGGTAGTTGACGTATTAGCCGCTCGGGTCGGCGCAGATGTCCGCGCCGGTCGTGCTTGCGAGGTGGTGTCGCGACGCCGCGGTTGATCTTGCTCGCGCTCGTCGACCCACTGAAGAGCAGTTCGACTAGCCCCACGACCCGCTAAATCCGCAGGAAACCGGGGCCGTACGTGCAATTTGTGCCTCCCCGGCGTACAGTCTGTCGGGCACCCGGCCCGGGGGGTGGCGTTGAAGCTAGCGGTCGAGATTCTGCGGTACGTCAGCCTGGTGGCATACGTGGCGCTTGCGCTGGCCACGATCAATCAATGGCGGCGTCAGCGGGACCGCGCCGCAGCCTGGGCGGCGCTCTGCTTCGGAA
>WNGJ01018687.1_pt1 | contig 12331 bp, 12 predicted proteins | sample 5400611 | NCBI WGS metagenome assembly WNGJ01 (sample SAMN13153375, study PRJNA577476) | soil metagenome | isolation source: 40 cm soil or saprolite under Garry oak tree replicate 1 | place: USA:California | collected 2016-06-15 | reverse complement strand
CGGACGCTTTGTCCCGTCCCACGCACGCGCCGGGACACTTCGTAGCGATCAGGGGAGACAGTGGGCTCAGGTATTTGACTTAAGGCTCTCAGAGGAACCATTTGGCAGGATTGCCCTGAAAAAGCGCGGCCGCCCTGGAACGGCGCGCCCAGGAGGCTAGGCCGCCGGGGCTTCCTCGGTCGGTGGCTCCGTGCGGTCGGAGGCCGCACCGTCGTCGGGGCCGGGAGGGTGGGCGGCGATGAGCTCCGTAACGATGGCCTCCGCGACCATCGGCTCGGCGGCGGCCAGGTGTCGTTCCTTCCGGGCCAATTCGGCACCGTGACCGCCGGCGTCCTTGACCCGATACAGCGCAGCATCGGCCGCCGCGATCAGCGCCTGGGCCGTGCGGCCATCGGCTGGGAAGCTCGCGACGCCGATCGAACCGGCCATCGGGACCGGGCCACGGCCTTCGCCGAGATAGGGACGGTCGCTGAACGCGGCCAAGATTCGGCGGGCGGCCGCTTGAGCGTGGTCCGCGTCCGTGTCCGGCAGGATCACCGCGAACTCGTCGCCGCCATAGCGCGCCGGCACATCCGATCCGCGGAGCGTCGAACGGATGAGCTCGGCCACCCATGCCAGCACGCGGTCACCGAACAGGTGACCGAACGTGTCGTTTACGAGCTTGAAGTCGTCGAGGTCGATCATGAGCAGGCTGAGGGGAGCGCGGGAGCGCTGTGCGCGGACGATCTCCTCGCCCAATCGCTCGTGCAGGAAGCGGTGGTTGTAGAAACCCGTCAGCTGATCGTGATCCGCGAGCTTTCGGGCATCTTCATAGAGCCGCGCGTTCTCGAGAGCCATCGCCGCCTCGTTGGCCATCGTCCGGGCGAGATCGAGCTGTGTCTGGCCGAAGGTGACCGGCGAGCTCGAAAGCAGCTCGACGAGCCCAATCGACTGGCCCTTGGCCACGAGCGGCAGCATCGCCATGGAGCTGAAGCCCTCGCGGCGGAGGAAGGCGACCTCGTTCGGATCTGCGTTCGGATCGTAGACCTGGACGACGACCGTGCCCTGCTCCTCGAGGACCGTTCGGGTGGCCGGATATTCGGCCAGGGCGTAGGCGGCCTGCACCTCCTCGGGTCGATCCAGCGGAAAGTAGCCCCACGTCAGTACCTGGTCGGCTTCGCGGTCCCAATAGCTGATCGCGCAGTGGTCGACGCCCATGGCCGTGGCCACATGGCGCGCAATGAGGTCCGCCACGGTCAGCGGGTCGAGGCTCTTGGCCAGCTCTGCGCCCATGTCCAGAAGCCGCCGCAGCTCCATGGTGAGCTCGTGGCTGCGCGTCACGAGCCGGGCCGACTCCAGCGCCGTCGCCGCCTGGTCGGCGAGGATCATGAGCAGCCGCAGGTCATCCTCGCCGAACTGGTTGATACCCAGCTTGGACAGCGTGATCACACCGACCACGCGCTCGTCGTATCGCATCGGGACCACCAGCATCGATTCGTCGACGTCGTCGGTTCCGGGGATCGTCGCGCCGCGCGGATCGGCGTTGGCATCGTGAATGAGCAAGGGTGTGGCGTGCTCGGCCGCCCAGCCGGAGAACCCGTGGCCAAGCTTTGTGCGCAGCACGTCGAAGTCGACCTTTTCGTATGCGCCGATGGCCCCCTCGAAGGCGATCGGGACCAGGTCGTCCGGCTCCACGAGCTGGTAAACCCGGCAGTTGTGATAGTCGATGATGCCGCGCACTTCCTCGACGATCGCCCGCCCGACCGACTCGACCGTGTTCTGGCGGCTCATCCGCGCCGACGCAGCCTGCAGCACGCCGAGCTGGCCAGCCCAGGCGCTCGTGCGCGAGAAGAGCGCGGCGTTGTGGAGCGCGATTGAAGCATGCGTTGCCAGCGCCCGGGCGAATTCGACGTCGGCGCCCGACCAGGCCCTCGGCCGATAGGCCACCGATGACATCGCGCCCATGACTTCGCCCTCGTGGATCAGCGGCGCAACGAGGTCGGAGCGGAAGGCCTGGCGCGGGCTGTAGCGCGCCAGCATCGGGCCGTACTCCGGGTTCTCGAGCATGTCTTCATAAACTGCCGGTCGGCCGCTCTGGAAGACGGCACCAAACCACCCGTCATCTCGGCCGAAGATCGGCAGGGCCGCTGCTTCGTCGTCGGTCAGCCCCGCCGACGCGGCAACCACGAGCTGGTCATTCTCGAGGACGCGGATTGTCGTCGCGTCGGCACCCAACGCGGCGTTGACCTCGAGTGCAATCGTCTTGAGCACATCGGCTCGATCGAAGCTGCGCGTGAGGCGTTCGGCGACCTCCAGGAGAATCGCCAGGCGGGCGTCATGGTGGGCCTGCGCCGAGGGCAAGGCGCCGACGGCCCCTTCCGGACGCGGAACCACCTCCGCCCCGGAATTCGGGCGGCGACCGAGTCGCGCCAGGAGCTTGCTCATCGTGGCCGATCGTGTCACCGGGATCGGTCGCAGAGGCTCCCTCCCAGGTACCAGGCCACTTGACCGAAAGTACCAGGCAGTTCTGCCAAGATGGCCCAATGGCAAGCGTCGGTCGGGACGGATTGGCAGGCGTCGCTCCCGGGCGGATTCTCGGGCGTTGACGCGTAGATCGCCGGGACCTGACTCTGCGCCGCGGGCGGCAGCGGTCGGGCTTCTCGTGGTCCTGACGGTGGTCCTGCTGGCCGTGGCAGTCATGCGGTCCGGGGGAGGGGCCCCGGCCTCCCCTTCGCCCAATGCGGCGGCGTCGCCATCTCGATCAGCGGCGGCCTCGATCGAGTCGCCTTCGGCGAGCCCGAGTGCCGGGGCGTCGGCCTCCCCGTCAGGTTCGGCAGTGGCGTCAGCGATCCCAACCTTCCGGCACGTCTATCTCCTGATGATGGAGAACAAGGAATACGGCAAGATCGTGGACAATCCGTCCGCCCCGTTTCTGTCGGACCTGATCGCGCGCTCCGCCCTGTCGACCAACGACCACGCGATCACGCACCCATCCCAGCCCAACTACATTGCCCTCGTCGCAGGCTCGACCTCAGGCGTGCGGGACGACGGCAAGCACGATCTCGACGCACCGAACCTGTTCGATCAGATCGAAGCGGCGGGTCGCAGTTGGGCGGTGTTCGCCCAGAACGTGCCAGCGGGCTGTTTCCGCGGGACCGATGCGACGGACGGCCCCGACGGCCCCGGGACGTACGTGCGCAAGCACAACCCGGCTATCAGCTTCCGGAGCATCAGTGGCGATCCGGCACGCTGCGCAGGGATCACCGACTTCAGCCACTTCGACCCGACTGCGGCGGACTTCGAGATGGTCATCCCGAACCTGTGCAACGACATGCACGACTGCTCCGTCGCGACGGGCGACGCCTTCCTTCGCTCATTCGTCCCGCGCATCACGGATAGCCCCGCGTTCGCGCACTCCGCGCTCTTCATCACCTGGGACGAAGGAACCTCCAGTGAGGGCGGCGGCGGGCATGTTGCCCTGGTCGCGACGTCGCCGCTCGCGCCGCCAGGCCGCACGTCAGGCAAGACCCACGACCACTACTCGCTCCTCCACACCATCGAGGAGGCGTGGGGTCTGCCGTGCCTGTCGAACGCCTGCGGGGCGAACGATCTGGCCGACCTGTTCCGGTGAAATGCGGCTGCCGCCACGGACCGAATCGGGCTAAACTCCGGCGGCATCTCGAACGGTGAACGCGGATCCCGTGTCAAGGCCGGGAGATGTACGCAACCAGCATTCGGAGGAAGCCTCCCTCAGTGGAGATCGGACCCAGATCTCGTGGCGCGGCTCGCGCCCCGAGCGGACACCTGGGCCGCCTCGTCCTCTAGCCGGTCAGCAGCCAGCCCGAGCGGCTGATGTGCCGCCGAAGACGGACGGGTCGGTTCGTCGAGAGGTGGCAGCATGCTCTACCTGAGCCAGGCGATCGGTCGACCCGTACGCGACCGCGAAGGCGGTGCCATCGGTCAGGTCGCCGACCTTCTCGTCGCCGTGGGCGACCGATACCCACCGGTCACCGGCCTCGTCGTGCAGACCGAGCGCCGGCGCATCTTCCTGCCCTGGTCATCGGTGGACTCGATGGACGAGACGGGCGCGCGGCTCCGGACGACGACGATCGACATCGGCGAATTCCGCCAGCGCCCGAACGAGATCCTCCTGCGCGCGGACCTGATGGACAAGCAGATCGTGGATATCGATGGACGCAAGGTCGTGCGGGTCAACGACCTGCGACTGGACGAGGTCGCGGGGGCCCTCCATCTCGTGGCGGTGGACGTCGGCGGTGCCGGCCTTTTGCGGCGTCTCGGAATGGAGGGACCGTTCCGGACGCTCGCCCGAAACCTGCGCTTGCCCGTCCCCGAGCGGTACATCGACTGGGAGGACGTCGACCCAGTCGAGACGTCGATCGCCTCGATCAAGCTGCGCGTGCCTCACGGCGGCCTGGCCGAGCTGCATCCGGCCGACCTCGCGACGATCCTGGACCAGCTCGCCCCGCGCGACCGGGCGGGCGTGCTGGCATCACTCGACGACGAGGCGGTCGCCGACGCCATCGAGGAGATGGAGCCCGACACGCAGGTCGAGGTCCTCGAGGACCTGGAACCGGAGCGCGCCGCCGACATCCTGGAGGAGATGTCACCGGACGATGCGGCGGACCTTGTGGCCGACCTCTCGGACGAGGCGCGCGACGAGATCCTGGCGCTGATGGAGCGCGAGGAGGCCGCCGAAGTCCGCGAGCTCCTTGGCTATCCCGAGGACACGGCGGGCGGGATCATGACGACCGAATTCGTGTCCGTTCCGGCTACGCTCACGGCGGCCCAGACCATCGACCGCCTGCGCGAACTCGAGCCGGATGCCGAGACGATCTACTACGTCTACGTGACCGACGACGACGGCCGGCTGGTCGTCACCGTCGACGACGCGATCGACACCGTCCTGCCGACCGCCTGGAAGAAGCGTCTGCCGCGCCTGTTCGCACGCGGATGAGCCGGCCGTTTCAGGATGCCTGAGCGGCCTTCGGTCCGGGGGATCGCCCGGCAAGCCGAGGTGGGTGCGCGCGACGCGGTCGGGCGTATTCGAACGCGCCAGCGACCGGTCCTGCCCCCTCCCGACGTAGGCCTGTTCGCGCGACTCCGCGATCGCATCGAGCAGGGCGAATTCCTGCGACTGCGTGGTCGCTTCCGCGGCCGGCGCGGCCTGCTCGCGTTCCTGGCCGTGATGGGCCCGGGCCTGATCGCCGGGATCGCCGGCAACGACGCCGGAGGCATCACGACCTATTCGTTGATGGGGGCCAGGACGGGCCTGTCCCTGCTGTGGCTGTTCCCGATCACGATCGTCATCCTGGCCATCGTCCAGGAGATGGCCGCCCGGCTCGGGGTGGTAACCGGCCAGGGGTTGTCGGACCTGATCCGGGATCGATTCGGCGTGCGCTGGACGGCGTTCGCGATGGTCATCCTGCTCGTCGCGAACATCGCCAACACCGTTGCCGAGTTTGCCGGCGCCTCGGCGGCCCTCGAGATCTTCGGCGTCCCGCGCTGGATCGTCGTACCGGTTGTTGCTTCGGGCATCTGGGCGCTCGTGCTGTTCGCCTCGTATCGCACGGTCGAGCGCGTGTTCCTGTCGATCTCGCTGGTCTTCGTGACGTATATCGCTTCGGCCGTGCTGGCTGATCCCGATTGGGGCCGCGTCGGCGACGCGCTGATCACGCCAACGCTGAACTTGCAGCCCTCGATCCTGCTGCTGGTGGTGGCCGTTGTGGGGACCACGATCACGCCCTACATGCAGTTCTATCTGCAGAGCGCCGTGGCCGAAAAGGCGATCGACGAGGACGAGCTTCGCCTCGAGCAGGCCGATGCGCTAGGCGGCGCAATCTGGACCAACGTGATCGCGATTTTCATCGTGGTGGCGACCGCGACCACGGTCTTCGCGATGGGGGGGAACATCAACTCCGCGGTTGACGCCGCCCGGGCCCTGGAGCCGGTCGCCGGCCAGTTCGCCGAGATCCTCTTCGCCATCGGGTTGTTCGGGGCATCGGTCCTGGCGGCAACGATCATGCCGATCTCGACGGCGTACGTGATCTGCGAGGCGTTCGGCTGGGAATCGGGGGTGGGCAAACGCTTCAGCGACGCGCCGACGTTCTTCGGGATCTACACGCTCGTCCTGGTGGTCGGTGCGCTGATCGTGCTGATCCCCGGGCTGGACCTCCTCGGCATCATCGCCTCGTCCCAGGCTCTCCAGGGTCTGCTCCTGCCGATCGTGCTCATATTCATGGTCCTGCTCGTCAACGACCGCGGCCTGATGGGCCGGCACGCGAACGGGCCGCTGCTGAACGTGTTGGCGTGGATCGCCGTCGGCCTGGTGATCGTCCTCGATGTGGTGCTCCTCGCCGTCGGCGCACTCCAGGTGGTCGGCGTCCAGCTGGGCTAGCCCCGAATCGGGGATGTCGAATTCGCCCGATGTTGCTCCCAGAACACCGAAACCCGGATTTCGTGGCAGCTTGCGCGTCCCCGTCGCAATCGCAGCAGCAGGGTTCTCCCGGCTCGAACGCGACGCGGGACCTCGCCGCCCGGATTCCGCCTCCCACGCGCCGCGATACCGGCCCTGGGCACTGATAAGCGGTAGTGAAGCGGGATCTGGTGTTATCCGCGCAACATCCGCCAGTCAACCGGGAGATGAACCGTGTCGACTGCGCGCGCCGCGGCCAGGGGGATCGTCCGTAAGGCGGTATTCCAGGGAGACCGCGAGCTGCGGAGTTCGTGCACGCGTTTCGCGAACGACTTCCGAGCGCTTCGCATCCGAGCTGGGCTCAGCCAGGCCGCTACAGGCCGCGCCGTCGGGGTCGATCGCTCTGTGATTTGTCGCCTCGAGGCCGGGGACGAGTCCGTGAGTCCGGCAATCAGAGCCCGCGCGGCCGCCTTGCTTGGTGCCGAGTTCCGGATGGCTCTGTATCCCCAGGGCGCCCCCATGATCCTGGATGCCGCCCAAGCCCGCGCGATCGAGACGATCCTCCAGCTCCGGGATCCTCGGTGGAAAGCGATTGTGGAAGCGCCCGTACCTGGGCCAGGGCGGCGCTCGTCGGACCTCCGATTGGATCACGTCCCGGACGTCGTCCTCATTGAATTCGAGAGCCGGGTCACTCATTGGGAAGAGATCCTTCGAAAGTGTCACGAGAAACGCGAGGCCGTCGTCGCGAGTCTGGACCCGGATCGCCAGGTCCACGTGGTGTTGGCGATGTCACCATCGAGACGCCATCGAGCGTTGGTCCGGGAACACCCGGGGATGATTCGCGCAGCCTTCCCGGTCCCAGCCGCCGATATCGATCGAGCACTCCGAAACGCGGACCGTCCCTTCCCGGGGGACGGGCTCCTCTGGGTGGCTGGTGACACTTAGGGAGACACTATCCGTGCCGAACCACCCGCGCATTCGCGACCAACCAGAGGAGATGACTGTGGGCGAGAACGTTCCGATTGGCTGGCGAGGCGTCATCTACGGCACGCCGGTCACGACTGGTGACGGGGCCCGAGTGGGTACAGTTCGCGAGGTGCTCGGCTCAGACGCCGAGGACATCTTCCACGGGCTGAGAGTGGGACTCACCGAAGGCCATCGGGACGTCATGCTCCCCGCCGACAACGTCACGACCATCTCAGCCGAACAGGTGGAGACGGACCTCTCGCGCGCCGCCATCGACGCACTCCCAACGTACGACGAGGTGGGCACCTATCATCTCGCCTCGGTAGGCTGGCTTCGAAAGCATTTGGGCTGGAAGAAGGACTCGGGGAGCGACGAAGAGCCTGGCTGAGATCCCGGGCGATTCGTTGAGATCCCAAGCAATCAACCGCTGGAGGGGTGAGATCTGCCACTGCTCATTGTTCTCGCGGCCGTAGCGCAGCTCCTCGATCTGGCGACGAGCTACATCCCGAGAAAGCCCGGCTCGCTCGGGATCGAGGGCAATCCCCTGGCCGCTGCCCTGATGACGAGCCCGCCCCTCGCGATCGCCTCGAAAGCGTCGCTTGTCATCTTGATCGCATCGAGCGCTGTGATCGTGGGGCGCCGTCGCCCCCGCTTGGCCGCCGCGCTCGTATTTGCCGCGATCGTCGCCGGCGGGATCGGGGCGACGTCAAACCTTCTCGTCAACCTCTAGCGAAGGTCCGGAGGGATGAATGCTCAGGCCTTTGCGGCGGCCGAATTGGGCTGGCACGACTTCTTCCTTGCCGCCGCCGGCGCAAGTGCCGCACTGCTGGGGCTCCTGTTCGTTGGCGTGTCGATCAATCTCGCTGCGATCGCAGTCGCGGAACGAGTCGACCTGCGGGCTCGTGCCGGCCAGGCATTCGCGAACTTGATATTCGTCCTGGTCATCGCGCTGCTCATGCTCATCCCCGAGCCCGACCCGGGATCGATCGCACTCGGCCTCGCGGTGGTCGCAGGGCTTGGTTTGGTGCGAGTCGCCCAGAATCTGTACCCCGTATTTCGTGGGCGGACGGGTTTCCGCAATTGGCTGCAGCCCGTGCGTCGGATCGGATGGACCGTGATTGCCGATCTCGTCCTCATATTCACTGCCTGGAGAATATGGTCATCGGGGGACGTCGCAGTGATCCAGAACCTGGTTACGGTCGCGTTCGTCCTGCTGGTTGGGGCTGCGGATGTTTCCTGGCAGATGCTCGTGGAAGTCAGCCGGGAGCAAACGAGCTAGGGACCGGCGTCAAGAGGTCGGGCGAGGTGCCCGGCGCCGCTCACCGGCATCCGCGTTCATACTCAACTCACCACATGAGCGCGACGCTCCCGAGCGAGGTGAAGGCAGTGCTTGCCGATGCAATGGTGGTTACAACGGTCGCGGTGACCGACCTTGACCGGGCGAAGCAGTTTTTCGCCGAGCAGCTCGGCCTACCCCTGCTCGACGAGACGCCGTTCGCCATCCGCTTTGGCGCCGGGAAGGGGACGCAGATGTCCGTGCGACGCGGACAGCCGAACGTCGGTCAGACGGTCGGACACTTCGAGGTCGACGATATCGAGGCGGTCATCCGGGACCTAACCTCGCGCGGGGTCACGTTCGAGGAGTACGAGACTCCCAAGACGATCGACTTCATCGCCCAAATCGGTCCGGCTCGCGGCGCGTGGTTCAAGGACCCGGACGGCAACGTGTTTGGGGTTCGCGAGGGGCCTGTTCCCGGCGGTAGGTAGCAGCTCGGCGAGGCCGCCGGGCTGCCAGCCAGCCTGCCGCGCGGCAAGCCCCACGTCAGACCTAGGTGAACGGGGTCCTGGAAGGAGGACGACCATGAAGTGGGTCACGCGCGAGCATCCCAAGACCGATCGGATCGCCTGTCCATGGCTGATCCGCAAGTTCATCGACCCCGACGCCGAGATCGTGTACGTCCCCAACGACCAGGTCCTTGACTATGCCGCGCGCGAGGGAGCAACGAGCTTCGATGCGCCTGGTGCGACGTACACCCATCGCGACGGCAAATGCTCCTTCGAGACGCTCGTCGACGAGTACCACATCGACGACCCGGCGATCGCGCTGTTGGGCAAAGTGGTGCACGGCGCCGACGTCTCCGAGGACCGGGACGCCACGCCCCAGTCGCGTGGCCTCGAGGCGATCGCCGATGGCTTCGCGCTGCTGGGCGTCGACGACCAGCGCCAGCTGGAGCTGGAGCTTCCCGTATACGACGCCCTCTACGCGTGGGCGAAGCGCCAGGTCATGGCCGACTAGACGCCCGGTCCCTCCATGTCCTCAGGATCGATCCAGGAGCTGGCGGATCGCATCTCCTGGGTAAGGCACCTCCCCGCCGTGCGAGAACAGGATCCGTTCAGGCTCGAGATCCACCATTCTCTGAAGAGACTGATGATTGATCGCCGGATCAGCCATGAAGGCCGCTGGCCCGAATGAGAGCGCGCCGTCGACGCTGCCAACGAGGTCGCCGATCAGCAGCAGCGAGGACTCCTCCTTGAGGAGGCTGACGTGACCGGGCGTGTGCCCCGGGGTGCGGAGGACGCGCAAGGGTCCAACCTCCTGTCCATCCGCCAGGGGCCGCACGGCTCGGCCATTCTCGAATGGGATCTCGCGGGCATCCTCGGCGCCGGCCCAAATGGTCGCTCCGATCGCGAGCTCGGCCGTCTCCGCCAACCCGCCTGTGTGGTCGAAGTGGCGATGCGTCAGCACGATGTCGGTGACGTCTCGCCACTCCGCACCCACGCGCGCAACTGCGCGGCCGATCAACTCCGTGCTCCCAGGAATGCAGGTATCGACAAGGACGACACCCCCCGGGCCGGCCATCACGAAACTGCGGACCTCGAAGGCCATAGGGCTGGGACCGAGCACGCCGGGCGGTATCTGCACCTGGGCGACCACCGGCTCGATGTCTGGGTGTCCCACGAGGCGAGGATAGCCCCAGGTCGAACAGGTCGGAGACGTCCGACCCGGGCCTTATGGGCGGAGTCGCGTGAGCTACGCCGTGTCTAGGATGTCCAATACCGGCACCATGGCCTCGAGGGCAGCGGTCGTCTGCGGCTCCAGCATCACCTCGAGCTGCGTGAAACCGGCCGTACGGAACCCCAGGAACCTGTCGGCGATCTCCTCGGCAGAACCGGCGATTGCGCCTTTCGGCGCGCTCGAATCTCCCGCCCGCACCAGCGGAGCCACCTCGACGCCCGCCGACCTACCGATCGTCGCCGGGTCGCGGCCCACCTCGGCGCAGGCTGCCTCGAGTGCGACCACGCGCGGCCCCATCTCCTCGACGTCGCTGCGCTCCTCTGCGTAGCAGCTCCAGATGTCGGCGAGGCGAGCCGCATGGCGTAGCCCTTTCGGGCCGTGGCCGCCGATCATGATCGGGATCGCTCCCGGCCGCGGTCCGACCGGCCGCTGGTCCAGGTCGTGCGCCGCGTGCCATGTCCCTTCGAAGTCCGCGTGCCCACCGCGCAACAGCGGGACGATGATCTGAAGCGCATCTTCGAAGCGCTGGTAGATGTGGTCCTCGGGAAGGCCAAACGCCCGCGCCTGACCGGGCCACTCGTGGCCGGCCCCGAGGCCGAAGACATACCGGCCCCCGCTGATTTCGTCGAGCGTCTCCACGGCTTTCGCGATGATCCCCGGATTGCGGTGCAACGCGGACATGACCCATGTCCCGACCTGAACCCGCGAGGTTACCGCGGCGAGAGCGCCGGCCATGGCGAGGCAATCCCAAAACCCTCGCTCCTTGCCGGATGCCGGCCGCCATAACAGCTCGTCGGGCCCACACCGTGTCGAAGCCGATTGCCTCGGCGCGCAGCGCAAGCGCCCGGATCTCGCTCCAGCGGGCGGTCGTTCGCTCGGCGCCAGCGTCCCCGGTGACGATCACGAATCCGATCTTGAGCGCGCGCACGGCATCCTCCGATAAGGCGGCGCCTTTCGAGGGCCTCAGAAACCTAGTTCATGGGTGAGCCTGGGGCGACCGACAGACAAAGTGGGTTAGGCCACCGAGGGTAGGACCTCCCGGTCCCTGAGCGTTCCCCGATGCCGCCGCGCTTGTCCTGCGATCACGCCCGCAGGCCAATCCGGCGGATCAACCTCCGCGAGTGCCGCGGGACGCGGCGTGCGAGACGACTGGGCAATGGGATTGACAGTGTGCCGTGCGACGTGAAGCATCATGGCATGCCGATCAATGCGGCAGACGCTCTCGAACAGGTTCCGCTCCTTTCGGGGCTGGACCGTCGCCACCTCGAGCAGCTCGGCAAGACCCTCAGCGAACGGACCTTTCCGGCTGGCGCAACCGTGGTCCGCGAAGGCGACGAGCGCGGGATCGGTTTCTTCATCGTTGCCGAGGGCGAAGGCGTGGCGACCGTCAATGGAAAGGAAGTAGAACGTCTCGGCCCGGGCAGCTACTTCGGCGAAGTCGCGCTCATCAGCGATCGCGTGCGCACGGCCACGGTGACTTCGGTTACCGACCTTCATTGCTACGTGATGACGATGTGGGACTTTCGAGCGTTCGTCCAGAGCGACGCGCAGGTCGCCTGGAAGCTCCTTGAGCATCTAGGGGAATTACTGCACCGCAGACCCGTGACCCGCTGAGTTGACCCGGTGCCGAGACCTTCGCATTCGACGGGATTCGCACCCGCGGGGCAGGAGCGTGTCGTCAGTGAGCGTTCGTAATGCCACCCGGCTGTCGCCATCGGGGTAGCTTCCAATTCGGGCGGGGGCCACTGCCACGTTGACTGCACCTGGACGGCGATCGCGTCTTCACCAGCGACGACGTCGACCACGTCTACGACTCGCTCGAGTCGCGCACGATCTATCTATAGTGGCGAGGTCGCAGCCGCCCACGACACCTCGGCGCCGTAGACGCTATCAACGCACAGCCGAGGAGCGAGCGAGTCGACCGCCTCGAGGAGCGC
>WNGJ01011976.1_pt1 | contig 12331 bp, 10 predicted proteins | sample 5400611 | NCBI WGS metagenome assembly WNGJ01 (sample SAMN13153375, study PRJNA577476) | soil metagenome | isolation source: 40 cm soil or saprolite under Garry oak tree replicate 1 | place: USA:California | collected 2016-06-15 | reverse complement strand
AATTCTCGATTTTGCCCGGTTACACGGCTTACGTGTGATTGAGGATGCCTCTCAAGCCCACGGCGCTACCTACAGAGGGCACAGAGTTGGCAGCATGGGGGATATTGGTTGTTTCAGTTTCTACTTCAGTAAAAACCTGGGAGCCTATGGTGAAGCGGGTATTTGTGTGACGAATGATGCAAAGCTTGCAGAAGCTATACGCATGTTGCGGGATCATGGTTCACTCATTCGTTACCAGCATGAGACATTTGGGGTCAATGCTCGCCTGGATGAAATACAAGCCGCAGTGCTTCGAGTGAAGCTGCCTTATCTGGAGCAATGGAATGCAGCTCGCCAGGCTCATGCCAATTTCTATACAGAGCAATTACAGGGAATAGTCGAAGTCGTCCCGCTTGTACGATCTTGGGCAACTCATGTCTATTATGTCTATGTTGTTCAAGTTCGAGAACGCGATCAATTCCGTAGGATGTTGGAACAAGCAGGAATCGCCACCGGCATTCACTATCCAACTCCTATCCACTTGCAGCCGGCCTGCTCACAATACGGCTACACGCAGGGTAGCCTACTTGTGACGGAAGCCGTCACAGCACGCATTATCTCCTTGCCTATGTATCCAGAACTGACTACAGATCAAATGCAGAGGGTTGTGAATGCCGTTAAGAGAAGCATTGTATTGGCATAGCTGGTTTGTAACCGAGCATGAACATACACACAACTTGAAACTGGGGGAATAAAAGATAATGAAGGATATACATTTTGGGGTAATCGGCTGGGGATACTGGGGGCCAAAGATTGCACGCAATCTGGATACATTACCGCACGCAATGGTAACAATGGTGGCAGACAGCGATGTCCATCGCTTAGCATCGCTGCCATTGAACCAATACCAATCATGGATACGCAAGACGACCCAGGTCGAGGATGTCTTTTATTCAGATGTTGACGGTGTGGTCATTGCAACACCTGTAAGGACTCACTATCAACTGGCGAAAGAGGCCTTGTTACATGGCAAACACGTGCTCGTTGAGAAGCCGCTCACGACCAGCGTTGCAGAAGCCGAAGAATTGATTGCATTGGCAGAGAAGCAGCAATGTATCCTGATGGTTGGACATACGTTTGAATACAGCCCTGCTGTCAATGAATTGCGCAAACTGGTGCAAAGTGGAGACCTGGGAAACATCTATTGTATCGAAACAGAACGAGTGAATTTAGGATTGTTCCGTAGCGACATTAATGTGATTTGGGATCTTGCTCCACACGACATATCGATTCTTCTCTACCTACTTGGTAAAAAGCCAGAACAGATCAAGGTACAGGCCCACGCCCATCTTCAGCGACATATTCATGATATTGCTCATCTTGACCTGCTATACACAGATGGGATGACAGCGCATATTCATGTTAGCTGGCTTCATCCTTGTAAAATTCGCCGTGTAACAGTGATTGGCGATATGAGAATGGCGGTCTATGATGACACCAATCCTGCTGAAATGATCAAGATTTACAACAAGGGAGCAGATGTTCATGCTGACCCTGTCGTCTCATACCGTTATGGCGCAATCACTATTCCTCATATTGATTGGGTTGAGCCATTGCGGCTGGAGTGTGAGGATTTCGCCAATGCTATTCGCACAGGTGGACGACCACGTGCTCATGGCCGTGTTGGGCTAGAGGTCGTGCGAATATTGGCGGAAGCACAGGAGGCATTGGAGAAGCAGAAATGGCAAAATGTAGTGGAAGCGATATAAGTTTACGAGATCATAGATTGGCTACAGGATATGTTTCTATTCCTTTCCAAATGTAATCTGTAATCAGGCAAAGATTCTAGTGGCTGGTATGGTTGCTCAGTTAGCATCAATGGTGTATCATAACGAAGTTACTGTGGCTCGGAACTCATCCCATATGTGTGCTCAGAAAGGATATTGTAGCGTGTCGCTCACCGCTAGACTGATGGGCAATCGCATAACGACTGTATACAGTCAATGCACAGCACGGGTAGGGATGTTTGTGCTACTCACTATACTCGTTGGATGCGGTAGCTCATCTCCCTCGAACGGGCCATCGGGGAGTATTAATTCTGCCACCATGCCAGCTAAGACGACGACGCCCAGCGTTCCAGCCTCGAATAGTTCCAACTGGACCACCTATCACCTTGACAACGCCCGCACTGGCTACGTGGCAAGCGAGCATGACCCACAACAGCTTGCGCGCGCCTGGAGTGTGCAATTGGATGGTGCCGTATATGGCGAGCCGTTAGTTGTCGGCGACCGTGTGCTTGTTGCAACGGAGGGAGACTCATTGTACTCCCTCGATGCACACTCGGGGCAGGTGCGGTGGCGTACCAACATCGGTAGCCCTGTTCGGCTGTCAGAGCTTCCCTGCGGCAACATCGACCCACTTGGGATCACCGGTACGCCCGTCTATGACCCGGGAACCGGTCTTGTCTTTGCTGTCGCTGAGGTCAGCGGACCCGCGCACATCCTGGTGGGCGTCGATGCTGGCACCGGTCAAGTGCGCATACGCCGCTCGGTCGACCCGGCAGGGATGGATTCGCTACCTCAGCAGCAGCGTGCCGCTCTCACGTTGTCTCAAGGTATGGTCTACATTGCCTTCGGCGGCCTTGACGGGGACTGTGGGGACTACCATGGATGGGTAGTTGCCTCGCGTACGGATGGACAGGGGTCACTACTCACCTTCCAGGTTCCTACGCGTCAGGGTGGCATCTGGGCAGCCTCGGGACCAGCCGTGGACGCTTCGGGTAACCTCTACATTGCTGTGGGCAACGGCGCGGCGACCGAGGGCGCCTGGGACCATAGCGACTCGGTGTTGCGGCTGTCGCCAACGCTGCGGCTTGAGGATGGCTTCGCACCTCAGAAATGGCAGGAGGATAATGCCAACGACGACGACCTCGGTTCGATGGGTCCATCACTGTTGCCAGGAGGGTTGGTCTTTGCCGATGGTAAGTCCGGTTTCGGCTACTTGCTCCACGCGGACGCACTAGGTGGAGTAGGCGGTCAAGCCTTGTCGATGTATGTTTGCATCGCCTACGGTGGGGCAGCCTCGCTCGGCTCGGGCCTGTTCGTGCCCTGCAGCAGCGGGTTGCAAGAGGTGCAGGTCGGGCCTGGGGTTCGTTTGACACTCGGCTGGCGCGCACCTGAGCATGTGACTGGTTCACCAGTTGTAGGTGGACATACGGTCTACAGCCTCGACCCGAAAGGCACCCTCTACGCCCTCGACATCGAGAATGGTATGACACGTGCTACCCTCGATGTGGGTCCGACATCGCGCTTCGCGACCCCGACCCTGTCGGGAGATAACGTGTTCGTGGGTACCTTAACAGGGGTGGTTGCAGTGGTCGCATCGTAATCTGAACCTCACTGGCATCCAACACTCTAGAAACTAAACGATCATGGGAACCGATTCCGTCCAAGAATCATCGGTTCAAGTGGCTGGCAGTGTCCCTGCGTAACGCATCCAGGGTTCGGGCTAATCCCTCACGAAATCTAATCGTTGGCTTATAGCTTAGCAGTCGTTGAGCCAGACTAATATCAGCGAGACTGTCGCGTACATCTGCTGGCCGTGGCTCGCGGTATTCCGCATTAGTGGCGACGCCTAGCAATTCCCCCGCTACGCGTAGCACGGTATTGAGAGAGATTCGCTCTCCGCAGCCGATATTGAGGGGATGGCCTACGGCATCTAGTGAGGTTGCCGCTAGTAGATTGGCCTGCACGACATTAGCAATGTAGGTAAAATCGCGTGTTTGCTCTCCGTCACCGAAGACGATGGGCCGCCTTTTCTGGAGGAGTGCCGTTAGGAAACGTGGAATCACGGCTGCATACTCTGAGGTGGGGTCTTGCCGGGGGCCAAATACATTGAAATACCGTAGGGCGACCGTCTCAAGCCCATACAGACGTGTAAACATTTCACACAGCAACTCTCCCGTGAGCTTATGAACGGCATAGGGGGACATCGGGTGCGGTGGCATCTGCTCGTACTTGGGTAGTGTCGGCGTATTTCCATAGATAGAGGAAGAACTGGCATAAACCACGCGTCGTACACCAGCATCACGTGCAGCGAGCAACACATGCTGCGTCCCGTTGATATTCGTCTCCAACGATTCAATGGGGTGAGCAATGGATCGTGGTACTGAAGCCATAGCCCCTTGGTGAAATACCACCTCAACGCCTGTCATGGCTTCCCTTACAGCATCAAAATTCCGAAGATCGCCTTGTACAAATTCGGCTCTCCCCTGCAGCACTGCCAGATTGGTTTGGCTACCAGTAGAAAGATTATCGAAGATGCGCACGGTTTCGCCACGATCAAGCAGCGCCTCTGCAATATGTGAGCCAATGAAGCCCGCACCACCTGTAACGAGATATCTCGCTGTAGTCAATCTAAATAAAGCGTACGCTCTAACCCTCACAAGACATAGGTAGAAAAGCGTACTCCTCCTTTCTTGATCATCACTTGTTTCGTATCCTTCTACCAGAATTATTGCGCTTTGAACAGTGAGGTAGTACTCGACCACTGGTAAGCTCCAGATTTGGGTTTGAAAGCGCGGTCCACAGGTCTAAATCTACATTCAGCCCAAATGCTTATAGAGGCGACCTCCCAGTGATCCTGCTATTGAAAGCGGGAGACGCTTCCAGCATGCAGTAAGTAGGCGGTATTTCCAACTGCTTTCAGCTGTGGCTGCCAAGCCTGCTATGTGCGGATAGTAGTAGTAAGGCAGCGGTTCCATAGTAGCTCCCCAACGACGCTTGAACTCCATCAGTCCCTGATTATCGCAAGCAGTTCGTCCAAGGTCAAGTGTTCGATATCCTTGTGCACAACCCAACCTGATAGCCGTCCAAATTAGCAGGTTATTAGGAGCCAGGTTGAGATATTGTTCATCAGATGCACCATAAGCATATCTTATGGTTGTACCAGACGCCAGCAGAATAATACCGGCGATAGTGGCTCCCTGGTACTCAGCCAGCAATAGTTGCATCGCACCACTTGCGGCAAATGTATCCCATAACCCGAAAAAGAAGCGCTGTGGTTGCACAGGCATGCCATGCTTCTTGCTACGCGTCTGCAGGTGTAATCGATAATAATGAGCCATTTCTTCACGGGATTGGGCTATACGAATCTGCACACCGAGCTTCTGTGACTTCTTAATCTGGTGTTGTACAGGTTTTCGTAGTTCTGACCAAACGGCATCAGGATCGGCAGTAAGTGGCATTAGCCAGCGTACATATAAGTTTCCCTCCACAAAGTCGGAGCGTTTAGAGAGCTCGGAATTAACCCCGGTACGTAGCTCCAGGTATTTCGCTCCCTGCTCTTGAGCAAGACGAATGGCTTGGCTAATAAGGCCATTGGCACTGACATCATCCTTAGCTAGCAATGGACAGTAGTCGGAGAACGGTAGTGCTACTAAACGCCGTCCTGTGAGTAGACTGTGCATAGAACATAATGGAAGGAATCCGGTGATCTGTCCGGTTGTGTCTGCAGTGGTGAGTGGAATCATCGAATATCCATAGAGCTGAGTAATCAGATCAAGCCATGCTTGACTATAGTAAAAGGAGTCCTTTGTTTGTTGTTCAACGAAGGTACTCCAACGGGAATCTGAGAAGAATGTCTGTGTCATAGTACCTCAACTTGTAGAACCTTCCCTGCAAAAGCCTCAAAGGATCTGCAGTATAGAGGTCTAGCATCTTATCATCGTATTCTAAAGAGCAGATTGCCATGAGCCTTACCCCCTTGCCATTGCCTCTGCAAGAGCTACCGCTGAGACGATCATTTCTATGTCCTGTGCACTAACCCGCGGGTTGGTGGGCAAGTTGACCAGGTGTCTGACTGCCGACTCGGCACGTGGACAGGAGCCCATCTCATAATCCCCGCAAGCTGGTGAATCCGCCTCCTCAAGGACAGAAGTGAACCAGGTTCCAAGCGTGGCATGCCGGGCAGCAACAAGCCTGGTTAGATCCGGATCTTCCACCCAAACAGGATAGCGAACGAAGGCAGAATCTGCCTTCGCAGGAGGGTGAGGCACATCGAAGCCCTCCTCGAACAGTTGCGCACTGTACGCCGTAGCAGTCGCACGGCGGTGAGCGAGATTCGTTTCCAGCCGGCGAAGTTGGCGCAGGGCGAGGGCAGCCTGGGCATTACTGATACGCTGCTCGTACTTGGCCGGACGATTACCTGACGTCTCCTCGTCAGTCGTTGCTTGAGGCAATGGGTTGCGCTTCCCAAAAAGCTCGTAGATCGCCCGTGTGAAGAGATGCAGGTGCGGCTCGGTCATCACATGATACAATACCAGCTTCAAAATGTAGCGAGCAGTCTTCCAGATAGATGGGTAGATACAACTCTCTTGGAACGCCTGTATACGTGCTGCCAGTTCCGGATCGTCTGTCACAACCATTCCGCCCATCGTGGTCGAGATCGTCTTCGTTTCCTCACTGCTGAAGAAGGCAGCACGACCAAAACTGCCAACTTGTCGTCCTTCGTAGGTAGCACCCAGGGAGTGCACGCAGTCTTCGATCAGGTGCAAGCTATATCGATGTGCCAGATCAAGCGCGGCGTCAAGCTCCACGGGTATACCGAAGGTATGCTGGAGAAGTAGCACCTTCGTTCTGGGTGTAATACGTTGCTCAGCCTGTTCGAGGTCCATATTGTAGGTATCCAGTCGACAGTCAACGTAGACTGGTCGGGCACCCGTATAGCGGATCGCGTTAGGTACTACAATGTGGGTCGGCACCTGGAGAAGAACCTCGTCACCAGGCCCAACTCCCAGTCCGCTTAGAAGACCATATAGTCCCACCCGTCCATGGCAAAAGCTGTATGCGTAGCGAACGCCAATGTACTTGGCGAAGGCCTGCTCGTACTCGGCGATGGCTGGCCCCTGGATCAGTTCGCGCGGATCAGCAAGGTAGCGCAGTGCAACCAGGCAATCAGCAACGGTTGTCGTCCCACCGAGGAGCGCTACGCGGCGGGTTGAAATCTTATGGTGAAGATCTCTTGTTCTCACATTGGTTGTCCGCTCGGCGACAATTTGTTTCATGAAGACGTTCTCCTAAAAGTAGCGGTGCGCCCACTCGCTCAACAGAACAGTCGCATTAATCGGCAAACGCCGCCAGGCTGCCCTCGCGAACTGGTGGGCACGGCTGCTCGAATCGAGAATGCTGGTCTCTAATTCACGTGGCGCGGGGTAGTAGTAGCGATAGAGCAACTTTTGTTCAGTGCCCCATTTACTCTTGAACTCAGCGAGGCCCTGGTTGCTCTTCGTCACCTCACCAAAGTCGTAACAGCGAAAGCCCTCTGTGCAGGCGTCTTGGATCGCCTGCCAATGGATAGCATCGTTAGGCCGTAACGATAGATCATCCCGTCGCCATCCAGTAAAAGCATAGAAGATGGTCTGGCCAAACATCAGAAAGAGCGAACCTGCCAGTAACCGGGTGCATCCCACCTCGTACTGTTTAGCTAGTAGCAGCCGCATTAGACCACTTGGCTGCAGCCGTTTCCAAGCAACTTCAAAGAAGCGGTAAGGCCTCGGCGGCACAGCGACCCAGCGCATGGTATCCAGGTAGAGCTCGTACCAGGCCAGAAGCTCGCGTTCTGTTTCTGCTGGATAGACCTGTACGCCTAACCTGGTCGCCTTGTTGACCGACCACTTGATTCGAGAGTGATTGCGGGAGTTGCCGATGCGCAGGAGTTCTGGCCGCTCGGGTAACTGGAGCACGTACGTCTCCCTCCATGGTCCACCAACTACGCCGTCTACGCGTCCGTCGAGTGTATTCGACGATACCTTGAGTTGGAGCTGAGCACCCTGTTCGTTACGGGTCCGTTTAACGGCTGCTTGTAACAAGGCGATCGCCGCCTGGTCGTTGCAGGCTAGCGGGCCAGCCACTGGAGTGCGAGGCAGGGATGAAAAGCAGCGACCTGTGAGCAGTCTTCGTATATAGTAGAGTGGTAGGACGCCTTGAAGTTGGCCACTGGCGTCCTCGCAGGCCAGGTTAACGGGCTTATAACCGTACGCCTCTTCGAGAACCTGCAGCCAGGCCGGATGATGATAAATCGAGCCATTCGGCAGACTGCTCACCAGGGCCTCCCAGCGCGGATCCGTCTGTGGATCAATCTCGACGATTCGTAGAGTTGAAACTGGTTCCGCATAGTCGATGGCATCTTTGATCTTCAGTTCAACAACCTCCTCATTTCACAATTGTGAAAAAAGAATTAAGCCGGTTTTTTCGTGTTTTTGCTTCCTCACCTTTAGAAATACCATCTCCATGTGCTTAAAAGATGTTCATAGAGGTTAAGAATCAAGAATGTTCTTTGGAGAAAGTACATAGAAATAACCCATCAAGAGACATAAAGCAAAACAGCATCCAATAGCGCATAGCTAGTTGTAGTTACGTGTATTGATTGACTTCGAGGATGCGCAGAAAGAAATCCTGAACTGTCACAGAATCAATATCTCCACTGATTGCAAGTGCCGCACGGCTACCTTTGGGCCAACATCCAAAGTGGAGAAATGGCGATTCTAACTGTTCGATCTGCTGCACGAGCGCGCTGCGCCGTTGTAACTGCTCCTGATGAGTGGTACCAAATCCTTCAGACATATCAAGATACAATGCATACATATGGGCATTTTCCTCAGAGCAACGGACAGAAGGGTATCCGTGTTCATCGAGGAAATCAACTACTTGTTGAGCTGTTTGTGGCGAAAGACCAATGCATGGGCACTGTGCCGCGCTCACTATGCCGCTATGAGACAGTACCTGGCTGTCAGCACCGAACCAAGAGCTCGTGTGTTGGCCCTCCAGGATGAGATAGCGTGCAAGCAGAGTAGCACGGGAGGTGCAGGTTGCTTTAAACCGCCACCGATACGGGGCCTCAGAAGTAATATGGAGCCTGAACTGGCTGTGTTCATTCCACCACTGAGAAATATCCTTCAGACGAGCCAACCAAACTGGAAGCGGTCGATTATGTGCATCGGAAAGTAGTATATCAAGGGCTAGTTTACAGGAAACGGCACGTTCTGGATGAAGATTGAGGACGTAGATGCCACCAAAGTCATAGATACGCTCCATAATCCTGCTCCATATGCGCCCAACCTGCTCTAGATCAGTGATACGCAGACGATCAAAAAGCATCTCATCATCTGGGATACTGGTTGGAATACGCAACAATGGCCCTTCAAAATGAGGACGCAGAGTGTATGTGTTGCATGGAAGTGCCTGAAAGAGCACCAATGACTTTTCATAACCGTTCCTCAAGACTCAAGAGTGGTGGGAAGTGGTCAAGACCAATAACATCATGTAATATGGCTTCATTACTATCATAGTTAAAACCGAGCGCGGTGAAGACGCGGAGCGATTCTTCTGTCCATCCAAGGTAAGGGTTACGAAATCCTTCATAGGGAGTTCGCGCTTTCCGAAATACTGAGATAGCTCGTTCTGTTGCTTATACTGCTCGGCTTCACTCAAAAATCGATAATCGTTGTGAACGTAACCGTGGATACCGATCTCAGCACCAAGGTTAGCTATTTCCTTAATCAGTGCAATGTGTCGACTAAGAACGATCGCTGGGATGAAGAACGTGGGTGCCCCGTCGTATTCGTGAAGAGCATCTATGACTGCATGTAATGCTCGTCGTATTCGCGCTTCGGAAATGCCAAACCTGGTGAAAACCGTCCAGAGCCTCCGGGCAAAATTGTGCAGCCCCTTGGTCTTGATGGAGAAGGAGACAAGATTCATAACAACCACCTACATTTTTTGATATTTAATAAAGTTTTTACACAGATGGGGTATATTCTTGGTGTTTTAAGGAGGGCCTAAATGGTGATTATATCCTCATATCCGTTAAGATATATATTCCGGCCAACAGAAAGGGACTATACTGATTGAGTTCTCTATAAGAGCAACCGGATCAGTACAAATATTCAAAAAGATTTTTCTATTACTGCTTTAGTATTTGGCAAAAGCAGACTAACGAGCAGCCAACCAGTAAAAAATGGACGTATGATCTTGCTGCAAATAAGATAAACCTGCAAAGCTTTTATAGATTCACCCTTATTTTACACAGGAGAATCCTGACAATTGGGTACACCATAGGCAGCCCAAGTTGAACAACTGGATAGGTGCATTTCTATGCACTTTCTCCACAGAGTATTACTCATTTTCTACCTCTACGAATATTGCATCAGCACATACGGATGATATTTATTATTCTTAGGGACATTATATGCTGCCGGGAAAGAGTCTGACCTTATGTTAGTGGGCCAAGAGGTACAACAGGGTGAGCAATTTCAACGAATTTAGAACTTCCAGTTGCATTTTTCCAGGGGAGGTCAACGAGGCTATAACTCACAATTCATCGCTCGCAACTCGTAATGTAACCTATGACGCACTTGTACTTGATGGGGGGTTGCGGCAATCGCTAGTCGCGGTGCGTTCGCTTGGTAGCCGGGGGTTGCGTGTTGCTGCACTGGAAGTCTCCGGTGGTAATGTGCCTACTTTCTCATCACGCTGGTGCCAGCAGGGGTTCGTCTGCCCAGCAGAACAGGCTACAGAAGAATATCTTACCTATCTGGAGCAATTGCTTGACCGTATAAATGTACGGGTACTCATCACCTCATCAGATGCCACGATAGCATTAATACGCCAATATCGTGAGCGACTTGAGCAGCGGGTACGTATTGCGTTGGCAAAAGAACCAGCCCTGGGAATTGCCGTCAATAAAGAGCAAACACTGGAGATTGCTAAGCGACTAGGTTTGGGTGTTCCTCGGGGTGTCACTGTGGGGACAGTGAGTGAGGTGGAGGTGGCACTGCGTGAGATTGGGCTGCCAGCAGTTGTCAAGCCAGTAGAATCGTGGGTGTGCGGTGAGCAAGAAGGAGTCAGGGTTGGGTCGCAGTTAGTGACGACTCCTGAAGAGGCGCGGCGTGTCGTCGAAGAATTTGCTCGCCTTGGGATGACTACGCTCTTCCAGCAGTTCCTCTCGGGTAGACGCGAGTGCATAAGTTTCTTGTATGCGCATGGCCAAATCTATGCACGTTTTGCACAGTGGTCTAAGCGTTCCCAGCCGCCCTTGGGAGGCCAAACCGTTCTGCGCCAGAGCATTGCCATTCCGCCGGATGTCGATGATCAAGCAGAACGTCTGGTGCGCGAAATAGAGTTGGAAGGCTTCTCTGAGGTAGAATTTCGGCGCGATAATGCTGGAAATCCTTACTTGATGGAGATCAATCCACGTCTCTGGGCATCAACAGAGCTCGCTGTGCGTTCAGGGGTCGACTTCCCCTATCTTCTTTATCAATGGGCAAGCGGCGAGAAGATCGACATGGTGAAGAGTTATCATGTGGGTGGCTGGCTGCGCCATCTGGGGCAGGATATGGTCACAACGGTACAAGCACTGAAGCAGCGCGGTAGACCGGGAATCCCTCATCCTGCTCGAATACTACTCGATTTTTACATTCCTTTCTTCACCCTTACGAGGTATGACTATGTTGATTGGAAGGACCCCTTGCCTGCCTTCGTTGCGACGACAAATTACATCCGTCATGAGCTAAGAGGAGCTATTATGAAAAGACTGTCTCGTTTAACAGCGCTTTTTTCGTCGTAGACACCATAGTGCAGGCATAGGATGCGACAACTGGGGTAATAGTACTAGTTGTTGTATCAGAGTAGTAGCTCTGCTACCTCCTTCACTACCTGACCACGCTCAAAGCGGTAGACTTCGTCAAGATCGTCGATGTGTGTCAGGATGTATTCGAGATCCCTACTCTGACCAGTGTTTCGGAGATAGTCGGCACTCGCGCCATTGGCGATCACATCAATGGGCACGCCGCTCCACCGCTCGACGATTGCAACTGTTCTCCCGTTCTGTGGCTCATAGCCAGCGGCAAGGAGACCCTCTGCGATCCACGCACAGCATAATTGATCCTCTTCGCGGAACTCGCCTCGGGACCCGGCACCGATTATAGCGACTATAGGGTGGCGCGCCGCCAGATAGGCTATCTGTGCACTGAAGTTCCGGAGGCAGGCGACATACACCGCCTGCCACTCCTCAGCCCCGCAGATGACCTGCGTACCCGAGGTGGAGAGGAGGATCATCGGGCGGTGGACATCGGTGCGGGGCTCGAGATCGGCCGGGCTGTTGTTCATGTCGAAGCCGTACGGCATAGATCCGCCGAGTTCCCCGACGAGGAGCGGATTGGTCAGCCTCGCGGCTAGCGGAACTGCCGCCTCAAGCGAGGGGACAGGAAAGCACCTTCGACCTAGGGCGACGCCAGTCATAGCGGTCGTTGTCGCTCTGATGACATCAACAGCCACGATAGCATAATTGTTCCGAT
>WNGJ01007003.1_pt1 | contig 12331 bp, 17 predicted proteins | sample 5400611 | NCBI WGS metagenome assembly WNGJ01 (sample SAMN13153375, study PRJNA577476) | soil metagenome | isolation source: 40 cm soil or saprolite under Garry oak tree replicate 1 | place: USA:California | collected 2016-06-15 | reverse complement strand
AACCGGTGCAATTTCTTGTCGGTCGCGATCAGCTCAGATACGAACTCGTCGTGAATTCGGTTGATAAGGACCGGATCCGTGGATATGTAAGCGTTCCTAAAGACAAGGTCCTCGCTTCGGAGGTACCCATCCTGCGCCATTAGCCCTCCCAAACCGCTCCGAGAGCGTAAGGCGGTCCGATGACCTGATTCCTCGGAGCAGGACCACCGTGATTGGAGTGGGGGCAGCGTCGGATGTTGCGCCGACAGAGCGGGGAATGGGGCGAGCTGCACGATCGCGTGCCTACGCGATCCTCCAACACTGGTTCAAGGTTGCGGAGCGACAACTCCCGGCTTCACATTAGTCGAGATCCGAAGCCGTTATCGCTGTACCGCAAAAGTAGAGATCAAACGAAACGGCATCGGAATGGAACCTTCGCCTCCAAGTCAGAACAAGATCTTCAACGCGAATTGGATTTGACGAGAGTTCGTGGCGGTCTGGGTAACAACGCCGGCCGAGGCATTGTAGTTGTTACCGGAGAACGCCACGGCGTTGGGCGAGGCGAAGTTCGGGTTATTGAAAATGTTGAAGGCCTCTGCACGGAACTGCAGATTCAAGCGCTCCGTGATGCTGAACCTCTTGACCATCGATGTGTCGAAATTCCATAGCCCGGGTCCGGTGAACGAGCCGCGTGAGACGTTGCCGAAAGTTCCGGCAAGCGGGATCAGGAAAGCGCGCGGGTCGAACCACTGGCCGGGTTTTCCCAGGATCAGGGGCCCCTTGAAGCCGGGGTTCCGGTTGGGCACGTCAGAAAAGGGGACGTCACCGGTCCCGGAAGCATTCGAGCCAACCAGAGGCGTGAAGGGGAAACCGCTCTGAATATTAAGGACTCCACTCCATTGCCAGCCACCCGCAAGACGCCGGGTGCCTCCGATGGGCAAAGGGTAAAGAAAGTTTGCGTTGAACTGATGTCTGAGATTGAAGGACGCCGGTCCCTTCGAAAGTTTCAGATCAAACGGATTCAAGATGCCTGCGGGCTCATTCGCGGCGGACGTGTTCAGGATGGCGGAATTGATATCCAGAATTTTCGAAAACGTGTAATTGGCTTTCAAAGTCAGTCCGTTGCTTGAGCGCTTGATCAGTGACAAAGATCGAGCAGTCGGGCGGCCGCAATGTCGATCGCTCGGTAAATGTGCGCGATGTTAGGATCACGTGATGGAACTGTGTCCGTATGCCGCCGGCATCTTTGATACGGTTCGGCCAGACAACGACCATGCCCTGTCGAGTGCCCCCGAAGTGCGATGCCACCTGCTTGGTCCACTTGAACGGCGTGTCGAAGGCCCAAGCCCAGCCCACGGCGTAATGAGGAAATGTCTGATCGGAGCCCCAGGAGTCATACCATTTCATCTGCTCGTGAGCGGGCACAGGGATGCTGTTGAAGGAGGCGAACTCATTGGGAGTACCGAAAGTCGTGCCTTCCGGACTGGCTCCGTTGTCGCCGCCGATGTAGAAGGTCAGCGTGTTGTCGAGCTTACCCATATCTTCGATGGCCTTGATTACACGACCGATCTCGTAGTCGGTGTAAGCCATATAGCCGGCATAGACTTCAGCCTGCCGGGCGTACATCTTCTTCTCTTCCGGCGTCAGTGAATCCCAGGTGGGCACGGTGTCGGGCCAAGGCGTTAGCTGAGCGTTGGCCGGGATGACGGGCCAAGTCATTCCCATCAATTACTGGATGACTGATCTTGACGACGGTAAGCGTATTCTCGGTATGCCCCGGTTGATACACCGATATCGTGGCGTTCGGTGGGTCGTTCCCGAAATTGCCTCGCAAGAGGACTGCTGATACTTCTGGATAACCTTGTTCGCGATTGCATCCATGATCGGGGTTTGACCGCGTGCGTCAGTCCAGTAAAGGACTATGAGCAAGAGCGCAAACAGGTATGTTTGATCATTGTTGTGCCTCCAACTATTGGTCGTGGTGCATCCGCACGTCCGAAATCAGCTGAGCCCGCACTGTTACCCGGCCCGTCCCGTAGAAATCCAAGCATAGGAATGAACGCGGTTTTCCATCCCTGGCCGATCCGGGAATTTCGGGAGCGGAGTGGTGGGATACCCGAATTCGGGCGTGAGGATACCCTGTTTCGGCGTGCAGGGGCGTTTTTCGGGCGCACAGACCGTCTATGGCATTCTCTTCCGTGCCACCTTTCCATCATCTGCGCCGGTAGATTTTCAGAAGCTGCGTACGCAGTAGTAGGGTCTGTGATGAACGCTGAACCACCGATGCACGTCACACACGCTTTGCGTTTAAAAGGAGGGGAGCGGCGCCACACACGCCAAGAGGACCTAACGGTGGTTGCGCAACACACACCGGTGTACCTTCGCACCCTCTTGAAGGTATGGCGTTGCCGAAGGGACCCAAGTCGTTCGGTTGTAGTTCCGTCTTTGAAGCGTGATTTTCGCGCTGGCCATACCACCGGCACCCCGCCTCGCACCGAATTTTTACAGACGAAGTCCTGCAATAGTACAGGCTAGGTGAACTCTGGATTTGGGCATGCATTGTCTCGGTCCTGAACAGAATCCATACGGTTGTGAGGAGCAAAGCATGATCAAACATTCGTGTCTGTTTGCTTTAGTGGTCGCCCCGCTTTACTTGAGCGCCCACGGAGCTCAGGAATATCCGATCATGGATATGGTCGCCAACAAAGTTGTCCAGAAGTACCAGCGGGACTCGTGCGAGCAGTTGTGGAAAGAGAGAGCCGAGCGTGGGCAGACGAGATCACCGCAGGAACAGCATGCCGTCGAGATATTGCGCAACGATCCAAAGATGCGTGAGGCACTCATCAAGTGAGGAGAGGACTAAGCATGGGACTGAGACAACGAATCGTGATGGTCGTGATGGGGTTGTTGTTGGTGTCCGGACATGGCAGTAGCGCACAAGACCGGCAAGAGAGAAGGCAGCGCAGTGTGGACGGAACGCGCGACGCGGTGGAATTGAGGGCGGCGAAGAGCCAGAAGTACGTGGAAAAGCTCTTGGCCCATAACAAAGAGATTCAGGACGCCGCGGATTTGTTGCGGTTGAAAGGCTACAGGCCTCAGGGCGTGTACGTCGTCTATACGGAGCGAACGGGCAAAGGCGTGCCGAAAGACCATGTCGAAGGCGAAGTGGTGGTATGGAGTTGGGAGGACTACGACGCCAACGTGGCGACGGGGATTGTTTACGCGCGTAATAGCCAAAGCGGCAATAGCGAAGTCAATGCCGTTCAGGTGGAGGTGAGCACGGGCGAGACGCAGTGGCGGTGGGTGGCTCAGCGCGATGGGAAAGGGCACCGATCGGACATGTTTCAGGGTCCGGTGAAGGTTTTGCCGGCGGGTGACCGTTTTTTGGGGCGAGCCGGAGTCGTGCGGGTCCAGAATTACAAGAGTTACTATTCGTGTGCGTCCTGGGGGTGTGGCGCCGCGGCGGTGGTGAGTTTCTTGATCGGGCCAGAAGCGTTTGTGGGCGGGTGTACCGCGGCGATGCTCGCGTGTTTGCAAAACTTGTAGCCGTTGTGGTGGACAAATGCAAAGAACGCATTTAAGGGTGTTGGGTTTATTGGCCCTGGTGGCGCTCGTCGTCGGGGTGACGGGATCCACGCTGACGGTGACGAGTCGGGTGCCGGTGACGTTCCTGTTTTGGTTGCTGGTGATCGGGATATTCGTCCGTCATGTCGCGGGCGAGTTGTGGAACTGGCGTCGCGTACTGTGGTATTCGTTGATGGCGACGGTGGTGACCGTCGCGTTGCAGAAAGCGGCGACGCTGACCGTCAAGTTGTTCTGAGGAGAGCAGGATGGGTAAGATCACGGGGATTTCTTAGGCGAAATCCACTTCTGGCCGGCCCGAATCAAGGACAAGGGCGGCATCCGCAACCAGTTCCACCACGTAATCGACATCGTACCGACACTCCTTGAGGCCACCGGCATCCCGGCCCCGGTTATGGTGGATGGCATCGCCCAAAAACCGATCGAAGGCGTGAGCATGGCCTACACATTCGACAAGGCGAATGCGAGCGCACCAACGACACACCGTACGCAGTATTTCGAAATGTTCGGCCTGCGAGCGCTCTACCATGACGGCTGGATGCTGAGCACAGTTCCCCTACGCGCCCCCTGGGAGTTGCTCGGCAAAACCATCACCGATCCCGCCAACGCCTATCGAAAATCAATCGTGTCTTAGCTCATCTGCGCGCATGTAGAGTTGTTTGCCTTCAAGCGTCCCTTCTCACCTCCTCGTTTTCAAAAATCAATAGATCAATGGCGGGTCGGGGTAGCCTACCCTGCCAAAAACAAGCCACACGGTTTTCGCAATCGCCGGATTGTCCCTTGCGACATCAATGCGAACTCTCATGCCAACTGTGACGTCATTGGCATTGGCCCTCGGATCTTGTCCCCAAGGCTTTGCCAGAATCCATTTACGGTAAAGCGTGCTTTCATTCACCGCGACAGATGAGGTCTCGTTGTTGTCCAGTCTGACATTGATCGCGCTGGGATCGACTCTCGTGACAACACCAGCGACCGTCCTGCCGGCGGCGTGGGCAATAGTGGCGGTTAATGACAGTACAATCAGAATCAAAGAGAATCGTTTCATAGAGAAGCCTCCCTATATCTGTTTGACAGAAGTTCCTGGAATATGTGTTTGTCAGAAGTTCCTACAGGAAAGGGGAATAGCGAATCCATCCTGGCCTCGCCGGGAATGCGGGATTTTGGCAATCAAGCCGTAAGCGTGGCAGCGATTGAAAATGCGCGTCACCTTGGCGCTTTCCCGGCGCGGATCGGCGATGTCTTTCAGATGTGGAGAATCTGATTCGATTCGTCAGAATCGATAACGGCTATGACGGAATGACGAAAACGTTGATCTGGCCGTTCCCCTGGCGCACGTTGAAAGTCGCATGACGGTTATTCAATTGACGCATGAACTCCAGAAACTCGTCCGCGGTATGAACGGTGTGTCCGTCCACGTCCAAAATGACGTCGCCGCTCTTCAAACCGGCATCCGATGCCGGCGTTCCGATCTGGACCTCCGCCACGATCACTCCGTTTTGAGCCGACAGACTGGCAACCCTTATTCCCCGAATTCCCACTGTCCCCAGCGTCGGCTTGGCCCTGATGATTTCGGGTTCAGGTTGAGGTTGCGCTTCTGCGACGGTTTCACTTGCTTTGCAAGTGTTGACTGCCAGCGCATTGGCCTTCTCAAGTTTGTGCGTCGCTCGCTCTTGTGCCTCCTGGGCTTCATGCTGAGCATGCGAGTAAGCGTTCTGTCGTCTCTCGCAGGCTTCGGCTGCTTCGTGCTGAGCGTGCTCGGCCTCCTTCTGCTGCTTGGCTAGAGCCCGCTGTCTTGCTTCCTCGGCTTCATGTTGAGCATGGGGGTCGACCGGACACTGCGTCTCTTGAGCGGTGCAGCCTTTTTGCGCTCCCCTAGCTTGCAGAGTGGGAACTCCGAGGCCCCACAGTGTGATTGCAAGCGCGAAGGCTAACACTCGCCCCGTGGCAAGTTTGGACGAAATGTACATACTACTTCCTCGATTGCAGCACTCTTACTCTCTTTAGAGTGTGAGACGGCCCAATCGACCAAAAGACCCGCCGTTCTTGCTCGGCGACGCCGATCCCAGAAAGTTTCGAGTGGCTCTCCAGGAGTTTTACTGGGGTGAAGTCTAAGCGCGATCTTCGCGACTTGCGGCCAGCGCGTTAACCACAGAAAGATTTCGGGCGAGCAGACCTTCAATCGCAACCAGAATCGCGCGATGAGGAATTCTCCTGATATCGAGACGAAATAGCCTTGAGTGCAGTTGTGAAGTTTTACAAGCTCCCGATGGGTAGTCCAACTGCACCCCTGAAAGCATGTTTACCTTGCTTTCTAAGGAGTCTGTTTCCGCAACTCCGACAAGAAACGCTTTATATATTTCGTTCATAATTCACGTTTGCGCGTGGATCGGCGTGACATGGTTCTCATTGAAAGCAACTCCTCCAGTTCCCTTCAAATTGACCGCGATGTTTGCGGGTACACCGGAGCCCGTTCGTGAGCCGCAGCTCATTTACGCTCCGGTGATGCGGAGGGCGCGAAGATCATCCGAGGTTCCGGCAGCCGTCGCAAAATCTGCACGACGTAAAGCGGAGATATCGCCTGTCCATCAGAACGATGAGGGCGGGCGTCCAGATTACATGCCGACAGCGATTCCCTCCGATCTGCTTGCTATGCTCGACACAGATAGCATTGTAGTACCGGGCCTGGGATCGACGATGGCCGGCACTCGCGGCTTATCGCTTCAACTTCCGCTAGGTGAAGAATCACTTCCGCCGCCGCCTCCGGAACCACCACCGGGAGACCCCGATGTCGAACGTCCACCGGTCATCGGCGGTCACGTCGAGCAGGCGGTGCTCATTCAACAAACGAAGCCTGTGTATCCAGCTCTGGCAAGAACCGCCAGGGTGGAGGGCATAGTGGTTCTGGAAGGAACGATCAGTGAGCAGGGCAAAGTCGAGGACGTCCATGTTGTAAGCGGACATCCGATGCTTGTGGACGCGGCAATCAAAGCCGTCCAGAAATGGAAGTACCGCCCTCCGAAACTCAACGGACAAATCGTGTCTTGCCCAGTGCGCATTCAGGTGCGATTCATGCTTAAGTATCCGGGAGACTAATTACGCCCCGCCCTCTCCAGAGGGAGAGGGCAGCGCGGCAACAGCGAATCGGCGACAGTCGTGAAACACCGCTATCGAAGGAACTTTTTCTCTGTTGGCCGGGAGCTCCTGTTTTGCGGCGATCCGTAGCTGGTAAACAAAACGTTCGCTACTCGTAGTTTCCGCGGTTGTCGTCTCCATCTGTGCTTGCTGACAAGAAAGAGAGAGCCGTTCTAGCTCTCCAGCCGCTATTCATTACAGGCGAGCCCAACTGGTCAGCTCTCCTGCCGCCAGATTGGTTCCTTTCATGCAACCTTCATCGGTGAAGGAGGGCGAGATGCGATCATCGAAGATTGGTATCACGTTAGGAATAATACTTTTATTGGCAGTCGGGGCCCGCGCGGACAGAGTAACAGCCGACCGCGATCATGCGGTCAATTTTTCCGAATACAAAACGTTCATGTGGGTACAGAAACCAAAGTCTGAAGAGCCATTCATGGCGGACCGCATAGTCGAAGCGGTCAATGCGCAACTCAGGTTGAAAGGTTTTAGGGAAGTCAACGAGGAGGCCGATATGGCTGTCGGCGCTAATCTTGCGACTGAGGAACAGCATGAGTGGGAGACCTATTATGATGGCTCCGGCTGGGGATGGGGTGGTGGTTGGGCGACTACTAAAGTGAAGACGTACGAAGTGGGCACAATAACCGTCGATCTGTTTGATGCTCGAAGCAAGAAAGTCATTTGGCAGGGTGTCGCCACGGACGAAGTTTCCAGCCGCCCCCAAAAGCGAACTCGGGAAACGGACAAACAGATAGAAAAAATGTTTAAGAAGTTTCCTCTGGGGCCTCAGGAATAGTCTGCATTTCGCTGCTCGACCCCGAACCTCGGGCGGTAGTGGCCTTCGAATGGCCACTACCGCCGTTTTTTAAAGTTATGAGATTAAGATCAGCCGCCGCCCTTCTCATGGCATCCGCACGCAGGCGGCTAGCCATGCCTGGCTTTCTCGGAGGCTGCCTGCCAAAAACGCCGCACCGCAAGCCGGTATCCATAAAAGGTACGCTCCTTTTTTTCGGACTTTTCCGAGAGCAAAATTGCTCGTCGCGAAATCCATACCCCATGGAGCGACTCGACCCCATGGACGATCGGCCAATAGAACGCTTCCAAAATCTCGGACGGCGCACCGACCTCGCGCGAAAGAGAATTGGCGTCAGGTGTGATTGCCGTCCGTTCGTTCTGGGTTGTTTTCGCGAACCCGCCACATCTACGGGATCGCGGTTACCCGACAACTCGACGACAGCCACAGCACGAATGCATTTAAGCGATTTGGACTCCGCCTGTTATTGTCGTGATCAGCGAAATATCATACCCGGTTGAGCTGGCGTTGGACGGAAGCGTTGACGGCGATCTAATTCCACGATCGCCGGCGGCGTTAGTCATGGGTTGTCGGCTTTGAACGAGGCCGACCAGAGTGCATCCACGAGATAGCGGTACGACCAAGTGGATTCACGACACACTGTCTTTAAGGGGGAAACGAAACGTCCGAAAGGCCCGGCGCGGCTGCCGCGCCGGGCGATCCGCTATTTCTAGAAATTCGGTTGCTCGAGTTCTCTAGCGATGTTTCTTGGTGAGATTCTCTGGTGCGAGACCGGATTGTCGTCGATGGACCGCGTTCAAGTGTGGAGCCAACAAGCAGGTCCCGCACACGATCCCATTCGTCATGAACTTGGACGAGACCTTCGATGTCGGCATCGACTTGCGCACGCCAGTCGATGACAAGGACTACCAGGTTCCTTTCCGTTTCACTGGCAAGCTCAACAACCTTACGATCAAGCTGGGGCACGAGCAGTTAACAGACGCGGACCGCGAGCAGACCCAGAAGCACCTCGTTCAAGCCGGGAAGTGAGGCATTTTTCAATCCTGGTGCATGTTCAAGCCGCAAACAATGTATGGTCGTTTGCTGGACAGGACTCGCGCTCAGCCGTCAATGCGTTCTAGATGCAACCTTTCATCAACTACAATTTGGCAAAGGGCTGGTACATCACCTCCTCGCCGATCATCACGTCTAATTGGAAACTGCCCTCAGACGAGAGATGGCTGGTGCCTTTCGGCGGCGGAGTGGGCCGGGTTTTCAAAATCGGCAAACAATCGGTCAACGCGCAGGTTCAAAACCTCTACAACGCGATTCATCCGGATACGCTTCCGTTTCCACAGTGGCAATTGCGAATGGATTTCATATTGTTGTTCCCGAAGGAAAAGTAGAGTCTTGCAACGCGTCAAACACGATGGCGGCTGGTGCGCTTAGAACGCGTCCAATCGACAGTTGAAGTGGATAACGGCGCCTGCGAGTGGAGGCGCCGGCAATTAGCTTCACCTGCTGCTGAGAGGTGCTCACTTCGCCCTTGGTGGTGATATGAGGGTTGCTTCTCTGGCTAGGGGCGCGTAATAACCTTGCTTGGTACGGACTTTAACTTTGGGAACAGTCTTCGAAGGGTTGACGCGAACGATAATTTTTCGCCAGGAACCGTCCAGCTTTTCGTTGCTCGGCTTGTATCCGATCGTGTATTGGTTTCGTAATTCCCGAGCGATTCTTTTGCAGACTTCCTCGACTTCCTGGACGCCGTTCGGAAAGAATGCAGCGCCGCCAGTCACTTCCGCGAGCTGCTTCAATGCTTTCCTGCCGGTGCCAGCGAACATATCGTAAGGCGAATAGCTGGAGTCTGAATTCAACAGGCCGATGCTATACACGATGATTTTCGATTCCCGGATAGCTTCGAGGACTTCCCCGAGTTTGTACTTACTACGGTTGTCCTGGCCGTCGCTGATAATTAGCAAGACTTTTTTGTCTTGAGAACCAGCCTTCCTGAGGTATTCGGCAGCCTGGAAAACTCCGTCGTAGAGAGCCGTGTATCCATTGGGAATGATCCCCGCAAGCGCCTGGGTCAGTTCATCTGTATTTGCGGTGAAGTGCTGAGTCAGCGTTACAGTGCTTCCAAATGTCACAATGGCGGTTTCGTCCTCCGGATTACTTTCTCGAACAAAAGTCATTGCTGCAGAACTGAAACGCTTCATTTTGCTAAGCATGCTGCTGCTCGTGTCCACGACAAGACCAACGCTCAACGGGATATCTTCCTGTTTAAATAGGGTGATGTCCTGCAAAACCTTGTCTTCATAAACCGCGAATTCCTCCTCCCGGAGCCCCCGAACTGGAAACCCATGTTTGTCCAGTACGGATACCGGCAATTGCACCAACTCGACATTCACACTGAGGCTGTAGTCATGATTCCCGAGACTCTGGGCGGAAGAGAGTGTAACCACGGCCAGCATCAATACAATCGATAATCGGAGCATCGTTTCACGCCTCCCACTTCGGTGATGTGCAAAGAGCGTTCCAGGGCGGTTGGTGAAATCAGGCACAACGGAGCGCGGAATTGCCAAAACACAAATGGAAATCTACTGGATTGGCGTCGTGTTCTTATCGGCCTGGTCCGCGCGCTTGCCCGTAATGGACAGCGTCGAAGAGCGCTTGCTGACGCTACGTAGACTTGGGACTCGTTCTCTGAAGAGTACGACTCGAAACTGCAGCGCCGGATCGGCAGGTTGTCGACCGGCGTCGACACGCGGACGCCGGTCGAAGATAGCGACTATCAGGTGCCGTTTCGTTTCACCGGCAAGCTCAACAAACTTACCGTCATTCCAGGACCGCGGCAACTGACGGACGCTTTTTAACGTCCGTCGGCGAGACGTTTCAATTGGCTGTACGCGTCGCGGTAATCCAGTTCGGCCTGGAACATTTCGGCCTCTTCTGCCGCTTGCGCGGATGGGTTTTCCAGAGCCGCTTCCTTGTAGCCGGCCGCCAGGCGCCGCGTCAGGTCGCGGATCTTCTCAGCGCGCTGCAGATCCAGAAAGCTTTTCTGGACACTGGCTGCAACCTTTGATTTCATCATTGCCACGCCGGCTTCGGCCATCTGAACTTGTGTATCGCGTTCGCTAATGGTCTTCTCACGCTTGCCGAAGTCAAATATGTTGAATGACGCTGTGAAGCCGATGAACGAAAAATCCTGGGGGAGCAACGGTAGAACTGGTTGCGGCTGGTTAACGTAACCCCCCGTGACCGCGACAGCCGGAACGTAGTCAAGTTTCGACAACTTCGCCGCAGCCTTCGCCTTGACCAGTGTTTGCTCAGCTTCGACGACTTCAAGACTGTTGTTCACGGCCTGCTGGGTGGCCTGCGGCAGAGAGATGGTTTGAGTCGCCGGTTCGGGTACGGCCAGAATGAGTTTCGTGTCCGGGGCGAAGCCAATCAGGGCATTCAGAGACCGTGTCAGCTCGCTCACTTTGCTTTCCGCGGTGACCAGTTCTTTGCTGGATTCAAGCAAAGCCGTCTGGCGTTCTACAACGTTTCCAGCCGGCATCGCGACCGTGCTTGCCAGTTTAAATCCGCTCTCGATTCGTTCGATTTTCTTCGCGGCGATCATCTGATGCCGTCGAGCGATCAACAGCGCCAAGTATACATGTTCGACGTTATCAGCTACCTGGGCCGCCATTTGAGCAGCCTTTGCTCTTGCAATGTGCTCGTCCGCCCGTGCTACGGTAACGGCCTGGCGAACCTGGAATAACTGTGTAACAGGCTGGACAAACGTGAGGGCGACCGCAGTCTCATCCTTTCCAAAGAGCGGCACCGCCGCTTCCCGGTGGAACAGTTGGATGGTTTGCCCCATGAACTTGTTGTTGTGCAAGTTGAGAAAATCGGCGCTCAGCTTTGGAAAGTAGTCGGCCTTTGCCGCTTGAACGTGATATTTCGCGGCATTGATGCCGAGTTGGCCGACATTGCTTGTAGCAGCTCCGGCAGCCTTCGCCTTGGCTTCGTCCAACGTTATGAGCCGAACATCAGCGGGCCTATCTTGTCCCATTGCGTTTGTGGTGAGTAACACAGCGGCGCAGATGACGTAACACACAGTTCGAATGGTCGATGCGTTCCTTAACATAATCCTCCGTTTACAGTGGTTCATGCAGAGATTCGCAGATAAGTCACTGAAGGCGACACGAGAGGAAGCAACCCAAGTGCCCAGTACGTTCGGACCCGCATTTCCATTGAGCACGATCCGTACTTTTGCTCACCGTAGCCCGCACTTCTGCTCGACACCTTCCGCAAAACCAAGGGAAAAAGACAGGCAGCAACTCCCCGGAGATGAAAAAGCTGCGGATAATCTGGTTTGCGCGGCAAAACGATGCCTCGAAGGAGCACCTGGGGTTCTTCGCAAGCCATTCGGGCTCTGCACTCAATCCCAACGTGAAGTCCAGCCGCGGTTGTCTGTCCGGTAGCGATCTTGCCGTTGCCGCCAGGGAGGACAATGGAATGAATCAGGTCTAGTTTTAGGTTTCTCCTGGGAAGTGCTTGAACAGTGTTTCTATTTCCTTGTCCGTCTCCCTATTGCGCTTCTCGGGCTTAGTGGAAACAGTGTCTGTTCCAATCCCCTGCCAAACCAGTTTTCGGCTTTGCGCGTCAAACAGGTCTACTGTTATATGTCCCTCTAATTGTGCGCGGATGTATAGTCACCTCCCAACCTGTTTGTTTTACCGTTCGCCCCAACTGAACGTTACACCTGCCGTAGGCTCGACCCACGTCGTTGTGTGACCAAGGAAATTCGGTATTGTACGTCCACGAACATCAACACGGAAGCCCATTGGGCCCACAACA
>WNGJ01010137.1_pt1 | contig 12332 bp, 10 predicted proteins | sample 5400611 | NCBI WGS metagenome assembly WNGJ01 (sample SAMN13153375, study PRJNA577476) | soil metagenome | isolation source: 40 cm soil or saprolite under Garry oak tree replicate 1 | place: USA:California | collected 2016-06-15 | reverse complement strand
GGGAGACGGAGGACGGCTCGGGGCTTGGCGCTGTCGCCATAGCCGGGAAGATCGATCGCGTACACGGGGCACAGCGCGGCGAGCTCGACGGCCGTCGGCACCATGTAACGACTCGAGATGACCATCCCGTGCACGAGTATAACCGGCAGCCCGTGGACGCCCTCGCCGCCGACTCGCGCGTGCATTCGTCCGGCCGCGGTGTCCGTCCAGACACGCTTGAGCTCCATCAGGCTTCCCGGAAGCCATGCCCACGGCCGGCTCTTCGAGCGACTTCTCGCCAGGCCGCCCGGTTCGGGCACGTCGACTGCTCGGCGGTCGGATCGTCGTCGGGGGCCACGATGTCTCCTCCCGATCCTCCTGATACAGGCGGGACCGTGACAAAGTCAATCCCACCGTGCGTTGCAAGCCGGCGGTGCCAATGCTACGGTGGGCGACCATGAGCCCCGCATCCACGAGCCTGCCCGTCCGAGAGACACTGGCTTTTGTTCAACGCTGCTGGGAGGAAGACGTCCTTCCCGCGCTCACCCGCTACATCGAGATCCCCGCCAAGTCGCCGGCCTTCGATCCTGACTGGTCGAGCCACGGCCACATCGACCGGGCGGCCGCCCTCATCGAGGAATGGGGCCGGGGTCGGCCCATCGAGGGCCTCTCGATCGAGACCGTGCGGCTTCCCGGCCGCACGCCCGTGATCCTGATGGAGGTGCCGGGGACCTCGCCCGAGACCATCCTGCTCTACGGTCACTGCGACAAGCAACCGGAGATGATCGGCTGGGGCGAGGGTCTCGGGCCCTGGACGCCCGTCCGACGCGGCGATCGCCTCTACGGCCGCGGCGCCCAGGACGACGGCTACGCGGCCTTCTGCGCGCTCACGGCCATCGAGGCCGTGCAGCGGGCGGGCGCTCCGCATGCGCGTCTCATCGTGCTCATCGAGGGGAGCGAGGAGAGCGGCAGCCCCGATCTCCCCGCCTGCATGGAGGCCCGCGCGGCCAAGATCGGCGAGCCGGATCTCGTGATCTGTCTCGACTCCGGGTGCGGGAACTACGACCAGCTCTGGGGCACGACCTCGCTGCGCGGCGTGATCAGCGCGCTCCTCACCGTGGAGGTGCTGACGGAAGGCGTGCACTCGGGGGCGGCCAGCGGCATCGTGCCGTCGAGCTTTCGCATCGCGCGCCAGCTCCTCTCGCGCGTCGAGGACGAGCGCTCCGGCGCGCTCGTGCGGGATTTCCACGTCGAGGTGCCGCCCGCGCGAGCGGCGGAGGCGAAGGCGGTGGCGGGCGTCCTGACGGGCGAGATGGCCGAGCGCTTTCCCGTCGTCGAGGGCATGCGCTACGCGCAGGACGATCCCGTGGCGCTCCTCCTCGCCAATACCTGGGAGCCCGCCCTGTCCATCACCGGCGCGTCCGGCCTCCCCTCGCCCAGGGACGGCGGCAATGTCCTCCGGCCCTCGACGTCGCTCAAGCTCTCCCTTCGCATCCCGCCCACGCTGGACGCGGCGCGGGCGGCCCGTCGCCTCAAGGAGATTCTCGAGACCGACCCGCCCTACGGCGCCCGCGTGCGCTGCGAGACGTCGACGCCGTCGCCGGGCTGGGACGCGCCCGCCACCGAGCCCTGGCTGCTCGAGGCGGTGCAGGTCGCGTCCGAGCGTCATTTCGGTCGGCCCGCCATGTTCAAGGGACTGGGCGGCTCCATCCCGTTCATGGCCATGCTGGGCGAGCGCTTCCCGCGCGCGCAGTTCTTCATCACGGGAACGGGCGGCCCGGGGTCCAATGCCCACGGCCCCAACGAGTTCCTGCACGTCCCGTACGCCCAGCGGCTCACCGCGTGCGTGGCCGACCTGATCGCGGCGCACTACCGCGCGCGGCGAGGCGCGTAGGGCGATCGAGTCAGCCGGCGAGCGGAGGCCCGCCCCACCGCTCGCGCATGGCGAACTCCCCCACGGGCTTCCGCTTCAGCTTCGTCACCCGCCGGACGGGACGGCCGAGCGGCATGACCGCGCACACGGCGACGTGCGTGGGCAGGCCAAGCAGCTCCTGGATCTTCGCCTCCTGGGCGACGGCGAGGGTGGTGATGGTGCCGCCGAAGCCCTCATGGCGGGCGGCCATCAAGACATTCCAGGCGAAGGGGTAGATGGACCCGCCGCTGACCACACCCACGCGCTTCAGCTCCTGGTCCGTGGAAGCGACGACCTTGAGGTCGACGCCGATGACGAGCACCACCGGCGCCTTGGCGATCGACTCCGTCAGATGCGGGGGAGCCGGCGTGCGCTCGATGGTGGCGGCGTCCACGCGCGGAGGATCGATCGTGTTCCACGGATTCTCGCCGTTCTTCGCCTGGGCGGTGTAGCGCTTGGCGGCAATGCCGCTCAGATCGGCGAGGGCGCGCTTGGTGCCGGGATCGCGGACGACGATCACTTTCCACCCCTGGCGGTTGCCGCCGCTGGGGGCGAAGCGCGCATGGTCCAGGATCTTCACCAGGGTCTCGTCGGGAAGCGGATCGCCGGTGAACTCCCGCGCGGAAAAGGTGGTACGCATCACCTCGTAGAGCTCCATCAGGGGCCTCCCAGTTGCAGTGTGGTCCGTCGTCGCGGCCGAGCATACGCCAGGCCCGGCCGGTGAGCGAGGCCCGTCAATTCCTACGAAACCGGTAAGATTTGGCCCCTGGATCGGTAACTTCTTCTAGCTCGCACGAGCGCGTGAATCGCAAGGTGTCGCCATTGCGCCGCGTCGGCTGCGGCACGGCAATTGCCACGGGTTACGCCGTGACCAGACACACCGGACGGGTGGTTCGTCCCGGGATGGTCATCCTGGCCTGCCTCCTGGGCGGATGCGCATTCTCGAGCCAGCTCACGCCCACGCAACCCGCGGGCGTGACCCAGCAGCTCCTGATGCGCTCTCTCGAGCGGGCACTCGCGACGCTGGACATCGGCCGCTTCGCCGATCGGGCCGTGGCGGTGGATCTCTACCAGCAAGCCGGGAACGAGGCCTTCGTGAAAGCCTTCGTCACGGCGTGGCTGGAGGCGCATCGCGTGCGGGTGACGGCCATCCAGCCCGAGCTGAAGCTCCGTGTCTTCGTGTCCGTGCTGGGCACCGACCGGAACGAGAAATTCATCGGGATCCCCGCCATTCAGGCGCCCGTCCTCAACGTGCCGACGCCGGAGATCGCTTTCTTCAAGCGGGTACGCAACCGTGGACAGGCCGAGGTGTCGATCTATGCCTTCGACGGGGCGACCGATAAGTTCGTGGAGCGCACGCCGACCGGGGTCGGCCTGGCCAAGCAGGACGACTACACCATTCTGATTCTGATAACGTTCACGGTGAGTGACGCCGACAAGCGCGATCATTGATGGATCGATCGAGCCGGGAGGTGACCATGGCCGATGTGCCTTCTCGCAGGCACTTCTCGATGATCCGCAGCTTTCACCTGGCCGACCTCTTCACCATCGCCAACGGCATCTGCGGCGTGACCGCGATCTTCCAGTCCATGAAGTTCCTCGGCACGCAGGACTCGCGGCACCTGTACCTGGGGGCATTGCTGGTTCCCCTGGCCCTGATCTTCGACGTGCTCGACGGCCGGATCGCCCGCTGGCGGCATGCGGCCTCCCCCATGGGTCGCGAGCTCGACTCCCTCGCCGACGTGATCTCGTTCGGCGTCGCCCCCGCCGCCATCGCCTTTGCGGCCGGGGTCAACACCCGGCTCGATCAGATGATCCTGCTCTTCTTCTCCATGTGCGGGCTGAGCCGGCTCGCGCGCTACAACGTGACCGCGGAGAGCCTGTCGAACGAGCAGGGCAAGGTGGAATACTTCGAGGGCACGCCGATTCCCACCAGCGTGGTGCCGCTCGGCCTGCTGATGCTGGCGTTCTACACTGGCCACCTGAATCGGGTCGAGCTGCTCGGCGTCACGTTCCACGCCATCGCGCTGGTCTTCCTCGCGTCCGGCGCCCTCATGATCAGCAAGACCCTGCGCATCCCCAAGCCCTGAACAGCTCGGAGGCGGGTTCCGCCCCCCTGCCGAAGCCCTAAGCGGGCGCCAGCCCGGCCAGCGTGCGCAGGCGCGGCTTCACGGTCTGCCAGAGGCGGCCGATGTACACGCAGAGCACGATGAGGGCGATGTTCGCCGACCAGTAGAGGATCCAGTTGTTGAAGCGCAGCCCGAGCATCCGATGGATCAGCGTCTCCTCGATGAGCTGGTGGACGAAGTAGAGCACGAGCGCGGTCTGCCCCAGGGTCACCAGCCAGGGCATCTCCCAGCGCCGCACTTCCATGAGCCAGTAGCAGACGGCGAGCAGCCACGCGTCGCCCGCGATGATCAGGAAGGTCGTCACCCCACGGGGCGTCCAGTAGTGGTTCAGGCCCCAGTCCCGCGGGAAACCGAAGCGTGGGCTCGTGGGGATCCAGAACTCCCAGGCATCGTAGGCGAGGAGAAAGACGAGCCCTATCACGGCCGCCGTCGCGAAGTATCGCTTCTCCGCCTCTGGCCCGCGGGCCCGCGCCTCGAGCCACCACCAGCCGAGCACGAGCCCGATCAGGGCCGCGCTCAGCCACGGCCAGGGTGGGAAGTCGCCAAAAATCGCCAGGCCAATGATCGGGTGCGCCGCGCACCAGCGCGCGAGGGCCGGGCGCGACCACCCGAACGAGAGATAGACGAGCACGGCCAGGGCGAGCAGCATCCAGCGCGCCCATTGCCGTCGAAGCACCGGCACGAGCGGCCCGAGCACGATGATGCTGAGCCCGATCGTCTGCAGGACTCCCCCATGCCAGAAGCGCTCCTCCGGCGGCACGGGCCCGCGGGGGAGCATGATGACGTTGAGAACGTACCCCGCGACGATGATGCCGATCCCCCGCCGGAAGTACTTGCGCAGATCGCCCAGGAGCCCCTCGCTCTCCCCACGGCGGTAGTACGAGATGGGCAGACAGAATCCCACGAGGAAGAGAAAGATCGAAGCGGGCCAGATGAGGCTGCCGTAGACCAGATGATAGCGGGCCCATCCCATCTGCACGTCCATCCAGTCGCGCGACGTGTGGTTGATGACCATGAGGATGATGGCGACGCCGCGCAGGCCGTCGACGAACTGGAGCCGGCCGATCGACAGCGGGCGTCGGTCAGCGGGGGCCATGGAGAGGGACGCTCACGGCGCCGATCCTGCCAGATCGCCAGCGGGCGGTCAATCGAGCGGCCATGGCTTGCTGTTGTTCTATAAAAATGTCCGCCCTGAAGTATCTACTCAAGATTGACCGCCTTTGCTTTGATGGTCAGCCAGACCGGGCTGTCCAGATCAAGGGGGGCCAATGATCAAGCTCAGCGATGTGAAGGTTCGGCCGCAGTACCGGACGTGGGTGCGGCATCGCCTGATCGTGTTGGAGTACGCGTGGGCACACGGGCCCGCAGCCGCGGGCCGGCACTACCGAATCAGTGCTCGGACGATTCGTCGGTGGCGGAAGCGCTGGCGGAGCAGTGGCGTCGACGGGTTGGTGCCGTCCTATCCTCGGCACCGGCCGCGCCAGGTGCCGCCCGCGGCTATTGAGCTGATCCGCCACGCCCGCCAAGAGCTTGGCTACGGGGCCGCTCGTACGCGCCTCTGGTTGCAACGTGTGCATGGGATCCGGCTCGCCATGGGCACGATTCAACGGGTGTTTCGGGACATCGGGATGCCCCGCCTGCGCCGGACCCGCAAGCGGGAACCCCGCCAAATGAGGCTGTTCGAAAAGGCGGAACCGGGAGAGTCGGTGCAGGTCGACGTGAAGTACGTGCGGATCGCGGGCCGCTGGGCGTTTCAGTACACCGCCCTGGACGACTGTACGCGCTTCCGCGTCCTGCGGCTGTACCGACGTCTGCATCACGGCTCGAGTCTCGCGTTCCTCGCTGAGCTCCGGCGAGCCTTTCCGTTCCCCATCAAGCGAGTGCAGAGCGACCATGGGCAAGAGTTCTCCCTTGCCTTCGTGCTCGGGGTCGAGGCCGCCGGGATTCGACACCGATACATTCGGCCCCGGCGACCGCAGCAGAATGGCAAAGTCGAGCGGAGCCATCGGATCGACAACGAGGAGTTCTGGGGGCGGCACCGGTTCCAGGACTTCGAGGCGGCCGCGGACGCTCTCCGAGGCTGGGAGAGCCGATACAACCACGACCGCTTCTCCCTCGCGCTCCACGGTCGCACCCCCGCCGAAAAACTTGCCGCGTTCCAGCCACCGCAGGGGTCGCCTAGGCGCCGCATGTCTACCAGTGGCCATTCCCAAAACCCGGGGGTCAATCTTGACGAGACCCGACAATCGAGCGGCCATGGCTCTGCTATGATGCGCCGTCGCGGCTCGCGAAGCCCAGGACTCGCCAGGGAGAACAATGTCCGACCATACCGTCCCATCCCGGTTCGCGCGGAGCGGATCGACCCTGCGGTTCGACCGCGGCGCCTCGCCGGTGACGCTCACCGTGTGCACCTCGCGCATCGTGCGCGTCGAGCTGGCGGACGAACGGGACGCGGCCGGCCCATCCTATGTCGGCCCGCGGAGCTGGGCCGCCGTGCCGTTCGAAATCATCGATGGCGAACGCGTGCGTCTCTCGACCGGCGATCTGCGCGTCGAGGTGGCCACGAGCCCGGTCCGTCTGACCTTTCTCGACGCCGCGGGCGCCTGGCTGCTTCGCGAGCCCGCCCAGGGCGGCATGATCACGGAATCGCTCGGGGACACGCAGCGGCGCGTGCGCGCCTCCTTCGAGTTCTCCGACGAGCAGCACTTCTACGGCCTGGGCCAGGGCGGACTGCAGCTCGACCGGCTCGGGACCGCCCGCCAGCTCTGGAACACGCATATCGGGCACGGGCCGGGGTCGGACATGGGCATCCCGCTCCTGATCTCCAATCGCGGCTACGCGCTCTTCTTCGACAACACGAGCGATGCGATGCTCTCGGTGGGCCGGTCGGATGGCGGAGTCCGGATCACCTACACTGCCGAAGCCGGACGGCTCGTGTGGTACTTCCTCATTGGCCCCGATCTACGTCGAGTCATGCTCGAAGCTGCCGAGCTCCTCGGCCGGCCACCCCTTCCGCCCCGCTGGGCCCTGGGGTTTCTCCAGTCCACGCGCCACTTCGAGGACACGGAGGAGCTGCGCCGCCTCCCTCGCACGATTCGCGAGAAGCGGATCCCCTGCGACGGCCTCATCTATCTCTCGACGTACGGCGAAGCCCAAGGCTGGAATCTCGGGGTGGGGCATCTCGGCTTTCAGCCTGCGCTCTGGCCGGATCCGCCCGCCCTCATCGAGGAGGCGAGGCGGCAGCACTTCGAGATCATCACCCACGAGTACCCCGTGCTCCACGAAGATTCGCCGCTCTTTGCCGAGGCGGAGGCGAGCGGGTATCTGCTCGACGACGGCTACGGCCGATCGAGCGAGGGGCCGCGGCGGGCCGCCAACTATCGCGAGGGCCAGCGCTATCTCGACTTCTCCAACCCGGCCGTCGGTGCCTGGTGGTGGTCGGCCCACCGCGAGCTCGCCACGCTCGGGGTGGCGGGCTGGTGGCTCGACGGCGGCGAGGGGCCGCCCGCGACGGCGAAGCTCCACGCCGGTGATGGCACCCTCCTGCACAACATCTACGACCGCTTCCGCCACGAGGCCTTCGCCCGTGGTGAGGCCGCGGACCGGCCCGACCAGCGCGTCTTCCTGCTGTGCCGCTCGGGGGCGGCGGGGATGCAGCGATTCGGCGCGACGTGCTGGTCGGGCGACATCAACAACGACTTCGCCACGCTCGACGCGCAGATTCCGCTCGGGCTCAATACCGGCCTGTCGGGCGTGCCGTACTGGGGCACGGACGTGGGCGGCTTCTTCCATCCGGTGCCGGAGACGGGCGAGCTCTATGCCCGCTGGTTCCAGCTGGGCGCCTTCAGCCCCATCTTCCGCTCCCACGGCTGGGTGTGGCGCGAGCACGTGCCGTGGGCGCATGGCGCGCAGGTGGAGAAGATCTGCCGCGACTACGCGGAGCTGCGCTACCGGCTTCTGCCCTACACGTACACGCTCGCCTGGCAGGCGCACACGCTCGGTCTCCCGCTCATGCGCCCGCTCGTCCTCAACTATCCCGACGACCCTCGCGTCTGGCAGCTCGGTCACGAGTTCCTCTGGGGCGACGATCTGCTCGTCGCGCCCGTCACGCGCGAGGGCGCTACGGCGTGGCCCGTCTACCTGCCCGCGGGCGGCTGGTACGACTTCTGGAGCGGCACGCGCCACGAGGGACCGGGCGGGGTCACGCTCGAGGCGCCTCTCGAGCGGCTGCCCCTGCTGGTGCGCGCCGGGTCCATCCTGCCCCTCGGCCCCGTGGTCCAGCACACCCGCGAGAGGCCGCTCGACGAGATCACGCTGCTGATCTATCCGGACGGTGCCACCAGCTTCGAGCTCTACGAGGACGATGGCCGGTCGAATGCCTATCGCGAAGGCCGTCACGCGCTCACGCGGTTCGAGTGCGTGGCGGGGAGCAGGGACGTGACGGTGCGAATCGGCGAGCCCGTCGGCGACCGTTCGGTGGTGCCGGCCGGACGCCGCTACCTCATCCGACTTCGGATCGACGGAGCGCGGATGGTGTCCGCCGAGGGCCACGGGCCGCTGCCGAAGCTGAGCGGGCCGAGCCAGGACGGCGCGGGCTGGTGGGAGGATGGCCGCGGCTTCATCGTCGTCCGCCCTCCCGCGCAGACGGCGGTCATCGTTAACGTATCGACGTAGCCGGGATCGCCCCCTCACCCTGCCCTCTCCCCAATGGGGGAGAGGGATGCTGCGGCACTCTCTATCCCTCTCCCCTCAGGGGAGAGGGCAGGGTGAGGAGTGGTCTAGGACTTGAAGTACCAGGTCTCCGTGTGAGCGATGTGGGGATTGTCGCTGACCGCGCTGTTCCAGAGCCGCTCGGGGATATTGCCCATATTGGTCTTGATGACCCGCACCCCTTGCGAGGCGGGCGAGTTGGACACGACGGGGATCGTCCACAGCTCGTCCAACGCGATCTTCCATACCTCCTTGGCCATCCGCGTCCGCTCCTGGTCCTTCACGCTGAAGGATTTGCGGTACTTGTCCATCAGTTCGCGCATGCGCGCGGGCGGGGTCTTCCCGCTGGCCCCCGCGCTCGAGTACCAGGCACCGTAGAGTGGTCCCATGGGGCTCGTGGGATTGTCGGGAAAGACGAATGGGAAGTGTCCGTAGATGTTGTCGGCGCCCCACTGGGTCTCGAAGTAGATCTGGTGCTCATTGGTTTCAACCCGCTTCGTCGCGGCGCCGCGCTCCATCTCCTGGACCTCACCGCGGATGCCGATCTTCTTCCACTGCTCGGTCATCATCTCGGCGACCCGCGTGAACGGAAGAAACCCGAGGTAGGTGGTCAGGGCGAGGCGCAGCCGGCCCTTGCCGTCGGCCCGCAAGCGATAGCCCTCGCCGTCCTTCTTGGTGAGGCCGAGCTTGTCCAGCATCTCGTTCGCCTTCTTGACGTCGTAGGCGGTGTGCAGGGTCTTGTACTCCGGGCCGGGATAATAGAGCGTGCGCTCGCCAGGCGCGGCCGAGCCGGTCTGACCGAGACCGAGCAGGAAGGTCTCGTTGATCTGCGCGCGGTCGATGCCGTGGGACAGCGCAATCCGGAACTCGCGGTTGCTGAGCCACTTGGCGATCTCCGGATCCTTCTCGTACGTCTGGTTGCAGAACAGCCCGACGTCGGCACCCTGATCGGAGGGATCCAGGTAAACGCGGTAGCGGCCCTTCTGCTGGTTCTCGAGCAGCACGGGCAGCTTGCTGATCGATGTAGGGCAGCTGGTTACCATCGGTATCGACCCACACACTGTAGGGATTCCGCTCGAGGATCCACGTGGGCGTGGTCAGCGGGGACGTCGTCTTCCAGGGCGTCACCACGGGCAGATCCACGTTGCGGCAAGCGTCGTTGCGATTCTTGAACATGGTCACCCAGCTGTCGAAGTTCAGCTCCGTCACCTTCTTCGCGAGCTCGTCCTTCGAGGCGTACTTCGGATGGAACTGTTTCATGTAGTGGGCGGGCGCGAATCCGCCGAGGGCGGAGCGGCCCCATCGCGCATGGTGCCCGATGCCCCACACGGAGGCGAGCACAGTGGGCAACGCGTAGTAGGGCTCTGGACAGACGAACCGGATCGTGGTCGCGTCGATCTTCTCGATGGCGATGGGCTTGCCGCCGATGGTCATCACCGACAGCGGCGAGGGGACCAGATCCTTGTTCTGGTAGACGTCCTGGTACCAGAACACGAAGTCGTCGGCGGTGAAGGGGTGGCCGTCGCTCCACTTCATCCCGCGGCGGAGGAGGAGCGTCGTGGTCTTGCCGTCCGGGCTGACCTCCCAGGCGCGCGCGATGTTGGGGACGAGCTTGGTGCCCGTGTAGTCCCAGTAGAGCAGCTTGTCGTTGTGGGCGACGCGGTGGCCGTTGGAGGTGTCGAAGGGACCGGTGAAGCCTCGCCGCCACGTGCCGCCGTACTTCCCGATCTCGCGTAGCGGCTTGACGACGAGGGGATCCTGGCCGATCCGCTCCTGGACGGGCGGAAGCTTGCCCGCCTTGACCAGCTCCGCGAGCTGGGGAGCTTCCTTGAAGGTCTTGGGGATGAGTGCAGGATCCGTGACGACCTCGGCGCCCTCGAGCTTGCCGATGAGGTTGGCGCCCAGCTTGGTTCCCTGGGCAGCCGCCTCATGGACGAAGCCGAGCGGCACCTGCGTCGCCGGAATGGCGAGCAGACCGAGGCGCATCAGCGTGCGCCGAGACAGGCGCTGGCTCTTCGACCGCGAGACTTCCTCGTCTTCGCTCATGGGATCTCCTTTTCCTCTCTCGGCACGGTCGCTGCTTCCATTCGAGGATGTGACCGGTCAAACCCTAGGGCCGGGCCTCCGCTCTGTCAAGCTACGGACTTGGGCACGGCGGGCCGGTGGCCCACCCGCCCCACGGGATCGCCGAAGCGCTCGATCATGACCTCCGAGAAGGGCACGCTCCGGTCGGCGAGCGCGCTGCCCGAGCGCACCGCGTAGGCCGCGCCCTGGCGCGCCGCGGGCGGCTCGACGCCCTTGCCCAGATCGCGCGCGCCACGCAGCATGAGCCGGCGGAACTGCACGATGGCGGCATCCGTTGGGCCGAGGTGCTCGCGCGTGCGGTCCGCTATGAGGCCCTGGCTGTCCTGGATGCACGCGTCCTGCTCGGAGATGCCGCGGATGCCCGTGAACGTGCGGAGCTTCTGGTCGACCCGATCGATGAGGTAGTCGTTGTCGCGGTTGCGCAGGGGCACCCAGCGCTCGTCCACCGCCGCGTGCACGCTCTGGCCGGCCCGGAGGCGCTGGCGCTCGCTTTCCGTCAGGGGCCGCTCCGGGTTCCACGTGTAGCAGTACACCCAGCAGAGCTCGTCGGTGATGGGCACCCAGGTCTGGCCGTGATAGTTCTCGCCCGCGAAGGCGTTGGGCGCCAGCCCGTGGTTCGGCAGCAGGAACTGGCTCACGCGCCAGTAGAGGCCGTCGCCGTCGGCCCGCCGGGAGGCACCGATGGCCAGGCCCGCATCGTGGGGCACGACCTGGAACTCGGGCATGGCGTCGTCGCGCATCCAGCGCGTCCGATCCCGATCAGCCGACGACCGGCTCATGACCTCGTCGCGCTCGCTCTCCGACGCGCTGACGGGCATGTGGAGAAAGGAGAAATGCGCCGTGTCGATCCCGCCCTCGCAGGCCTGGGCCCAGTTGCACTGCTGGAGCTTCTTGGACACGAAGCGGTGGGCGGGCGGCACGAGCGCGAACTCCAGCCCGGGCAATTCGGGCTCGTGTCCGGCCGGGCCCAGATAGGCCCACACGAACTCGCCATGCTCGCGTGCGGGGTACGAGCCCGCGCGGATCCTGTCGCGGAACGTGCTCTCCGGCGGCATGGTGGGCATGTCGACGCAGCGCCCGGTGACATCGTACTTCCAGCCGTGATACGCGCAGCGCAGCCCGCACTTCTCGTTGCGGCCGAAGAAGAGGTTGGCGCCCCGATGCGGGCAGCGCGGATCGAGAAGCCCTACCCGCCCGTCGGTGTCGCGGAAGGCCACCAGATCCTCGCCCAGGACCTTGACGCGGACGGGTGGGCCATCGGGCTCCGGCAGCTCCTGCGACAGGAGCACGGGCATCCAGAAGCGGCGAAAGAAATCGCCCATGGCCGTGCCCGGCCCCGTCCGCGTGAGCAGCTCATTGTCTTCGGCGCTGAGCATCGTGGCACCTCGCCCTGGCGATACTTCTCGGGAACAGAATTGCCAGAGACTCTATCATGGCGGCAGGCGAGAGAGCCGAGAGGAGGGCCCCGAGTGGCGACCCTGACGATCAAGACCGCCGACGAGCTGATGGCGCTCGAT
>WNGJ01017359.1_pt1 | contig 12336 bp, 11 predicted proteins | sample 5400611 | NCBI WGS metagenome assembly WNGJ01 (sample SAMN13153375, study PRJNA577476) | soil metagenome | isolation source: 40 cm soil or saprolite under Garry oak tree replicate 1 | place: USA:California | collected 2016-06-15 | reverse complement strand
CAAGTTGAAGAATGTGCTTTTTCCCGCGCCGTTAGGGCCGATCACGGCGGTGAGCGAGCCGTCGGCAAAACTCAACGAGATATGGTCGGCCGCCTTGACGCCACCGAACGACTTGGAGAGCTGCTGCACGTCGAGCATGGCTAGCCGCTCGCCTCCCTGAGCCCGGCAAAGGTGCGCCACGACCGTTTCATCGCGCTCGCTCCTTAGCGCCGTCGCGGCGGACCTCGTACCATTCGACCACGAAATCCATCAAGCCCTTGCGCAGGCCGATGGCGAAGAACAGGATCACGATGCCGAGCACGATTCCGTAATATTCGGTGAGCCGGGTGACCGTGTCGTTCATGATCAGTAGCAGCACGGTCCCGACCATCGGCCCAAGGAAGGTGGTGACGCCGCCGAGCATGTTGATGAAGATGCCCTCGCCCGAGATCGTCCAGAAGGCGAACTCGGGATAGGCGCCGGATACGAACAGGCTCATGATGACGCCGCCGGTCGAGGCAAACAGCGCCGCCAGCACGAAGATCGTCAGCTTGGCGCGCCAGACGTCGATCCCGATGAAGCTGGCGCGGACGGCATTATCGCGGATCATGCGCAAGGTGTAGCCGAACGGCGATTGCGCGATCTGCCGCATCAGCAGCAGGCCGATCACCAATAGCGCGCAGCTCACGACGTACAGGTGGAGATAGTTTGACAGATCGACGCCGAGGAACACCGGACGCGGGATCCCGCCACGCAGGCCCTGATCGCCGCCGGTCAGCGAAACCCATGACAGGATCATGCTGTGGATCAGCATCTGAAATGCCAGCGTGACGAAGGCGAAGTAGATTTCCTTCAGCCGCACGCAAATGGCACCGATCACCGCCGCAATGACAGTCGTAATGAGCAGAGTGCAGATGAACGCCACGGGGATCGGCACGCCGGTGCGCTGCATGATCAGGGCGAAGCTGTAGGCGCCGAGCCCGAAGAACATGCCGTGTCCGAACGAGATCATGCCGGTGTAACCGACCAACAGATTGAGGGATGTGGCGAACAGGCCGAACGCCGCGCAGCGGATCACGAAATCGAGCAGTGCCTTGCTGCTGAACAGAAACGGCAACGTGGCCAGAACCGCAAACGCTGCAATCGCAATCAGCACATCGAAATATCGGGAACGCTGCGACTTGGCTTCGATGCGCGGAACGCCCAAAGGTTCGCCGGCGCGTTCGGCCTGCAATTCGCTCATGCCACTTCCTTGCCGAACAGACCGGTCGGACGCGCGACCAGCACGATCACCATGAACAGATACATCAGGCCGTCGGTGAACAGCGGGAAGCCGAGCGAGCCGAACGAACGGATCAGGCCGATCAGCAGCGCGCCGATCAGCGCGCCGAGAATAGAGCCCATGCCGCCGATCACGGTGACGATAAAGGATTCGATCAATACCGAGAATCCCATGCCCGGCGTCAGCGAGCGCACCGGTGCGGCGAGCGCGCCGGCGAGACCGGCCAGCATGCCCCCCAACGCGAATACGCTGCCATAGATCAGTCCGGTATTGATGCCGAGCGCGGACACCATGCCCGGATTGTGCGCCGCCGCCCTGACCACCTTGCCGATCCTGGTGCGGGCAAGGCCGAGGCCGAGGATGGCCGCGACGGCGAGCGCAACCCCGATCAGCAGCAGATAATACGGCGGCACGACACCGCCGCCGATAAACAACGGCGGCACCTGGAACGCCGTCGGCATTCCCATCGATTTGAATTCCGGTCCCCAAATCCAGCGCACGACGTCATCAAAGATCAGGACAAAGGCGTAGCAGACCAGAAGCTGCATCAGCACGTCGCTGCCATAGACCCGGCTCATGAATACGCGCTCGAAGACGAGACCAAGGATCGCGGTCCCGGCTGCGCCGCACAGCATCGCCAGGGCAAAACTGCCGGTGAGCTGATAGGCCGTCATCGCGAAATAGGCGCCGAACATGTAGAACGCGCCGTGGCTGAAATTCACGACCTTGAGCACGCCGAAAATCAGCGTCAGTCCGACGGCCACAAGGAACAGCAGCATCCCAATGATGAAGCCACTGGTACCTTGCGTCACCAGGCAGGCGGAGCTGGCAAGACAGCCGGTAAGCGCATCGAGGTCCAAGGGAACATGTCCGTCACGGCTGGCGGTGTATCGGCGAATAAAATCAGCCGGCGAGACGCCGAGGCCGACAGGCAGCCTCCGCTTCTCGCCGATGCGTCAGGTATAGCCTTTGCTCTTCTTCCACTCGGCTTCAAGCGCCAGAATCTGCTTCCAGTCGCCGCTTTTGACCTCTGGAACATAAGGCTCGCTCGGAATCGTGGTGCCCCAGCCGATCGCATAGCCGATCAGTGTCTGATCTTCGGCCCGCATCGTCACGGTGCCGTCGGCGCCGAACGGCGATTTGATGGTAAGACCGCGCATGGCGTCTGCGATCTTCTTGCCATCGGCGGAATTCGCCTTCCTGGACGCCTCGGCGAGCAGCATCATCGCGGTCGCATTCTCCCATGACCAGTTGGTGGGATACTCGTTGAACTTCGCCTTGTAAGCATCGGCCCAGGCGGCGTTCTCGGCGGTCGCCGGATAGGTCTTGATGTAACGATTGCCGGAGTGGATGCCCTTCGGCAGGTTCTTGACCACCGTGAGCGCGGTATAGTCGGCCATGTTGACGGCGAACACCTCCATCTGGCTGAACAGGGCGTAGATGTTGGCCTGATCGATGTAGGAGGTGAGATCACCGCCCCACAGCGCGGAATACAGTGCTTGCGGTTTTGCCTGCAATATCTTGGTCACGACCTCGGTGTAATCGGGCTGGAACAGTTTGGGCCAGGCATCGCTGATAATTTCGACATTCGGCGCGAATTGTTTGAGGTAGTAAACGAACTCTGCCGTCGTATCGCGGCCATAGGCATAATCCGGCGAACATGTCGCCCATTTCTTCAATCCCTTCGCCTTGGCAATCGCCGCGGCATAACCGCCGCCGACGATTGAATCGTGCACGCCCTGACGCGCTGTGCGGAACGCGTTGGGAATGTGTTGCTTGGGATCGGCCGTGAGCGAAGAGGTTTCCGAGTTGGTATGGATACAGAAGACGCCGAGATCGCGCGCGACCTCATGGACTGCGAACGCACCGGACGAGGCCTCGGCATCGATGAGGAGTTCGCAACCGTCGGTGTTGACCAGTTCGCGCGCGACGCGGGCCGCCTCCTGCGGCTGTCCCTTGGAATCGCGGATCACCATCTCGATCTGCCGGCCGGCCAGTCCGCCTGCGGCGTTGATTTTATCGACCTCAATCGTCACGCCGTTGCGCGACGAAGTTCCGAGCTGTGCGACGCGACCTGAAAGGATCGTCGGCATACCAACTTTGATCGTCTTGGCTTGCGCCCGCGCCACCCACGGGGTTGCGAACGTCACTGCGCCGGCGCCCATCAGCACCAGCGTCGACCGCCGGCTCACACCCGGCTTGCTCTTCTTGGTCATCCTGCCTCCCTCGACGTCCGTGCGTCCCTAAATCCCTGCCGGAGATCGTGCCGTCTCCATAACTGCGACAATTTCAGAGAAAACAGGATGACGTCAAGCCAATTATGAATTACGAGTCAGAATTCATATTCCCGTGCTTCCGCGGGTCTGAGGGCGCAAGGAAATTTCCTACGCAGCCTTTGACCAACGCATCCGAATGGTCGGTGGCTGGCTGGCCTCGCGCGGGATTGGCCCGGACGATGTCATCGCCGTGCTGATGAAGAACAGCCCGGCATTTGTCGACATCGCTTTTGCCGCGAGTCACATCGGCGCGGTTTTCCTGCCGATCAACTTTCGGCTGGCATCGGACGAAGTCGCCTACATTGTCGAAAACTCCGGCGCGCGCGTGCTCATTGCCGACGAAGAACTCGGGTCGAATGCGGCGGGACCCGCGCCCATCGTGCCGGTCGATGAAGCCGCGCAATCAAACGCCACATGTCTTGCGCCGGATGCGAAGCCGGCGGCAGCGGTGCGTCGTCTGCCTTCCGACCTGATGCGGCTGATGTACACCTCCGGCACCACGGACCGCCCGAAAGGCGTGATGCTGACTTACGAGAACTTCTACTGGAAATCGGCGGATCATGTCCTGGCGCTCGGGCTGAACCGCGATACGCGGTTATTGGTGGCCGGGCCCCTCTACCACGTCGGCGCGCTCGATTTGCCGGGGATCGCGGTGCTGTGGCAGGGCGGGATGCTCAGCATCCAACGCGATTTCGACGCAGGACAATGCCTGGCTGCGATCGAGGCTGACGGGCTCGACGCGGCGTGGCTTGCGCCCGTCATGACGACCTCCATTCTCACCTGCCCCGATCGCGGACGCTATGACGTCTCCAGCTTGCGATGGGCGATCGGTGGCGGCGAGAAGACGCCGGAAGCGCGGATTCGCGCCTTCTCGCAATATTTTACCAATGCCCGCTACATCGACGCATATGGGCTGACCGAAACCGTCGGCGGCGACACTTTCATGGAGCCCGGGCTGGAAATCACAAAGATTGGATCGACCGGCCGCCCCGTCGCCCATGTCGAGATCGAAATCCGCGACGACAGTGGAAATCGCCTCGGCCCCGGCGAGAACGGCGAAATCTGCCTGCGCGGCCCGAAGGTCACGCCCGGTTACTGGAAAGATCCCGAGAAGACGGCGGCGGCGTTCTTCGGCGACTGGTTCCGCTCGGGCGATGTTGGCTACCTCGACGAGGACGGCTTCCTCTATCTCACCGACCGCAAGAAGGACATGATCATTTCCGGCGGCGAGAATATCGCTTCCTCCGAGATCGAACGCGTCATCTATGAGATGCCGCAAGTGCGCGAAGTAGCCGTTATCGGCATGCCCGACGAGCGTTGGGGTGAAAAGCCGGTTGCGGTCGTGGTGGTTGCCGACGGCACGGTGCTGCAATTGCCTGAGCTGACGGAGCATTGCCGCAACCGACTGGCGGCGTTCAAGGTGCCGAAACAACTCGTCATCCGCGACCAGCTGCCGCGCAACCCATCGGGCAAGGTGCTCAAGCGCGTGTTGCGCGCCGAACTCGAGATCAACGCATGACGCAGGCGCCCCAAACCACGTCCGCCAAAGTGACGAAGCTCAACCGGGTCGAGCGCAACGCCTGGACCAAGCGCAGGATATTCGACGCCGCCACCAAGATCGTCGGCAAATACGGGTATGCCGAGGCCTCCGTCGCCCGGATCACCGAAGAGGCCGGCGTCGCGCAGGGCACGTTCTATAATCATTTCGAAAACCGCCAGCAATTGCTCGATCAATTGCTGCCGAAAATCGGCGTCGACATGGTGCGATTCATCCGCGAGCGCACCGGCACCGCCCATGCGGCGAAGCAGGAGATTGAGCGGTTCGGCGCGTTCTTCGATTTCATCCGTGAAGTGCCGGAATTCCTGCGCATTCTCAACGAAGCCGAATTTTTTGCGCCAACCGGCTACCAGAAACATCTCGACAATGTTTCAACCGCCTATGTCCGCATCCTGCAACGCGCGCGGCACGCCGGCGCGATCGATGGCTTCAGCGATGAAGAGTTCGAGGCCATCGTTCACATGTTCATGGGCGCGCGCGGCTACCTCAGCCGCCGCTACTCCTACACCGAGGGCGCCGTTACCGCCGTGCCGGGTCATGTGATCTCTGCTTACGAAAAGCTGATTACCCGTGGGTTGTTCACCCTGCCCGCCAAAGGCAACGGCGATGACCGCTGATGGCATTGTTCTGGTGACGGGAGCGTAGACGATGAACATCGAAATGCGGCGCAAGAAGCTCGATCTGTCGACGGCCATCGCCGAAGGCGACATCCGCGTCTTGCTGATGGTACTGGTTCACATGACCGGCGACCAACGCTGGCTGGAACCTCCTTACAAGCCGAAGCGCGATGTCCGCCTTATCCCCGATCCGGAAGCCGGGGTGCCTAAGCAAATCCAGGACGAAATCCGCGCAGCCGTCCTCAAGCTTTTCAAAAAGGGCGAGCCCCAACCCGCGATCACCGATCCCGGCGACGAATTGATGCTGAAGATGATGCGGGCCTGTCTCGGCGAGAACGTCGCGCCGGAATATGCGCCGCTGATGCGCGAGGAAATGGGATTCATTCCGCGCGATGTGCGGTGGACCAGGCGCCCGTCCGGTGATGCCCTGACGGCGCAGCATGTGCTCATCGTCGGTGCGGGCGTCTGCGCGATTGCCTTGGGGGTCGCCCTCGGCCGGCTCGGCATTCCCTACACCATTGTCGAGAAAAACGACGAGCTCGGCGGCACCTGGTACGTCAATCGCTATCCCGGCTGCGGCGTGGATACGCCCAATCACTCCTATTCGTACTCGTTCGGCGCCCGAAACCAGTGGACCCGCTATTTCGCGCCACGCGAAGAACTGCTCGCCTACCTCAAGAAGGTCGCGATCGAGCACGACGTCCGCAGCCATATCCGTTTCAATACGCGGTTGACCGCATCGCGCTGGAACGAATCCAAACGTCGCTGGATTTCCAGTCTCGAAACCGGCAACGGCCTGGAAGATTTCGAGTCGACGACGCTCGTCAGTGCGATCGGTCAGCTCAACGATCCATCGCCCGCGCATTTCAAGGGCGAGGAAGAATTTGCCGGGCTGAAGCTCCACTCCGCGCTGTGGTCGGACGATATGGGACTCGACGGCAAGCATGTGGCCGTGATCGGCACGGGCGCTACCGCCATGCAGCTCGTGCCCTCAATTGCCGATCGGGTGGCTTCGGTGACGGTGTATCAGAGGTCGGCACAATGGTCGCGCCCGGTGGCCGGCTATTCCGATCCCATCACTGAAGGCGCGCGATGGCTGCTCGCCCATCTGCCTTTTTACGTGCAGTGGTATCGCTTCAACATGTTCTGGCGTTACGGCGACGGGCTGTTGCCTTTCCTGCGCAAGGACCCTGCCTGGCCGCATCCCGATCGCGCCGTCAACAAAGGCAATGACCGGCATCGCCAGGAACTGACGGACTTCATTTTGTCCGAGCTGAAAGACCGGCCCGACCTGATCGAGAAATGCGTGCCGACCTACCCCCCCTACGGCAAGCGCATCCTGCTGGATAATGGCTGGTTCAAAACGCTGACCAAGCCGAATGTCGAACTGGTCACCGATCCCATCGACCGTTTCGCTCGCGATGGCATCGTTACGTCCAACGGCAAGTTGCGGCCCGCGGACGTGATTGTCATCTCGACCGGCTTCAAGGTGACCGAAATGGCGGCGCGTCTCAATATCACGGGGCGCGGCGGCGAGAACCTGAGGGATGTCTGGGCAAATGATAATCCGACCGCCTATCTCGGCCTGACGGTGCCGGGCTTTCCGAATTTCTTCTGCATGCTCGGCCCCAATTCCGGTCCGGCGCATGGCGGCAGCGTGATCTTCCAGTCGGAATGCCAGAGCCGCTACATCACGGGGTGCCTCGTAGACATGATCGAGCACGGCATCGCGGCAATCGACGTTTCGCAGGAGGCGCATGATCGCTACGTTCGCGAGGTCGACCAGGAACACCAACAGCTGATCTGGACCCATCCGGGGATGACGACCTACTATCGTAACAGCGCCGGTCGCGTGTTTTCCGCGATGCCATGGCGGTTCGTTGATTACTGGGCGATGACCCACGACCCCGACTTGAGCCAGTATCGCCAGACGAGGGCCTGAGCAACGAAAATCACGCGCGCACCGAAGTTCTGCGCGCCGAAGGCCTGACCGCGGACACCTGGGACCGCGAACGCGCCGGCATCAGGCTGCGTCGAGAAAAATCTGTCCGGAAAAAAAGGATGACGCGATGAAGAAACCGCGCGTACGCATCTACACCGACTACAAGAGTCCTTACGCTTTCGTCGCCAACAAGCGGCTTTTCGAGCTGGAAGAAAAGCACGGCGTCGAACTTGAATGGCTGCCGTATACGCTTCGCGTCGCGGAATTCATGGGAACGGTGGAGGAGCGCACGCCGCACTTCTGGCGCAAGGTGCGTTACGCCTATATGGACGCGCGACGCTATGCCAACGCGCAAGGGCTCACCATGAAGGGACCGCGGCGAATCTACGATGCCTTCTATTCCAGCGCCGGCATGCTGTTCGCGCAGCGCCACGGACTGTTTCGGCCCTACCACGACACGGTGTTCAAACGCTTCTGGAGTCACGACCTCGAAATCGATGAGCTGTCCGAAATTTCCGGCGTCATCGCGGATATCGGCGGATCCGCGGAAGATTTCGAAGCCTACGTCCGCGGTCCGGCGCGAGCCGAACATGATCGCATCGTCGACGAGGCTGAGGCGCTTGGCGTGTTCGGTGTGCCCACCATGGTATTCAACGGCGAGCTGTTCTGGGGCGGCGACCGCATCGACATGCTGATTGAACGCATCCAAAGGCCCGAGACGATCGCGATGGCGCTGGGGAGCCGGCACCGGGCATGAATACCATGTCGTGCGCTAATTTGCAGCGAGGTGCGCCCAGCAGCCGGTACGCTCGAGCACGGGCCGCAGCGCGGTTCGATTTTCGACGCTGAGCGCCGCGAATTTTTCGCGGATCAGGTCGAGACATTTGACCTGATACTTGAATGGCGACAGCGCATAAGGCAATCCCCAGACGTTGATCTCCACACGTTCGACGCCCTTGGCGAAAGCTTCGGCATTGGCCACCAGAAAAGGCAGATACAGTTCGCCGGCAATCCTCAGCAACGCTTCAGCCATTCCAGACAACGCCTGCTCGCGCGGATACCACGCGCCGTCAACGCCGGAAGCGTCATCCAGCCGCCGCGTCCAGTGATCGGTAAAGGGCGCCATTTGCCGCATCAGCCGCATCGGCGTGGGATCGGTTGCCATCTCGCTCAACTGGCCGAACCAGGCGAAGTCCGCGAGCGATGGCCGGCTTCCGAAAAGGTATTTGGTCATGCCGACGTGCGGCTCGAACGCGTTGAGGATGCGGCGGTAGCTCTGCTCCAGCAACGGCTTGTTTTCGGCGGTCGCGCCGAGAATGGGCATGCGGGAAATCTGCCTGCGGCGGAAATCCTCGATTTCTTCGGGGCTCCCGGGCTCCGCGCCGGATACCGACCACTCCTCCGCCGCCCACCGGGAAACATAGCCCTGATCTTCCGGATCCCACCAGCGATAGAGAAAAAGCGGCTTAACGGCCCATTCGTCTGCGAGGTCTTCCAGAAGATCGCAGACAAACGTCACCGCGCTATCTTCGGGAATCACTGACCGCTCGCGATGCCGATTCTCCAGATCGTAGGCGAGCGTCGTCGTTTCGCCGCGAAAACTTCCGTCGGGGTATTGCAGAACCGGGATCAAGTTCGGCCGCAGGTGCTCGGTCTGTTTCCGCAGCGCCTTGGTCATGATGACCCAATCGAACGGAATTCTCCGGTACCGTAGCAGCGCCCGCAGCTTGATTGCATAGGGCGATGCGGTCGATCCAATGAGCCGATAGCGTCCCTCCACCATGCATCAATTCCAGTTTGAGGCAACGCTGCCCCCGATCGCGACATTCACGGGCCATGGCCTCGAGGAGGTCGAGACGACCGCGAGGCCCCCTCCCTCAACCGCGACGTGCTGCTCATAAAGCGAGGAACTTTACCTGCAAAAACCGCGAAAATCACGATCCGGCGCTCGCGCGTTCCTAGTTTGACTTCTGCTTTACATAGCGACCGGGCGCAGGCTCTATCGTGCGATAGTGTAAGTTACCCGGCTGCGGGGGCGCCGGCACTGTCCCGTTTGAGTGCTGCTTCATCCAGGCATCCCAATCCGGCCACCAGCTTCCGGATTTCTCCTCTGCTCTTTCCAGCCAACTATTGGGATCCGATACGAGCTGATCGTTCAGCCAATGGCTGCGCTTGTTGCGGGCCGGCGGATTAATGACGCCCGCAACGTGGCCGCTGGCGGCGAGGACAAAGCGGGCATCTTTCCCGAGCAGATCCTTTGAGGCATAGGCCGACTTCCACGGCACGATGTGATCCTCGCGGGACGCCAGGACATAAAGCGGCACCTTCACTTTCGACAAATCGATCGGCACCCCACACTGCGTTGTCTTTCCAGGCTCTTTGATATTGTTTTCGACATAGGTGTTGCGCGTATACCAGCAGTACATGGGACCTGGGAGGCTGACGCTGTCGGAATCCCAATACAATAGATCGAACGCATCGGGCGTTGCGCCTTTAAGATAGCTATCGATGACATAGCGCCAGATCAGATCATTGGCGCGTAGCGTGCCAAAGGTGAAGGCCAGTTCCTTTCCCGGAAGTATGCCGCCCTTCCCGATCGCGGCCTCTCGCAACGCCACAGAGCCCTGGTCGATCAAGAGACCAATCTCGCCCGTATCAGTGAAATCGAGCATGGTGGTCAGCAGTGTGAGGGTCACAAGCTTGTCCTGTTGTCGCGCGGCCAGGATTGCCGCGGCGCAGCTCAGGATCGTGCCGCCCACGCAGAACCCAAGCGCATGCGTTCGCTCGGCGCCGGTAATGTCCAGGACGACGTCAATTGCCCGAAGGGGCCCCATCTCAAGGTAATCATCCCACGTCAGATGACCGGTTTCGGGTACCGCGCTCCGCCACGAGATCAGAAAAACATGGTGGCCCTGCGCGACGGCGTACTCAACGAGCGAATTTCCGGTGCCGAGGTCAAGCAGATAATACTTATTGATGCATGGTGGCACGATAAGCAGCGGCGTCTTCTCGACCTCGCTCGTTTGCGGAGCATATTGAATTAATTGAATCAGTTCATTCTCGAAAATCACCGAGCCCGTTGTGGTCGCGAGATTGCGTCCCACCTCAAAGGCCGATTCATCGACCCGTGTGATGCGTCCCTTGTGGAGATCATCAATCAAGTTCTTCATGCCGTCCGTCAGGCTTGCAGATCGGGTTTCGATCGCCTTGCGGATCACTTCAGGATTGGTCGCGGGGAAATTCGATGGACTCATCGCGTCTATGAACTGCCGGGCATAGAACCGAAGCTGCAATTTTGTCTTGTCATCGACCTGCGCCCTGTCAACGAATTCATGCAACTGCCTTGAGCCAAGCAAATAGCTCTGCTTGAGAAGATCGTAATAAGGCAGCTCTTGCCAGGCATCGTCTTTGAAACGCCTGTCGCCCCGGGCCAGCGCAACACTCGAATGCGCGCCTCCGGCGAATGTCTGAAGAAACACACCCGCCGCCGACACGAGAGCATCATCAAATTGCTTCATCGCATCCTGCCCGGCGCGCATGAGGTTTTCGAGATAATCTTGCGCGTCGACCGGTGGTGGGGTGCTGGTCATGGCGTGCCCGGAGCAGGAATTGAATGACTTAGACAGGTGACCGTGGGTAGCAAAACGCTATCACTTTGCTCAGGTAGCAGGAAGGCGAAAGCTGCTCCGCGATCAGCGCCGCACCCTCTGGCAAAGGTGTCGGCACACCGCTCACGCGGCATCGGCCGGAACGAAGGCCTTCGTGCACCGCAGGTAATCCGGCGAAATGTGCGCGCAGAAATAGCGCGCCCAGCGACCGCATTAGGGCGTCACGACTTGTCCTTGCGCCCTGAGACTTGAAGGTCAAGGGTCAAAGCCGGTCGCTCTGGGCTTCGATAACGAACACCATTTTGCACGCATAACCAGCATGGATCTTCATGAAGGGCTTCGCGCCGAGTGCCGCGAAGGCCGCGGCGATCTGGCGTGATTGATCGTCAAGGACCGGCCGAGCCCAGACATCGCCAAGCGCGTAGTTGGTGGTGGCATCCGCCAGAGAGGGAAAATCCTTACGCAATCTTTCCAAAGCCGGCTGGTTCTGCCCCTCATTGAGACTCCGCATCACAGCTTCACGGCGTTTTCTGCGATCCTCGTCTGTCGTTTAGGCGGCGTGCTCGATCGCTATCGCCGAATGCGGGTCATCCTTTCTCACGCGGGTGGCTTCCTGCCTTTTGCCACCGAGCGCTTCGCCGAAGCCGCTGCGTTGGTGCGGCCCAACAACAGCCCAGCGCAAACGTTAGAGGCCTTCAGGCGATTCTATTTCGACACCGCCCTATCTTCCGGCCCGGCCGCGTTGCAGAGCCTCAAGACTTTTGCAGGAAACGGCCGAATCTTGTTCGGCAGCGACTTTCCCTACGCGCCGGCCGAGCTCGGCGGCAAGTTCACGGCCAAGCTCGACGCCGATACGGCCCTAACCGACCGCGATCGCGCGGCCATCAACCATGAGAACGCCCACGGGCTATTCGAACGGCTTCGAAAGCCGGCTAGCGCCTGACGCCTCGGGCGGCGGTTAAAGTCCAGCGTCGATCGCGTATCGTTCCGCCGACCTCCTTTCGTGGAGAGGAAAGCTGGCAAGGAAGGACGTCTCGCATCCAGTCGTTTCTTGACGCGATCCTCGCTGAAATT
>WNGJ01006561.1_pt1 | contig 12337 bp, 9 predicted proteins | sample 5400611 | NCBI WGS metagenome assembly WNGJ01 (sample SAMN13153375, study PRJNA577476) | soil metagenome | isolation source: 40 cm soil or saprolite under Garry oak tree replicate 1 | place: USA:California | collected 2016-06-15 | reverse complement strand
CGTGGTGGGAGCGGCCAGCCCGGAACCGAATCAACGGCGTATTCTTCGAAGCCCTGAGCGAGGCCGGGGCCCCACCGCCGCCCCATCTGCCCGCGGGGCCTGCCGTGTTCCGCTTCTCCGACAAGGATGAGCTTCTCGCGCTTTTGCGCGCCGCCGGGCTCGAACACCCCGCGGTCCGCGAGGTGACGTGGACGCACATGGTTCCGAACGCCGACGCGTGGTGGCAGGGGGGTCTCGACAGCCTCGCGCGGGCCTCGGCCGGCATTCTCGGCCAGGCGCCGGCGGTGCGGCGAGAGATCCGCGCGGCCTTCGACCGGCTCGTCGCGCCGTACGCCGTCGCGGGCGGCTTTCGCGTGCCCTGCGTGGCCGCGGTCGCTTCCGGGCGGAAGCCGTGATCCTCGGTTGGATCCGGGCTACCGCCGGCGGGCGATCTTGTGTACGCTTGGGAGGCCTATGAGCCCACAGGAATCGATTCGAGGCCGCGCGGTCGTCGTCCAGCCGGGCGAGGGGCCGTCCTACTGGCAGCCGGTGCCCGCCAGCGGCCACGCCGATCCCGCGCTCTTCCCCGGGAGCACCGGCTTCGACGGTCTCTCCCTGGGCTTCCAGAGCGTCGCGCCGGGCGGACGCATCCGGGAGCACTCGCACGGCGAGCAGGTGGAGCTGCAGATCTGCTTCCGCGGCCGTGGCCGCGTGGTGGTCGACGGCGCCACACATTCACTGGTACCGGGCACCGCGTGCTTCCTCGGCTACGACGTCAAGCACGAGATCATCAACGAGGGCGAGGAAGACCTCGTGATGCTCTGGGTGGTGACGCCACCCGGACTCGAGAAGTTCTTCGAGGCCATCGGCCGTCCGCGCCTGGGTGACGAGAAGCCGCCCGAGCCCTTCGAGCGGCCCACCGACGTCGTCGCGATCGAGCGCGCGCTCGGCATGAACGACACGGTGCGCTAGCGCCGCGCGCCGCCGTGGGAGGCCTTCTCCGGGAGCGTGAGACCCTCGAGCTGGCTTCTACCGGAAATCGGGGTTTTCGTGTAGGCTAGTCAGGTCGCATCCGCAGTCCACAGATCGGAATCGGGAGGGGCACAATGAAGCTTCGCATCGTGATGGCACTGTTAGCGCTGACGGCCGGCCTGGACGCCAGTCCGGCATCGGCGTTCTGGGGCGGGAAGGACAGCATCAGCGATCCGGTCGACGCGCTCGTGACGATCGAGGCCCTTCCGCTGTACGCCGAGGTGAGGCTGAATGGCGCGCTGGTCGGTACGGCCCAGCAGATCGCCAACAAGGGGCTGGCCGTGTTCGGTGCCCGTGCCTATGTCGTGAGCGTCACCGCGCCCGGCCACATCGAGCGCAGGCTGACGCTGGTGACGAACAGCGCGATGCCACAGCGCGTTCACGTCGACCTGGTTCCCATCCGCACACCCTGACCTCGGCCGACCAGAACCAGCGCGGCGACCGCAGCGTCTACTCGCCGCGCGCTGCGTGGGGCACCCTCGTCGCGGCTCTGACGCTCGCAACCTTCATTCCGGTTCTCCAGAACGGGTTCGTCAACTGGGACGATCCCGTGAACTTCCTCGATAACCCGGCCTACCGGGGGCTGGGCCCCGCCCAGCTCCGTTGGATGGCGACGACGGTCCACATGGGCCACTGGATTCCGGTCACGTGGCTCACCCTCGGTCTCGATCACGTGCTCTGGGGGATGGATCCGCGTGGCTACCATCTGACGAGCCTCCTCTTCCACGCGGCGACCGCCGTCGCCTTTTACGCGCTCGCGTGCCGGCTTCTCGAGCGCGCGCTGCCGCGCGGGACCCCCGCGCTCGACATCACGCAGGGCGCGGCGGCGTCCGCCCTCCTCTTCGCCGTCCACCCGCTTCGTGTCGAATCCGTCGCCTGGGTGACCGAGCGCCGCGACGTCGTCTCCGGACTTTTCTTCGTGCTGACGCTCCTGGCCTACCTGAAGATGGTCGAGGCCCCGGACGGCCGCCGCGGCGCTTGGTACCTGACCTCGCTCGCGCTCTTCGTCTGCGCCCTGCTCTCGAAGTCCATCACGGTCGCGCTGCCCGTCGTCCTCCTCGTCCTCGACGTCTATCCTCTGCGACGGCTGGGTGGCGACCGCGGCTGGGGCGGGCGACGGGTCTGGGTCGAGAAGGTGCCGTACGTCATCCTGGCGATGCTGGCAGGGATGCGGGCGATCCAGGCAACGCCCAGCTCGGCGCAGCTTCCGCTCGAGGTCTTTGGGATTGGGCCGAGACTGTTGATCTCCGCCTCCGGCCTTGCCTTCTATGTCGAAAAGACGGTACTGCCGCTCGGCTTGTCACCCCTCTATGCCTACACCAGGCACATCGGCTGGGGCACGCTCGCCTCCGTGCTGGGGGGCGCGATCCTCGTGGCAGCGACCTGGCGCCGCTGGCCCGCCCTCGCCGGCGCGACCGTCGCCTATATTGCGCTCCTCTTCCCGGTGCTCGGGCTCTTCGCGGCGGGGCCCCAGGCCGTCGGGGATCGGTACTCCTACCTGCCGTGCCTCGGTTGGGCGCTCCTGGCGGGCGGCGCGGTGGCGTGGCGCTGGGCCGGCTCGCGCGCCGTGCGGGCCGCCGCCGCGGCCATCGTGGTGATCCTGGTCGTGCTGACGGTCCAGCAGGTCCGGATCTGGCGCGACTCGCTCTCGCTCTGGAGCCATGCCGTCGCGCTCGAGCCCGCCAACCGCCTCGCGCGGATCAATCTGGGCGGGGCCTACGTCGAGCAGGGGCGCATTCCGGACGCCATTGTCCAGTACCGCGAGGTGCTCAGGCTCTCCCGTGACAAAGCGCCGTGGTACGCCGTGCTCGGCTGGTTGTACGCGAGGAGCGGTGACGTGGCCGACGCGCTGCCGCTCCTCGTGGAAGCGCTCCGACTCGAGCCCGGCAAGCCCGACGCCTGCGCCAATGCGCGGCAGGCGGTGGAGATCCTTCGCGTGCCCGCGCCGCCAGAGCTGGCGGGCTGCCCCCGGGCCGGCTAGTCCCTGCCGGACCGCAGCCTGCGGAGCGCCGTCCCCATTCGCTCGAGGCCCTGTGTCAGCAGGGACCGCGGGCAGCCGAAATTGAGCCGCACGAATCCTTGACCGCCGCGCCCGAAGGTGGCGCCGTCGTTGAAGGCGACCTTGCCGGTTTCGAGGAAAAAGGTGAATGGATCGTTGCTCGGGATGCCCGCCTCGCGGCAGTCGAGCCAGGCGAGATAGGTGGCCTCGGGCACACCCACTTCGATCCCGGGGAAGTTCTCACGAACATGCTTCACGAGGAAGTCCCGGTTGCTCTCGAGGTAGCGCAAGAGCTCGTCGAGCCAGGGCTGCCCGTCCCGATACGCCGCGACCATGGCCGTGTAGCCCAGGACGTTCGGCGTCTGGACCATGTCCAGTCGCGCCGCCACGAACTTTTCCCTGAGCGCCTGGTTCGGGATGACGGCCACCGCGCACCTGAGCCCGGCCAGGTTGAACGTCTTGCTCGGAGCCATGAGGGTGATGGTACGTGCCTCGACCTCGGGGGCGAGCGAGGCGACCGGCACGTGCTGGTGACCGGGGTACATCAGCTCGGCGTGGATCTCGTCAGCGCAGATGACGAGGCCGCGCCGGAGGCAGATCTCGGCCATCCGGGCGAGCTCCTCGCGCGTGAAGACACGGCCGACCGGGTTGTGCGGATTGCAGAGGAGGAACATGCGGGTGCGCGGCGTGATCCCACGCTCGAAGGCATCGAAGTCGATGCGGTAGCGGCCGTCGGCGCCGCACGCGAGGTCGACGCCATCCCTCGACATCTTCAGGTTGTCGGGCAGTCTCAGGATGGGCGGGTAGACGGGCAGCTGCATCAGCACGCCGTCGCCGGGACTCGCGAACGCGCGTGCCGCCATGTTGAAGCCGGCGATGACGCCGGGCAGGAGCACGAGCGCCTCCGGCGGCACCTTCCACCCGTAGCGCTTGAGCAGGCGGTCGCACACTACCTCGTGGAACTCCGGCTGTTCCGCTCCATAGCCGAAAAAGCCGTGCTCCACTCGCTCGCGAAGCGCCCGGATCACGGGCTCGGGCGAGGGGAAGTCCATGTCGGCGACCCAGAGAGGCAGGACGTCGGGCGGGAACTTGTGCCATTTGTTGCTCTCGGTGCTGCGGCGGTCGATGACACGGTCGAAGTCGTAGGCCATGGGATGGCAAGGATAGTCGAGGAGTCGGTGCCGGGGCAAGCGCGCGCGGAAGGCTTGACTCGCGCGGCAAAGATGGGCATAAGGGAGTGGTTGCCGCAGCGCGGCAGGCGCTTACATCCCCAGTTGTCGAGGAGATTTGCACATGAGCGGATTCGGCGAAACGCACCGGCGCGCCGTCTGGGCCCTTCCGGCGCTCCTGGCCCTCGTTCTCCTGGCGTCCATGGCCGGTCCGGCGCTCCACGCCGCCTGGGCCCAGGGCGCGGCCGTTGCCCCGCAGCACCAGGGCGGCGGCGAGGCCAATCTCAAGATCCCGGATCTGGCTCAGGTGAGCTTCGGCGGCACCACCGGCCGCACGCTGCTCCAGTGGGGCCTGCTCGTGTGCCTTCTCGGTCTCGCGTTCGGCATGGTCATCTTCACGCAGCTGAAAGGCCTGCCGGTCCACCAGTCCATGCTCGAGATCTCGGAGCTGATCTACGAGACCTGCAAGACCTACCTCGTGCAGCAAGGCAAGTTCCTGTTGATCCTCTGGATCTTCATCGCGGTCATCGTGTCGTTCTACTTCGGCGTGCTCCAGCACTTCTCGGCCCAGCAGGTCGGGATCATCCTGTTCTTCAGCCTGGTCGGCATCGGGGGCAGCTACGGCGTGGCCTGGTTCGGCATGCGCATCAACACCTTCGCCAACTCGCGCACGGCCTTCGCCAGCCTGCGGGGACTGGCATTCCCCGTCTACGCGATCCCGCTGCGCGCAGGCATGAGCGTGGGCATGCTGCTGATCAGCGTGGAGCTGCTGATCATGCTCTGCATCCTGCTCTACGTGCCGCGCGACTACGCGGGGGCCTGCTTCATCGGCTTCGCCATCGGGGAATCGCTGGGCGCCTCGGCGCTCCGCATCGCGGGCGGTATCTTCACCAAGATCGCCGACATCGGCTCGGATCTCATGAAGATCGTCTTCAACATCAAGGAGGACGACGCGCGGAATCCCGGCGTCATCGCCGACTGCACGGGAGACAACGCCGGCGACTCGGTCGGGCCCAGCGCCGACGGCTTCGAGACGTACGGCGTCACCGGCGTGGCGCTGATCTCCTTCATCCTGCTCGCGGTTCCCAAAGAGGTGATCCAGGTCCAGCTCCTGGTCTGGATCTTCGTGATGCGCGTCATGATGATCGTGGCCAGCGGCGCGTCGTACTTCATCAACGACGTCTTCGCGCGCGGCCAGTACGGCCAGGCCGCCACGATGAACTTCGAGAAGCCGCTGACCAGCCTGGTATGGATCACGTCGCTCGTGTCGGTCGGCCTGACGTACCTGGTCTCCTGGTGGCTGATTCCGGGCCTGGGAGACGGCACGCTGTGGTGGAAACTGGCGACGATCATCACCTGCGGCACGCTGGCCGGCGCCATCATTCCAGAGTTCGTCAAGGTCTTCACCTCGACCAACTCCGCGCACGTGCGCGAGGTCGTCATCTCGGCGCGCGAGGGCGGGGCGTCGCTGGACATCCTGTCGGGGCTGGTGGCGGGCAACTTCAGCGCCTACTGGCTCGGCATCGTGGTAGTGGGGCTCATGGGCACGGCGTACCTGGTGAGCCGGGAGGGCATGGCCGCCCTCATGGTCGCCCCCGCGGTGTTCGCCTTCGGCCTGGTCGCCTTCGGTTTCCTCGGCATGGGTCCGGTAACGATCGCCGTGGACTCCTACGGGCCCGTCACGGACAACGCGCAGTCCGTGTTCGAGCTCTCCCTCATCGAGCAGGTTCCCGGCATCAAGGCCGCGCTCCGCAAGGATCACGGCTTCGACGTCAACTTCGAGTCCGCCAAGCACATGCTCGAGGAGAACGACGGCGCCGGCAACACGTTCAAGGCGACGGCCAAGCCCGTGCTGATCGGCACGGCGGTCGTCGGGGCCACGACCATGATCTTTTCGATCATCGTGGTGCTCACCCACGGCCTGACGCAGAACCTCGACAAGCTGTCGCTCCTTCACCCCCCCTTCCTCCTCGGGCTCATCACGGGCGGGGCGATGATCTACTGGTTCACCGGCGCCTCCATCCAGGCGGTGACCACGGGTGCCTACCGGGCGGTGGAGTTCATCAAGGCCAACATCAAGCTGGAGGGCGTCACCAAGGCCTCGGTCACCGACAGCAAGAAGGTCGTCGAGATCTGTACGCTCTACGCGCAGAAGGGCATGTTCAACATCTTCCTGTGCGTCTTCTTCGCGACCCTCGCCTTCGCTTTCCTCGAGCCGTACTTCTTCATCGGCTATCTGATCTCCATCGCGCTCTTCGGTCTGTACCAGGCGGTGTTCATGGCCAACGCCGGCGGCGCCTGGGACAACGCGAAGAAGGTGGTCGAGGTCGACCTCAAGGAGAAGGGGACCCCGCTCCACGCGGCGGCCGTGGTCGGCGACACGGTGGGCGATCCGTTCAAGGACACGTCGTCCGTCGCCATGAACCCGATCATCAAGTTCACGACCCTCTTCGGCCTCCTGGCGGTCGAGCTCGCCGTGTCGCTCACCGCCGAGCGCGGCGCCCTGCTGAGCCGCAGCCTGGCCGCGCTGTTCTTCGTCATTTCGGTGATCTTCGTCTGGCGCTCCTTCTACGCGATGCGCATCAAGGTCGAGAGAGCCTGAGCCCGGGACCGGCGTGAATCTGGTCGAACAATTCGCCGAGGCTTTCAACGGGCGCGACGTGGACGGGCTGCTCGCCTGCTTCACCGAGGACGCGACGTACCGTGATCTTTTCTATGGCCCGCACACGGGCCAGGTGGCGCTGCGCGGCATGTTCGAGCGCATGTTCCGCGAGGGGCGCGACTACCGGTGGCAGATGGACGCCATCGTGATGGACGCCGGCCGGGCCGCAGCCGAGTGGACGTTCGGCTACACGGCGACGGCGGCCGTGCCGCGGAGCGAAGGGCGCCGCGTCCGGATGTCCGGCATGAGCATCTTTGATCTCGAGGACGGGAGAATCCGCGACTACCGCGAGTACTCCGACTCGGGCACGGCGCTCCTCCAGCTGGGCTTCGCGCCCGAGAGCCTCGCCAAGATCCTCGCGCGGCGTCTGCCCACGGACTGAGGGATACGCTCTCGCTGGCTCGCGTCGGTGTTCTCGACCAGTCGCCCATTCGCACGGGCGGCACCGCGCCCGAGGCCGTCGCGGAGACGCTCGAGCTTGCCCAAGCCTGCGAGCGCTGGGGCTACCACCGCTATTGGCTCGCCGAGCACCACGCGAGCCGTGGGCTCGCGGGCTCGACGCCCGAGGTTCTCCTGGCGCACGTGGCCGCCCGCACCTCACGCATCCGCGTCGGCTCGGGCGGTGTCATGCTCAGCCACTACAGCGCGTTGAAGGTGGCGGAGAACTTCCGGATGCTGGAGACGCTGTACCCCGGGCGCATCGACCTGGGGATCGGGCGCGCGCCCGGCAGCGACCCGCGCACCGCGAGGGCGCTCGTCCACGGGCCGGGCGCGCTCGGCATCGAGCACTTCCCGGCCCAGATCAGCGATCTCGTCGGCTTTCTCAGAAACGACCTGCCGCAGGGCCATCCCTTCCACGGCGTCCGCGCCATGCCCGACGGCCCGACCATGCCCGAGATCTGGATGCTCGGCTCGAGCGACGAGGGCGCGGCGCTGGCCGCCCACTTCGGCACGGCGTTCGCGTTCGCCCACTTCATCAACGACGTGGGCGGCGTCGAGGCGACCCGCGGATACGCCGCGAGCTTCCGCCCCGGGCTCCTCGATGCGCCGCGGGCGGCCGTCGCCGTCTTCGCGCTGGCGGCCGACACCGAGGCGGAGGCGTTACGGCTCGCGAAGAGCCGGGCGCTGTGGATCGCGCGGCTCTACACGGGACGCCCCGGCGCATTCCCATCCGTCGAGGAGGCGGAAGCGCACCCGTACACGGAGCAGGAGCTGGCCATCATCCACCACGCGAAGCGGCGCACGTTCGCGGGCGCCCCCGAGCAGGTGCGCGAGCGGCTCACGGCGCTCGCGGCTACATACGGAGCCACCGAGCTCGTGATCGTGACCATCGCGCACGACTTCAAAGCGCGTCTGCGCTCCTACCAGCTCCTGGCGGAGGCCTTCGGCCTCGAGTCCGCCGCGAGCCGCGGCGTCTAGCGATGGTACGATGCGTGCAGGGAGAGTGACCAGAGCATGAGCGAGTCCGCCGTGGCCGTGCCCGATCCCGCAGACGTGGACGGCGTCATCCAGCGCGTGCGCTTCGAGCTCTACCGCGAGAACATCTACGGCGCCCTCGAGATCGTCGAGGCGGCGCACGCCGCGCGGCCCGATCCGCGCTTTGCCGAGCAGGCGGCGCGCATCCGGTCGTGGCTCGGCCACCTGCAAAGCCGCGAGGCCTACGTCGCCGCCCAGGAGCAGCAGTACAAGAGGCTCCGCTGGCGGATGGGGCTCAAGCTTCTCGAGAAGCGGATCCGCATGCTGTCCGGAAAGAAAACGCGCAAGATGATCGAGCGGCGCGGCCGAGACCCGGAGTTCCAGCAGCTCGAGCGAGAGGTCGACGCCGTGAAGCCGGGGCGCGTGCTCGATGCCGGAAGCGGCGAGGGTGGCGTCGCGATGGCCCTGTGCGCGCGCCACCCGGAGCTCACGGTGGACGGCGTCGAGGTGTCCTTCACCAACGTCCGGATTGCCCGGCAGCTCAACCGCTGGAAGAGGGCGTCATTCCGCCAGGGCCTGGCCGAGGAGGTCCACGAGTACTTCGAGCCGGGCCGGTTCGACCTCGCGTACTCGTTCGCCGTCCTCGAGCACGTCCGCGACGTGGACGCGACCGTCCGCTCCATCCTCACCGTCCTGCGGCCGGGTGGGCGCTTCTGCTTCGTCGTCCCCATGCACGAGTTCCGCGCCCGAGGGCCAATCCCGGACTACCAGCCCGTGCACGGCTACGCCGACCATTGCCGGGTCTTCAGCGAGGCCGACCTCCGTCGGCGCTGGGGCGGTGAGCCGGGATTCCGGCTGGCCACGATCCCCGGAGCATGGAAACACGGTGAGATTCCGGATTGCTTCGAGCCCGTCGAATTCGGCTCCTTCTTCGTTTCGTTCGCCAAGGCCTGATCCCCCGCCCGGTCGTCCTCGTCTCTCCCCGAACGCCCTGGAATGTCGCCGCGAAAGCGGTGCCAGTTTTCGTCGCTTTGCGGTCGGAGATGGTCCGTATAGCGCGGCTGCCTGCTCGAAACGTCAATGATTCCGGTCGACTGGTTGCTGGCACAGATGTTGTAGCTCAGGAATGCGATGCTTGGCGAACTGGAAGCGACAAAGGTATTGCAGGAGCCCGCGGCGTCGCCGCTCTGGGGCGAGTGGTTTCGGCGCAAGATCTCCCTGGCGCTGACCCTCACCGCCCTGGTGCCGCTCCTCGTCCTCGCCTATTCGGTCTTCGCCTCCGTGATGTCGTGGTTGGGACACGAGCCCCTGTACGGCCGCGATCTCCTCTGGAGCCAGGCGCTTCTGGTCTTCACCGGGCTCCTGATGGCCGCCGGCGGCTTCGTCATCTGGGATTTGGGTTTGACGGTCAGGCGCACCGCCGAGACGGTGGCCGCCTCGGGCAGGATCGAATCGGCGGTGGCGGAGAAGACCGACCAGATCGGCGTGCTCATGGGGTCGTTCTCGAACGTGCTCGGCACCATCGAAGCCCAGACCGGCGAGATCAGCCAGTTCGCCCTGCGTCTCGACGCCGCCTACCGGGAGCTCGAGTCCACCAACACGCGGCTCAAGGAGGTCTCCTTCAAGGACGAGGTGACGCGACTGTACAACCGCCGCTTCTTCTCGATCCGGATCGAGGAGGAGGTCTCCCGCTATCGCCGCTTCAAGCATCCGGTGTCCGTGGTTTTGCTCGACCTCGACGGCTTCAAGGCCGTCAATGACGAGCTGGGTCACGCGACGGGTGATGAGACCCTGCGCGGCGTCGGCGAGCTCCTTCTCAAGCATTCGCGCGGGATCAACGTGATCTGCCGCTACGGCGGGGACGAGTTCGCCATCCTCCTCGTCGAAACGCCCAAGGCCGGCGCCCAGATTTACGCCGACCGCATCCGCCACGTGCTCGAATACCACGTCTTTCCGCACGGGCAGCGCATCAGCGCGAGCTTCGGAATCGCCACCCTGCCCGAAGACGTGGGAGCGGTGGCCGACGATCTGCTGCGCGTTGCCGACGAGGCGCTCTACACGGCCAAGCGCGCGGGAAAGAATCGGGTGTCGACTATCGAGGTGATGGCGGCGCCGAATGGAGCGGTGCCCGCGACTATGGCCGCCGCGCTCCCCGTGATCTCCGGCGCCTCCGGCGGGCCCGGCGCCCGGCCGCCGGCTGCCGAGCCCGCCGGGGGAGCGGCTCTCGAAGCGCTCGTGGGCGTCCGCTCCGCGATGCCCACCGAAGACGAGGTCGTCGTGAGCGGCCGAGCAGATGTCAGGACGGCCCTCGAAGGCCTCGCCGGCGTCTCCTATGACTTCATCCTGCGGCCGGCCGCTGCCGACCCAGCCGTGGACCGCGACCCCGAGGACCGTTGGCGCGGCGGCGAGATCAGCCTCCTGCCCTCCGGGCTCCGGCCGCTGTCCCAAGGCGAGCGCGCCACCCTGACCGCACTTCATGGTCTCATTGCGGCGCGGGACCTCGGCACGGGCACCCATTCGGAGCGGGTGTGGGTCTACGCGGAGGCTATCGCCCGGGCCTGCGGCATACCCGAGGCGGAGCTCAGAGACATCCAGCACGGCGTCATCCTCCACGACATCGGCAAGATCGGCATCCCGGACTCCATCCTCCTCAAGCCGGGGCCACTCAGCCCCGACGAGTGGAAGGTCATGCGGACGCATCCGGATGTCGGCCGGGGGCTGATTCAGCACATCCCATTCCTGGCGGGCGCGGTGCCCATCGTCTATCACCACCATGAGCGCTGGGATGGCAATGGCTATCCGGGGGGTCTCCGCGGGGAGGGCATACCGCTGAGCTGCCGCATCTTCGCCGTGGCCGACGCCCTCGACGCCATGACGTTCGACCGCCCGTACTCGCGCGCTGTGTCGCTCGAGGCCGCGCGCGAGGAGATCGCCCGCTGCGCGGGGACGCACTTCGATCCGGCCGTGGTCTCCACGTTCCTCTCCATCCCGCTCGAAGCGCTCGAGGAGCTGAGGCGCCGCGCGATTAGTTGACGTAGTTGACGGGGCCGTCCCGCCTTGGTAGCGTGCACACCATGCAGGAGACGCCCGTGGTGAAGCTCGAAGAGGTCCTGCGGCTCGCGATCGAGATGAACGCGACCGACATCCACATCCAGGTCGGCCTGCCGCCCATGTTTCGCGTGCGCGGCAAGCTCGTGCCGCACGAGTCCAGCCCCCTCGCGGCGGAGCAGTGCGAGGCGCTGGCGTTCTCCATCATGTCGGAGGAGCAGAAGAAGACCTTCAGCGAGCGCCTCGACTGCGACTTCTCCTACGGCATCGTGGGGCTCGCCCGCTTCCGCATCAACGTCTTCAGGCAGCGCGCCAGCGTCGCCGTGGCGCTCCGGCGGATCCCGTACCAGATCCCCGACGTGGACCAGCTCGGCCTGCCGCCCGGGGTGCTGGAGCTGATCAAGCTGAAGCGCGGGCTGGTCCTGGTGACGGGCGCCACCGGCCAGGGCAAGTCGACGACCCTGGCCTCGCTCCTCGACCGCATGAACCAGGAGCGCCAGCTCCATATCGTCACGCTCGAGGATCCGGTCGAGTACCTCTTCCAGCACAAGTCGAGCATCGTCGTGCAGCGCGAGGTCGGCATCGATACGCTCTCCTTTGCCAGCGCGCTCCGCGCCTCCCTCCGGGAAGACCCTGACGTGATCCTGGTGGGCGAGATGCGCGACGTGCCCACGATCGAGTCGGCTCTCACGGCCGCGGAGACGGGGCACCTCGTCTTCGCCACGCTGCACACGAAGACGCCGGCCCAGGGCATCGACCGCATCGTGGACGTCTTCCCGCCGCACCAGCAGCAGCAGGCGCGGGTCCAGCTCGCCAACGTCCTCCACGCCGTCGTGACGCAGCAGCTCATCCCGCGCAGGGACAACGAGGGCATGGCGTTGGCCATGGAGATGCTCATGGTCAGCCCCGCGATCCGCAACCTGATCCGCGAGGGCAAGACGTTCCAGATCCAGTCGCTGCTCCAGACCGGCTCCTCCTCCGGCATGCTGACCATGGAGAACTCCCTCAAGGGCCTTGTCGAAAAAGGATGGA
>WNGJ01025204.1_pt1 | contig 12338 bp, 9 predicted proteins | sample 5400611 | NCBI WGS metagenome assembly WNGJ01 (sample SAMN13153375, study PRJNA577476) | soil metagenome | isolation source: 40 cm soil or saprolite under Garry oak tree replicate 1 | place: USA:California | collected 2016-06-15 | reverse complement strand
CGAGCCGGTAGCGGTCGGCGACCTGCACCCAGCGCACGGCGTACGCGCATCGGTACGCCGGCCGCGGCAGCCACTCGGACGGGGTGTCGTCGCCCTTGCCCTGGTTGGCCGCCCCGGACGTGGCGAGCAGGTTCAGCGGGTCGTTGGCGAAGCGCTCCCGCTGCTGCAGGGACCAGTCCCGGGCGCCGAGCGACCAGGCGGCGGCCAGCGGGAACACGTGGTCGATCTGGACCTCGTCGGCGCGGGCCTTGCGGAAGATCACTGTACGGCCGGTGTACGGGTCGTCGAGCGTGCCGGCGATGACCGTGCACCGGCCGCGCAGCCGCACGTCGTGCAGGTCGCGGTGGAGCACGTCATCCCGGGTGCCGCAGCCGTTGTGGTCGAAGTCGACCGACCACGCCGGGCCGAAGTCCCGCGTCCGCTGGTAGCCGCCGGGCTCGGGTTGGGCGACCCGCACCCGCGCGAGCTGCGTCTTCGCGGCGGCGACCTGCGCGGGTGGCGGGACGCTGGCCGGTGCGGTGGGCGTGGCCGGCGTGGCGATCACCGGCACGTCCGAGCAGCCGCCGGTGCCCAGCCCGGCCGCAACGACGATCGCCACCAGCAGTCGGCGCACGGCGGCCTCCGTCCCCACCCCGTGCAGGTCGACCCGTCAGGAGACATACCCCACCGACCGGTCCCGGCATGCCAGTCGCTTGTCCTCTCGGCCGATCTTCCCGGGACGGCGGCACTCCGATCCCGCCGCGCGGCGTACCCCAGCTCGCCGCCGCCTACGATCGGAGCAACGCCGCCTTAGCTCAGTCGGCAGAGCAGCCGCCTTGTAAGCGGCAGGTCGTCGGTTCGATCCCGACAGGCGGCTCCGCCGTTGACCTGCGGAATCTATGGAAGATGGAGGTCGCGGGCCGGTCCAGGATCTCTGTGTGGTGCCGTGGTGGTACCGGCCAAAGGACTCTCTGTCGCCGCGACCGTCCCGGCGGAACTGCGCAGCAGTGCCGCGACACCCTCCGCGGCGGCCCTGGCGATCTGCGGCAAAACAGTGGTGTAGGTGTCGCTGGTGAGCGTGATGGTTGAGTGGCCCAGCAGCTCTTGGACCAGCTTGAGGTCGTAACCGGCGGCGAGCATGAGGGTGGCTGCGACATGTCGGAGGTCGTGCAGCCTGATTGGCGGGAGCCCGGCCTTGTACGCTAGGCGTTCGAACCGTCGGCTCGTGTACTCGGGATGGATGGCGGCACCGTTCTCCCGGGTGAAGACAAGCCCGCTGTCGATCCAGGCGGAACCCACAGAGCGCGCTCGGCCTCCTGCCGAACCCGATGGGTGCGGAGCACCTCGACGGTCTCGGTGTCGAGGGGAACGACTCGAACGCCGCTGTCGGTCTTCGGCTCGCCGCGATCGACTTCCCACCCGATCTGAATGATCTGCTGGGAGATCGTGACCGAGGCCTCGTCCAAGTCGACCTCTGTCCACGGCAGGCCGATCGCCTCCCCACGCCGTAGCCCTCGGTGCGCGATGAGGTGGTAGAGGGCGGAGAGCCGGTCCCGTCGAGCGGATGCGAGGAAGCGGCTCGTCTGATCGGGCGTCCACACCATGACCGGCGACGGCCGAGGGACCGCCCGCCAGACCTCGAGAGTGAGACCCGCCTTGCTCGCCCTCCCGGTACGGGTCCGTCTCGGCGCCTTGTCGATCCGCTCGGCACACGCCTTCTCGAACGCGGCCACCCGTGCCATTGTCCAGACGACCGGCTTCGCCCTCCGGCCGGAAGGGAGCCGGACGTCCTTGGCAACGTTGCGCGACAGGAGTCCCTGTCTCATTGCGTCGGAGAGACTCGACCTCAAAGTGCCGCGGATACGTTGCATGGTGGACGGACTGATGGGCCGCCGTCGGGCTGAGTTCGTCTGTTCGATCCAGGAGAAGAGCGCGTCGAGATGGCTCACGCGGAGGCGGTCGAGCGGCACCTCGCCGAGCTGCGGCCTGAGGTAGAGCCGGATGTTGGAGGCGTAGTAGCGGCGCGTCGTAGCGCGCAAATCCCGCTTGCCGGTAAACCACTCATCGGGCCATTCGCCCACCGTGATGCTTCGATCGAGAGCGCGACCAGCACCTAGGCGCCTTTCAACCTCTGCCGTTGTCGGAAGCCTGCCTCCCCGTCGAGTCTTGTCGCGGACAAGATCGCCGATCAGCGCAGCGACACGGTCGTCACCGGCCGCCACCTCCAACAGCTCGTTAACGAGGCCGAGCTCGCGGACCGCGTCCCTCTTCCGATCGGAAACGTCGCGCTTGAGCTTCCACTCGCCATGACTGGTGGGAATCAGCAGCGCGTACCCGTACTTGCCATGGCCTGCATTCTTGAGCCTTGGACAAGCGGCGCCCAGCTGGCGACGTGTCTGAGGATCACGGCAGCCACAGCGCTTGAATGTAAACCCTCGCACCACAGCTCCTCGTCGCAGTTGCCCGCCAACCGGGCACTCGTTGTGAGGCCACGGCTGCGCCAGCTCACGCTTCCTCGCGCAACCCCCACCTGCACCGAGAGTCCTGGTGCCTCGGAGCAGCTCGGCCTTCCGCGCGGCGTGGTTGGAGCCGCGACAGGGGATGCGGCGGGGGAGCAGCCGGCGACAGGGGAGGTCGAAGCCTCGGCCGAGGCGCGGTCTGCGGCAACGAGATCGAGGCAGCACTGCGGCCGGTCCATAGTTGTCATCGGGCTCATTCGAGGTCTCCGTTTCGCGCTACCCCAGTCGGCAGGGGCGTCCTGTTACTGCCCGGTAGAGCGACCGGTAGTTGAGTCGCGTGCAGACTGCGTCGCTGGCGGTGGCTCTGAGATCCGGCATCGAGAGTCCGCGCAGACTCAGTCGGTGCGGCCGATGCTGGCGGTGCCGCGTGAGTTGGCGTCGGCGACTGAGGACGACTACTGAGTATCAGGTCAAGCGGAACGGTGCGGGCGGTGATCCATATCGAGGGTGGCGACTGCAGATCGCCTCGCGGCTGGACGGATCATCGCCGGTCGGTATCCGAATCTGGCCATGTCATAGACCGCTCATTCACGCTCGTGGCGGCTCGGCCTGCCGGACGCACGTGGATTCGGGCTGAGCTTGCAACGCATGTGCGCGATGTCGCGCCTGTAGTGGAGCGACTCGTCGGCGTCGCGGAGATGCTGATGTCAGGGCTGGCTGGACCGGCGGCGGGCGTGGAGGGGGATGACGTCGGCGCCGGGGCGGCGGGTTTGGTGGGCGCGTCGGGTGGCCTGCGGCCAGCCTTGACACCGGCTCCGGGCGGCGGTCAACAAAGACCGCGGGACCGGCCGAAAGGAACGGCAGCACGACCAAGATCCGCCTAACCGAAGTCTCTACGGTTGCGGAGGATTGCCAGGTCCGGCTGGTGGCAGATCGGCTGGGACCCCACCCACACCACCTTCCACGCGCAGCACCACCCCACCCGCACCGCCGGCCCCGCGCATCCCCCAGCCCGCTCCGTCCGGATCGGCGGCGCCCCCGCGGCGGTACCCACCGTCGGGGCGCTGGAGGAGCGGCTCGGCTTCGCCCTGCCCGGCGCCGCCCGGGAGCACCTGGACGCCGACCGGCGGGCCCGGCCCGGCTGGGCCAGTCGCCCCTGGCGGCTGCTCCCCGACAGCGAGCCGGCCGACCCGCCGCCGCCGGACACCTGGCCGCGGGCCGGCAGCAGCCTCGCCGTCCCCGGGCAGCCGGACAGCACCTACTGGCGGGCGCTGCGCGACCACCCGCCGCTGCGGACCTGGGAGCAGGACGGCTACCGGGTCGAGATCCTCGCCACCACTCCGATCACCGACTCCGACCTCGCCCACGGGCGGCAGGCGGTCACCTACCGGCTGTCCCACCACGGGCTGGTCGTGTTCAGCGGCGACGACATCGGCGCACCGCCGGACGTCGACCCCGCCGGTGACCAGACGGTCCGGGCCGTCGTCGACCTGCTCTGCTACGCCGACCCCGAGCACCTGACCCCGGCCCAGGCCGAGTTCACCGCCGCGCACACCGAAGACCTGACCGGGCTGCTCGTCCAGCCGGAGCACCCGTACCCACCCAGCACCAGGGTCGACGTCCACCCGCCGGACCAGACGCGCTGCACCGGCTGGGTGATGCTTCCCGGCAGCACAGCGGACCTGCTGGTGTTGCGACCGCTGGGCGGCGGGGACGACGACATCGCCGGCGTATTTACCCGAGCTCGAGCCGGTCGAGACCGCGACGTTCGCCGCACCCGACCCGGCCGACCTCGGCGACGCGGCGAGCGCGAAGCTGCTGCGGGCCGCGCTCCGGCTGGGTTCCGGTCCAGCGGCGGCCCGTTCCGCGGCCTCGGCGGCCTAGCCGTGACGCCGCGGTCCTACCAGCTGGTGCCGCTGCTGATGGCACTGCGGACGGAGACCGCCCGGCTGCTGATCGCCGACGCCGTCGGCGTCGGGAAGACGATCGAGGCCTGCCTGATCGTCGCCGAACTGCTCGCCCAGGGCAGCGCCGAGCGGTTCACAGTGCTGTGCAGCCCGGCGTTGGCGCCGCAGTGGCAGCGGGAGCTGGCGGACAAGTTCGGCCTTGACGCTGTCCTAGTGCTGCCGTCGACCGCCGGCAGGTTGGAACGCAACCTACCCGGCGGCGCGGCTCAATCGCTGTTCGAGCACCACCGGTACACGTGGTGTCTACCGACTTCATCAAGTCAACCCGCCGCCGGGACGAATTCCTCCGCACCTGCCCGGAACTGGTGGTGGTCGACGAGGCGCACACCTGCGTGAGCGCCGCCGACGGCAGATCCGGTCGGGCCAGCCAGCAGCGGTACGCCCTAGTGTCGCGGGTGGCCGACGACCCGCACCGGCACCTGCTGCTACTCACCGCGACGCCACACTCGGGGAAGCCGGAGGCGTTTCGAGCGTTGCTCGGGCTGCTCCACCCCGAGTTGACCGACCTGCCGGCGGATCTGTCCGGGGAGGGGCGGCGCCGAGACCGGCAGCCTCGCGCAGCGGCAACGCCTCTGCCAGGCAGGTCACGCCCAGCCGCGTCGCGCCGTTGGCCAGGGCTGTCGTGGCGACCTCGACGCTGCCGTGCCCGAAGCCGTCGGCCTTCACCACCGCCATCAATTCACCGCGGGCATGGTCGGCCAGAAGCCGCGTGTTCGCCGCGATCGCGGTCCAATCGATCGTGACGGTGCCCGCCGCACACGCATGCAGGGTCACCGTTCCGAACCGCTGTCCGACGGTCGTATCCGGCACGGCCCATACGCTGACGCGCTGCCGATACGGCGGCGGTTCGGTAGTTGCTTATGGAGCGCTTATGGTGATCGCGCGACCATCGACACCGACGTCTCGCCTGGAGCGGTGAAGCTTGCGTGTCCTACTTGCCGACGACGAGCGGCTGCTCGCCGACACGGTTGCGCAGGGCCTGCGCAAGCTCGCTATGGCCGTCGACGTCTGCTACGACGGCGAGGTGGCCATGGAGCGGCTCAGCGTCAACCGCTATGACGTGGCCGTGCTCGACCGCGACATGCCCAAGGCCAGCGGCGATGCGGTCTGCCGATGGATCGTCGACGCCCAGCTCGGCACCCGGATCCTGATCCTGACCGCGGCGAGCGGCATCCGCGATCGGGTGGACGGGCTGGAGCTGGGCGCGGATGACTACCTGACCAAGCCGTTCGCATTTGCCGAGCTGGTGGCCCGCATCCACGCCCTCGCGCGGCGTCCGCCCGTCGGCTCGGCGCCGGTCCTCGACCAGTTCGGCGTCGTCCTTGACATCCCGCGGCACCGGGCGTTTCGGGATGGGGAACTGCTCGATCTGACGCCGAAGGAGTTCGCGGTACTCTCTGTCCTCATGCACTGCTCGGGTCAGGTCGTCAGTGCAGAGGAACTTCTCGAGAGGGCGTGGGACGAGCACGCAGATCCGTTCACCAACGCCGTGCGCGTCGCGGTGATGACGCTGCGCCGCAAGTACTCGCCGTACTGGTCAGCTGCCCGCTCGGCTACGCGTACCTCTTCATCGCCGTGCACCTCGTCACCAGTCTGGCGCGCGAGAGCCGTTACGACCTGGTCGTATGCAGCCGCGGCACGCTGCGTTCACTCGACGCGTTCAACGGATGCGGCCTGGGGCCTCCGGGGCCGGGCGCGTCCTTCCACGCCGGCTACGTCTGGCTCGAGCTGCTCGTGATGACGGCCGTGGTCGTGGCTGCCGCTTACGGTCTTGCGCGATGGGTCACCTGGCCGATGCGGCAGATCGCCGACACCATCAGCCGGTTCGGGCCGACCAGCCTCGGCCTCCGTCTGCGCGCGGCCGGTCCGCGCGACGAGACGCGCAGGCTCGCCGAAGAGATAGACGCGGTGCTCGACCGACTCGCCGAGGGGTACGCAGCGCAACGCCGGTTCGCAGCCAACGCATCGCACGAGCTGCGCACGCCGTTGGCCACCCAGCGTGCGCTGATCGAGGTGAGCCTCTCTTCGGCGCTCACGCCGGAGCAGCTCGAGCTGCTGTCCCGCCAGCTGCTGGCGACCAACGAACGCAACGAGCGGCTCGTCGACGGGCTGTTGACGCTCGCCGAGACCGAGGGCGGGCTGATGGCCAACGCGCCGCTGCGGTTGGACCAGATCGTGGCCGAGACCGTCGAGTCCCTTCGCAGTGCCGCAAAAGAACGCGAGGTCGAGATCGAAACCGTGCTCGATCCGGTGACGGTGATCGGCGAGCGGCCGCTGCTCGAGCGACTTGCGAACAACCTGCTGTCCAACGCGATCAAGTACAACTATCCGGGCGGGACGGTTACCGCCACGGTCACGCGAGACGGGGCGTTCACGGTCGTGAACACCGGGCCCGAGATCGCGCTCGAGCAGATGGCGGGGCTCTTCGAACCGTTCCGCCGGGGGAGCGGCGAGCGGCTCGACCATGGCGGCGGGGTCGGGCTCGGCCTCACCATCGCACGCTCGATCGTGACCGCACACGGCGCGGCGATCCATGCACGCGCGAATCCCGGCGGCGGGTTGACGATCACGGTGCGGCTGTCTCCTGCCTGATTCGGGCGCCTGCAACGAACCCGCGCGGGTCGCATTCCCTGGTTGGCTTCGCGCGCATGTGTGCCGAGCGCGTCGACGCCCGGTCTGAGCGCTATCGCGAAACTTGCGCACGCCCTCGGCAACTGTGGCGGGCGGGCAGCCGCTCGTCAGCGGAGAGAAGGACTCGCAGGGTTCCTACCTCAGGCCATGGGCGATCGGGCGAGGATCTTCTAAAGCTGGATAAGGGCGCCATAAGGATCAGCTGAACGTTAACGATAGCGGCGCTGTCGCATCGTCTCCTGCCATGACACAGACCCTTGACGGGTTCGGCTCGACCGCCCTGCATTTACGTCGGCGACGGCGCCGGTTGATTGTCAGCGTCGTCGGCTGCGTCGTGCTGCTGGTGTTCGCAACTGCCGCGGCTCTGGCTCTCCGGACGCACGACGCCGACAGCCGGCGGGTGTACCTGTCGACCAACGGCTGGCCGAAGCGTGGCCAAGGCGCCTACCAGCTCGGTGGCAGGCAACCCGCCGCCAGTCCGCACGAGCACCCGGTACCGATCGCGAGCCTCGCGAAGGTGATGACCGCACTTGTCGTGCTGCAACACCTGCCGCTCGACGGCACCGCCGACGGGCCGACACTCGTGGTGCGTGACGAGGACGTCGCTGACACTGCCCGCCGGGTCAACCGCGATGAATCGGTCGTGGCCGTGCGCGCCGGTGAGCGGCTCACCGAACGCCAAGCCCTGATGGCGCTGCTCCTACCGTCCGCGAACAACGTCGCGGTGATGCTGGCCCGGTACGTCTCGGGCTCGCTCGACGCGTTCGTCGGCGAGATGAACGTCACGGCGAAGTCGCTCGGCATGACGCAGACGACCTACACCGATCCGAGCGGCTTCGACTCGGCCACCGTGTCGACCGCCGTCGATCAGCTGACGCTGGCCCAGCACGCCGCAGACAACAGCACGGTCACCGCGATGATGTCGACCGCTAGCTACACACTTCCCGTCGCCGGAACCGTCGCCAACACCGACGCGCTGCTCGGGCAGGATGGATTCGTCGGGATGAAGACCGGCTCGGACGACGGGGCGGGCGGCTGCTTCATGTTCCGCTCCTACCGCTCCGTGCGTGGCGTCAACACCGAACTGATCGGCGTGGTACTAGGGCAGCGCGGGGACAACCTGCTCAACGCGGGGCTGTACGCGGCCCGGCAGCTCGCCGACCGGATAGCACCCACTCCGGCACATCCCTGATACACCTCAGACGTACGGCCTGCCCCGGGCACCACGTGCTTCATCGCTGCATCCGATGCCATGTCGTGCGCACTACTACATCCCGATTTACCGTTCATCCCGCGACGGCCGAACCGCGCCCTGTTCAGTTTCAGATGCGGTCGAAGCCGACGTGAGGCTTCCGGCTTGGGGAGTCGACCGGCGCAAGTCGCGTGGCCGGTGAGGGGCCACCGTTCCGTGCTCATGTCGCCAGGGTGAACGAGCCGCGGTGAACTGACACGACGCCTGTGCCGAGGGCGTCGGCGAAGTTCATCATGCGGGCCGGTCCGTCGTTCAGGAGTGCGGGGAGAGTGGGTGCGTTTCCACCGGCGGTTATGCGTTTGCCGAGGTTCTCGAACCATCGAAGTACCCACTGGGTCTCGTCGACCCACTCGAGGGTCTCGAAGCCGCTGGCGGCGATCGTGTCGCGCAACTGATCGGCGGTGGCGAGGTAGCTGTCGGTGCCGTCGAGCGACCACGGCAGGGGCGGTGTTGGTTGGGTGGCGCCGGTGAGGCAGACCTCGAAGCTTGCAAAGCGCGCCCCGGGCCTCAGGCGCCGGGCGATCTCAGTGAAGAAGGGCTGCTTGTCGATGACGTTCATTTGGACGTGCATCGTGTAGGCGGCATCGAAGTTGCTGCGGTCGAGGGCGGCGATGTCGCTGCAGACGAAGCTGACCTGGTTGTCGAGGCCTGCCGTGCGCGTTAGGACCTGGGCGGTGTCGACGTAGGCGGGAGTGATGTCGACGCCAACGACGGTGCAGCCGGAGCTGCGGGCGATCTGGCGCGCGGGGCCGCCGAGTCCGGAGCCGATGTCGAGCACGGTCATTCCTGGTGCGAGGTGCAGGCCGGGCAGGAGCCGGTCCACGGCCTCGGATCCGCCGCTGTGGAACTGGTCGAACTGGTCTCGCTGGGGTTGGGTCAGCGCAGCGAGGTCCTCTCCGGCGAGGCGCTCGATCGTGGCGACGAGGTCCGTTTCGGTGTAGGTCATGGTGATGGCTCCTGGTCAGACGGCGGGTCGAGCAGAGGCGGACGATCGATCAATTGCCGCTCCGCAGGTCGGGCAGCGGAGCGGGGCATCAGGTTCCCCCGGTGATCGGGCCGGTGAGAGCGCTTCGTCCAGGTAGTGGGTGGTGAGGAAGATCGTGACACCCGACTGGCGCAGTGCGGAGATCATGTCCCACGCGGCGCGGCGAGCGGACGGGTCGAACTCGGTGGTCGGCTCGTCGAGGAACAGCAGCTCGGGATTGCCGATCAGCGCCAACGCCACGTCCAACCGCCGCCGCTGACCGCCCGACAGCTTGGCCGCCAGGGCGCCGGCTTGGTCGGCCAGGCCCACCAGCTCCAAAGTCTCTGCGGTATCGCGCGGACTCGGGTAGTAGCCGGCATACAGCCGCAGGCACTCGGCAACCGTCAAGTCCCGCTCCGGCTCGGACTCCTGCAACACCACCCCGATGCGTGCCCGCCAGGCAGGCCCGGCGTGCTCCGGGTCCTGTCCGAGGACGCTGACTTCGCCCCCCGTGCGTCGGCGATATCCCTCAAGAATCTCCACCGTGGTCGTCTTCCCGGCACCGTTCGGGCCAAGAAAGGCGAACACCTCGCCACGCATGACCCGCAGGTCTACGTTCCGCACAGCGTCGAACGAGTCGTACCGCATCCGCAGGCCGGTCACCTCGATGACAGCCTCAGCACGCTGTCCTGGCGAGTCAGACATTGACCAACGCAGGCTCGTCGGGAACCTGCTCGCTGACACCGATCCGGTCGTGGATCCGACGCAACGGCGTTGGTGCGTACCAACTCCGCTCACCGAACGCGCGCATGAAGGCGGGGACGAGGACGCCGCGTACCAGGGTGGCATCGATGAGGATCGCCATTCCGGTACCGAGCCCGAACAGTTGGATGAAGCTGACGTGGCTGGTGCCGAAGGCGAAGAAGCCCACGGACAACAACGCGGCAAGGGTGGACACGATGCGTCCGGTGCGAGCCAGACCGCCGGTGACCGCGTCAGGGTTTGGGACGCCGGCATCGTGTAGCTCTTTGATCCGGCTGATGACGAACAGTTCGTAGTCCATCGAGAGCCCGAAGGCAATGCAGAACAGCAGGACCGGCATCGCGGTATCGGTCGGTCTTGGGGTGACGCCAAGGAAGGACGCGAAGTGACCGTCCTGGAAGATCCACACCATCGCGCCGAGGGTCGCACCGAGGGTGAGCGCGTTACCGAGCAGGGCACGGATCGGTTGCAGGATGCTGCCGGTGAACAGGAACAGCAGGACGAAGGTGGTCACCACGATCAGTGCCCCGGCCAATAGCAGGTGGGAGCTGATCGCGTGCTTCGCGTCGATGAGCGTCGCGGTGGCACCGCCGACGAGCACTCTTGTTCCCGCGGGTGCGGACACCGCACGTACCTGCCTGACGAGGTGCTGCGCCGCGCCTGAGGCCGCGTCTAGTCCGGTGCTCAGGCTCACTCGCTGGGAGGTTGGCTGACCGGCACTGGTACTGCCGACGCTGATGTCGGCTCGTTGCACCCCGGTCAGGTGAGTGAGCTGTTGGGTATAGCTCTGCAGTTCGGGCTGCGGAAGGGCGGGGGTGATCAGCACGTCGATGACGTCGGGGGTGGTCGCGAAGTCGTTGCGCAGGGCGTCACCGACCTGGTGACTCGCCGCGCTGGTGGGCAGGACGCGCTCGTCCGGGGTTCCGAAGGTGACCGAGAATAGTGGTGTCGCCAGGAACAGCAGCACCGCGATAACCGGGAGCGCGGCCACGACGGGGCGGCGCATCACGCCGGCAGCGAGCCTCCCCCAGAACGGCGCTTCGACACTGCGCACCGAGCGGATCCCGCGGATCCGTCCGGAATTCACTCGCCCACCGAGGACCGCGAGCAAGGCCGGCAACACGAGCAGTGCGCTGGCCGCAGAAAAGACCGTGACGCCGACCCCGGCGTAGGCGAACGACTTCAGGAAGTAGACCGGGAACACCAGCATCGCCGACAACGCGGCAGCGACGGCGAGCGCCGAGAACGCGATCGTGCGCCCCGCGGTGGCCATCGTGCGGGCTACCGCCTCACCGACATCGACACCCTTGGCCAGCTCTTCACGGAACCGGCTGACCATGAGCAGCGCATAGTCCATACCCAAGCCCAGTCCCAGGCCGGTCGCGAGGTTGATCGCAAACACGCTGACGCTCGTGACGTGCGTGAGCAGATCCAGCCCGGCGAACGTGGCGAAGATCGCGAGAACCGCGATAGCTAGCGGCAGCAGGGACGCGACCAGGCCGCCGAACACGATGATCATCAGCATCGTGGTGATCGGGACGGCGATTGCCTCGGCCACCGCGAGATCCTTGCCGACCTGGGTGGCGACATCGGTGCCCTGGGCACCGCCGACGCGCACCGTCGCGTCCGGGCCGTCGAGGTGGGCGTAGTCAGTAAGCAGTGCCTTGGCGTTCGTGTCGGCGGTCTGTTCGTCGCCGATCACGTTGGCCAGGATCAGCGCGTCGGTGCCATCGCGCGACCGCAGTCCAGCCGCGTGTGTGCTCCAGTACGACGTGACACCACGCAACCGGGTGTCGGCGCTCAACCGGCGCGCCAGCGCCTGGCCCGTGGCGGTCACGGCGGTGCCATCGACGGTCCCGGTCCGCGCGTGCACCAGGAAGATCATGTCTGGCTCACCGCCGAACTTCTGGTCAAGCAGCACCTTCGCCTGGCTCGAGGCCGACGCCGGATCATCGAACCCACCGCTGAGCAACCGGGCGAACACACCGACCCCGAGGACAGCCGAGATCACGAGCGCAACGACACTCACCGCGAGGACCAGCCGGGCGCGAGTGACGATCTTCAGACCCAGTCGATAGAACACGGCGGACTCCCTCACGGCCTCGATGTTGACAGCGTGAACTTGCCACATGAAGTTCACGCTGTCAACATTGGGTCTCGTGACGGCACCGGACGCGGGCAAGCACCCGCCCTACCACCACGGCAACCTGCGCCACGCCCTGGTGCAGGCGGGCACCGAGCTCGCCCGCGAAGGCGGCCCGTCGGCAATCGTGTTGCGCGAGGCGGCGCGACGCGTCGGCGTCTCAGCGAACGCGGCGTACCGG
>WNGJ01006560.1_pt1 | contig 12338 bp, 12 predicted proteins | sample 5400611 | NCBI WGS metagenome assembly WNGJ01 (sample SAMN13153375, study PRJNA577476) | soil metagenome | isolation source: 40 cm soil or saprolite under Garry oak tree replicate 1 | place: USA:California | collected 2016-06-15 | reverse complement strand
CTCGCTCACGAACTGTTGCAAGGCCCGCACGTGCCGCTCCGCATGCAACCCTGCTCCCATCAGGCGCAAAGCCATCGCTTCGACATTCTTGCGCGGGACATCGGCTGTGAGCAGCCCACGCAGGTAGACTGCCGCCCAGTCGCGCTGTTCGCGTCGGTAGAAGAAGGGTGCAAAGTGCTGGGCGTAGGCAGCCAGTTCCTCGGCCAGGGGAGCCACTTCTTCCGGGGTCAATCCTCGCAGAGGCAGCAGGACGCCAGGTTTTGGCAGATCGGCGGTGATATCGAGTACAGGAGACATTGGGTTCCACCTCCAGGAACAGACTTCCCTTTAGTATACCAAAAAGTCTCGTTGTAATACTAGGGCTATCAAATTGTTGCTTCAAAGACAATGAGAAACAGAACTGGCTTGTAGTGGTAAGTTATTCAATCTTTGTCTTTATTGTTACAGTATCGTCTTTGAGGAACAGAATACCAGATAACATAAACTGAGTAATATGAATGGGCTTGAGAAGACAGACAATCAGTTTATTCCTTCACTGTTGATATCACGGGCACCAATTGAGCTGACTCGGTTTCCCTGAGGCAAGGGCTCCCACAAGTACTATTCTTCCATGTGTTAGCGTAACGGTTGTGCAATCAGATGCGATTCGTTGAAAAATGGCAGAAATCTTCAAAATGGTAGTTGGTGCGGCGATGGCTGAACACCGACGACTCTGAGCAGCTGGCCTGCAAAGGCGCTCTGCTCGCTGAACTTTAACAACTTACCTTCTGAATCCCCGCTGACCTGCGCCGAGACGTGCGCGGCCACCTGCACCTGGCGTTTGATGCCCAGCTTGCGCACATTCAGAGCATTTTCTGCTGGTTGCGCATGGGCCTGCAACCAATGAGCAGCCCAGCGAATGAAATTCGCCGCGAACAGGACAAAGGCCTCCTGAAGAGCGATGGCCGGTTCGGAACGCACTTTGAGGTGGTGCAGGGAGAACACCTGCTTGCTCTCTTTAATCCCAGCCTCAATCGTCTGCCTGCCGTTGTACTGCTGGAACCACCTCGGCAAATCCTCTGTCACCGGCTGAGCACCGAAATGAAACAAGGCGCTGTGCTTCAGAGTTTTGCCGGTGTAGAAGCGCTCCAGAGCGACATCTAAAGCGTAGGGGCAGTGTTTGAGTTGCAGAGCGGGCCAGGCCACCAGTTCGGCGTTGGTACCCACGTGCGTCCAGGCAGTGGTGTCGTCTACCTGCTGCTTGAGATAGGCCACGGTCTTGTGGCTGTGGGGTTTGGTGTAGAGATCGTAGCCCATCTCGATGAGTAGAGCCACGTTCTCATAGGTGCCGAACCCTGCATCCAGGCGGAACTCTGCTTCAACCGCTTCGGCGTTGGCGGCATTGTCCTGCTCAAAACGCAGCAGACGCTGGTATAAGACAGCGAGCTCGGCTTGCTGTTGGCTCCACTGGGCCGTGGTCTTGTCCAAGCGGAGTTGGGCTTGCTTGCAGACAGACATTCGACTGGCTGTGCGTTTGACGATCACTTGCAGGCGCTTGCGCGCCTGGGCCAAGTGGCTGGTCGGGCGTTCTGCCCGTTGGCGGGTCTGGTAGTCCTCTTCGAGCTCATCCACTTGCTTCTGGTACGCTTGCACCTGCTGCTCTGCCGCTACCAGCAGCGCCTTGGCCTGCTTCACAGCTTGCTTCTGCTTTTCCAGTCGCTCGTCGGTTTGGGTCACCACCTGCTCGACTGCGGCAATGCGCTGGCGCAGCAGTTCCGTGCGCCGTCGAGGCCGCCGTCGAAGGCGAGCCTCGGCGGCCAGTACGAGCGCTTCGGCCTGCGTGCAAGACACGGTATCGCCTGGGTGATGGGCCACCGACAGCCACAAGCGCCCATACGTTGGGCTTTGCAGGCTGACGACGCCCGCTTGGTAGCCCAGCCGGATTTCGTCATCCATATGCCCAAAGGCGGCATGGGGATAGGTCTGGCTCGTATTGGAAACGGGAATGCCGGTCAGATCGCCATCCAGGCGCAACCGTTTTCCCTGCAAGCGCAGCAACTTTACCTCAGCAGTGAGGTAGGGCTGACTGACCTGTTCCAATACTTGGACGATCTGCTTGACCTCCTCCCAGCTCAGTCCACTCAGCGTTCGACTCACACCGCTGTAATCGGCCCAGGCGGGTTGTGCCCAGGCTTGCGCCACCGCCTGATCCTTATCCAAGGGATGCGCTGCCAGGCTGATCTCCTGCAAGTGCTGCAGCCCAGCCAGAATGGCCACCAGAAATTCCAGCACCTTGGTCTGAGGCCGATGATGATAGTGCTTTTGCTTGAGGGATACCGCTTGGAGTTGCTGGATCAAGCCAATCTGTTCGGCAAACCAGCCCCAAGCCACCAGAAAGGCATGCTGAGTGTTTTGGATGAGAGTTTCGCTGTTGCTCATGACCGTTCCTTGCTTCAATGTGCATATTCATGAGCATACAGCACCCAGATTCAGTTGGTAAGGTACGAAAAATTTTGCTGTTTGAGACCGGTTTTCATGATTCGGCCTCTGATTGCACAAAACTTACGCTAGCTATTAAATTTTAGCAAGTCAGCGAAAATATGCGGAGATTAGCAGCTTAGTATTGGTTTTGGCACTCTTTAATACCTGGAAGGCTGCCTGGAATGGCGGTGGTGAGCAATAGTATTTCCTGCCTGTAATTGTATCTTCAGCCCTATGAAGTGGCTTGTAGAGGGAGTTGAATATGAATTAAAGAGATGCTACTATACAAAGTATAGCAAAGAAAAGCATTCCGTGCAAGGAAGGGCTCATTTTCTACGAATTGGCCTCCTAAGAGGGCTGGTTGGCTACGAAATTCGCGGGAGCTGTTCGTGCTTTTCTCATTTTTTCTTGTCCAGGCAATACTATTGTATTTGGGTCTGTTTCGGGGTTATCCATTTTACAGTATAACCGATGGCTTGCCATTAGGATGGTTAAAAAATATGGTGGATTTTTCTTACTACCTTTGGATGTAGCAGTTGGTCAACTGTTTGATTTCAGGAGGGAGAGCGGTGAGAGGATTGTTTCTCAGGTCAAGCAGTTTTAGATTGATCAACTGTCCGATTTCAGGGGGAAGAGCAGTTAAGTTGTTCTCGTTGAGTCCAAGAATTTGGAGGTTGATGAGCTGTCCGATTTTAGGAGAAAGGGAAGTGAGGTGGTTCTTGTTGAGGAAAAGACGGTGGAGATTGATTAACTGTCCGATTTCAGGGGGAAGAGTCGTAAGGTTGTTTGTGCTGACACCAAGGATTTGGAGGTTGATTAACTGTCCGATTTCAGGAGGAAGAGCAGGAAGTTGGTTTCCGGTGAGGAAAAGTCTTTGTAAGTGGGTGAACTGTCCAATCTCGGAGGGAAGATGAGAGAGGATGAGGTGAGCTAGGCTTAAGTCGAGAAGAGCGCCTTTTTCATTGTAGTGGGCCTCTGCGGATGTAGGAAGAGCGCCCATTTTTTTCATGAGAGCTGCTAGCATTTCTCGATCGGTCGGTTGAGATGGCATACTGTTTCCTTTCTACCATAATACTGTCTGTTTCTCAAGGGTGTCGTTGTGTCTTCATTAGTGTTAAGAGCTAGTGTTGCTGTGTTATAGACATGGCAAACTAAACACCACGCCTTTTTCTGCGTTGTTTACGAGGTTTTATAGGTAAAAGTTGCCTTTTGCATTTTGAGCAATAGTGAACGCCATTAATGTAGTAGAGCAGTTTTCGTTGTAGACAAATGGTACATATACCATAGCGGGCTTCTCGGGTAAAGAGTATCCTTTGCATTCCAGCACCTTTAGGAGTCTTCATTGTACTTTCTCCTTGAGACGGAAAGTCTTGACTACTAGGGCTTTTAAATCGGTTTGTTAGTGTTGATGTGTTGTAGCAATGTATATGGTGCGTAGTTGCTCGTTAAGGTCTTTTACTTCTTGGGTATCCTTCCATGGTTCTAATTGCTGATGGATATCATTGATACGTTGCCACAATGCGGGCGACTTAGCTTGAGTAGTAAGAACAAGCGCTTGACGGGTATAAGTGCATGCTTCTACAATTTCTTTTCTCTGGATACAAGCGCTTGCAAGATCAGTGAGAATGTAGCACCGTCGAGAAATGGACGGTGTAGTGAGATGGGCTAGAGCTTCACGAAGCACCTGGTAAGCAGCCTCTGGCTCGCCAAATTGCATATGACAAACACCTTTATATCCCGCAAAAAGGGAAGGACCAAAAGTTGTCATATATGGGTCTTCACCTGGCAGGTATTGTTGGGGAACGTGTTCAGCATCCTCTAATGCTCTAAAGCAAGCCGTATAGTCCTTTAGATTGGCTTGTACTTCTGCTTCTACTGCTGCTAGCCAAGTACGAACAGTAGCGGTACCACTATGAGCAATAAGACGGCGGGCCTCTTTAACTAACGGAAGTGCTCTATCGGCTTGGTTAAGATGAGTAAGCCTTATAGCAAGGCTGGCTAATCCTACAGCTTCTAAAGGGTGATCGTTAGCTTCTCGTGCTGCTTCAATAGAGACGTTATAGTAAGATTGTGCTCTATTGAAATCTCGTAGATTTGCTGACATACTTGCAGCAATCATGGAGAATTCACCACCAATAGAGGTGAGCCTTTTACGGGTAGCATCAGTAAGCGAACCTTCTAGCAGTTCTGTGACATTCAGAAGATGGTTTACCGTATAGCTACGTAGCTCATTAGAAACTATACCGGTAATATCTGGAATGAGTTGCCAACTGTTTTGTTTTAATACTTCAAGATGGCTTAGTGTTGTCTCATCGATGGTAGAGGGCCGCTTTAATGCTTTTGAAAACCGTTCCCATGCTTCAGGATTGAGTGTTATTTGAGGGTGTAGAAGAAGGGCGGCTCCTGTGGCACCCACTGATTGAAGAAAGTTACGTCGGTTCACGTTATCATTTCCTGGTTCCGATATTTCGGCTATTTGTTCACTATCAGGTTCCTGGTCTATATCGTTTCTTTCAGGTTCCACTTTAACTTCATTTATTAACCCTAGTTCTAGGGGTGTCATACCGAGGTAATCACAGAGTCGCTGTCGTACGTCTGGTCGAAGTCTTTTTCCTCTTTCTGCACGTTGGATAGTAGCAATTCCTAGTCCTGTGAAACCTGCTAATTCCTCTTGTGAGAGGTTGCGGCGTTCTCGTGCTCTTTTTAGTGGATGGGTTTTTGTTGTGTGCATCCTCTACTCTCAAGTGTACTAAGATTATCTGGACTTGTCGATACATTTTTGCATAAAAACGGCCATTAACGGGCAAGTGATGGCTAAGTGATGGGTGACGAGTGAATTGGTTTCCGATTACAAAATAATGCTCCTCTAATATATTAGCAACAAGCTTTTAGAAAGGTGCTAGACATTATTCTCGTTTGTTAACGTCTCATCTTGTTGCTTTTGAGCGGATTTTTTAATTGGGCCTTTTGGTCCAGATTTACGAGGCGTTGCTAAGAACTTTTCTAAAGAGTCGGTGTAAACACACCAATCACGCCCTACTTGAAAGCCTTCTAGAGTGCCTTTTCTTAAGAGCTGTGCAAGATAAACCTTACTCAATCCTGAGCGTTCAGCCGCTTGTGGAGTAGTGAGATATTTACGGTTAGTGTCGATATCTTTCAACATTGTCATGTCCTCGATGATTATTTTTTTCTAGCACTATTATAGCATGATTTACTTGACTCATCATCATGTTAGGCATTATAATCATATTAACATGTCTGACATGATGATCTTTTCTGACATGCTAAATATTTTTCATTGATGGGTTACTGAAGGGATTACCTGTCAGTTTCATCTCAAAAACTGATGGGTAATTGATGGGTGAAAGATGCCTGGGAGAAGGGTTGTAAGGCCAGTTCAAGCGTAAAATTGTTTAAGAGGAAACAACATGACTGTTGTAGAGAGACAGATAAGAAGATGAAGGACTTACGTATGTTATTTGTCTGTTTCTCTGAACATCAAGCTTATGAGTTCAAGTTCATAAGTAGTGTACTTTAACAACCGAATACCCTACAAACGCGCCAAATTCAGGTGACTACGGTCTGTATGGGAGGTAGCTGTAGGGCTACCAGTGTAAGCACAGGTGAGAGCCGAGGGAATGAGTTTTCCAGAGTGAAAACGATAGGTTCCCAACTATACAGAGTGAGAGCAAAGATCACGTGATATGGAAGGGCGTAGGGACACAGGCATCAGTGAAGAGCGTCTTGGCGGCGAGTGACTAAAGGGATGCGGCTAATGCTCTGCTTGTGGTTGATGATTGGGTTTCGTTGTGCGTTTCGTGGTCTATTGGCAAGCCATTAGGGGTGCCGACTAGTGTGGTGATGCACACTAGCCAGCGATTGAGAACGAATGGCAAGCCATTTGGAACGGGATTGCTAGGTTCTCGGTGTCATGATAGGGCATCGAGCCTAGCGTGTCAAATACGACAGGAAAAGGAGTAAGGCTCGATGTCAATTCATGATGACCAGGATAACCAGGACGTGTCCTTGATGGCGTATGACCAGTACATGCGCTTGGTGAACTGGACGCCTCGCTTACGTGATGAGGAGATCCTCCAGCTCTTGCAGCAGATTGCGTGGGGCAAGGCCGAACAGATGAAGGCTCGTCCAGACGCTTGGGTGCTTGCTCAGGCGCAGGAGGCTCGCGATCACTTAGTCGTTGGGCTCCAGCGTTTGGTGATGTGTATGGCACAGCGCTGTCACCGCCACTATCAGCGGATGGAGTTGCTCGATCTCATTCAAGAGGGCACCATTGGCTTGCTCAAGGCCATTGAGAGGCATCAGTCGGAGCGCGATCGGGAGTTCATTGGTTTTGCTAGCATCTCTATTCGCCAGGCGCTCTGGCAGGCAGCGCTCGAAGGCAGCGACTTCATTCGCTTGCCAGAGAATATTGGTCGGGTGGTCAGTAAGGCCTACAAGGTCGAGCGACGGCTGGCGGCGACCCTGGGGCGTGATCCGTTGCCTGGGGAAGTGGCTCAGGCGATGGGGATCGCCGAGCAGACCTTGCAAGAAGCGCTGGCCTGTGAACAGCGGCGGCAGTCGATGAAGAGTCTGCAAGGGTTGCTGCGCGAGGAGGATGCGGAAGATCAGCACAGCTTTGTCAGTCTCTTTGAAGTCTGGGTTGAGGCGGATGCAGCCCGGCGCGTGCAGGTGGAGCAGGCGGTCGAGGAGGCCTTGACGCGGTTGAGCTCACGGGAGCGAGAAGTCATGCGCTGGCGCTACGGACTGGATGGGCAGTGTTTGACTGATCCTGACATGGCCCAGGTGATGGGCACGACGCGTAAGGCGGTCGAGTGCTTGGGAGTGCATGCCAGGAAACGCTTACGCCAAGTGTTGGCTCCGGTGGTGTTGGGAGTGTAGGCAGAGGACGAAGGGCAGGTGGCCTGATGGCGTCTCGATTGTTGTGGCGTCTGCGTCGGCGCGCGAAACGCGGGTCTCCAACGTGGCGGATTGTGCTCTCCGATGGGGCTCGTTTCTGCCAGGAAGTCGAGGTGGTGCGCACGTATCGGCCCACTCGCCAGGCTTGTACCCACTTTGAGATTGCGCAGGTGTGCTCATGGCTAGCTATATGAGCGACCAGGATGTGGGAGCACGTCTCTCACGTCCATCGAGGGGCGAGAATGGTCGGGGACAACGGGTGGAGTGGCGGCCCGCAGGGGGAGGCCTCATCTCTCGCCCGCCTGGCCGCTCTGCATGGCGGTTGTTCGTGTCGCCGCTGTCCCTCCTCGATGGGAGGGGGGTGGTGCAACGGTGGTGCTGTGGGCGGTGAGGACGCGCCGGTGGGGGAGGGGCCCCGCCGGACGCGTCCTCACCCTGGGGCGCGAACCAAGTATATCGCGCCCGTAGAAGTCCATTTGAGGGGAAGCAGCGCGTGCGGTGCTTGAAAGACAGGTTGGTTGTTGGTTGTTGGGAACTCAAAGGAGGTAGGTCTATGGATGAGGTACGGGTAGTGGGTCATGGTGTCGATACACTCCTGGTCAATGTCTATCACACGGATCGTTCCGGGAACAAGACCAAACAGGAGCTGAGTAGCGCGTTGCGCGTCCAGTTGGAGGACTGGAAGCGTTCCGCGCAAGAGGTGGGAGAGTCGGTCACGACTTCGTATCGGTTTCATGGCTTGACCTTATTGATGCAACCCAATGGAGCCTTGCATGGGCAATTCCCGTGGATGCTCAAAACGCGCGACATCACGCTCTATGTCTCGACGGGCTCGTGGAATGGCATCGGGGCGGTGCGCTTCACCAGTGAATTTCTCTGGTCCTCTCAGGGTGTGCTGGACGCTATTATTCAGGTGCAGGCGTTCGTGGATGCGTTCTTCCAGGATGAGATGTACTTGCAGGCGTCTGCTGTCGATTTGTGCGTGGATATTGCGGGATGGCAGGGGATCGACAAGCTGGATAAGAAGCGCGATTTTGTCTCGCGGTCCTTTAAGCGTCGGGGCCATGCCGAGTCAGAGTGGGGCTATGAGGGTGATGCCGGGGAGTATTGCTATGGGCTGCAAGAAACCGGGCTGGATTTCTCGCACGGTGGGCCGCTCTCCCTGACGCTCTATGACAAGTCGCGCGAACTGCGCAAGTCGGGCAAGCCGTGGTTTGAGGACTTGTGGCGGGCACATGGGTGGTCGGAAGAGGATGGGCATGTGTGGCGAGTGGAATTGCGCTATAAGCGGGAAGTGCTCCATGAGTTGTACCAGGAGGTCGCGGGTCAAGAGCGGTTTCACGGAATTGAAGATGTGTATGTGCTCATAGATCAGTTGTCGCTGCTGTGGGCCTATGGGGTCGGCTCGGTGGAGGATGCAGCGGATGGCCTGCCAGGCTGGATACGCTGTGTGGTGCCGGGCCAGGACAAGAAGCGCACACGGTGGCCGACTCATCCCGCCTGGAAGGTCGTGCAGGCAGCGTTTGCCGCTCCTGGGGAGTGTCCGGCCCAGTTTGGGAAGATCGTACGGAAACGTCACCGCGATCATAACGTCGATCGCATGTTAGAGGCCATTGTAGGCTATGCCTCGTCGCTCGCGGTGTACCTGGGCAAGGAATATGGTGATGAGATGGTTGACCTGTCGCTGGTGTTGCATTGGGTCGCACAAGCCGGACCGGAGTACTTGCAGCGCATTGAGCGGGATTTTGCCGCAGAGGTGCAGCGCAAGCGCGTCCGTTTTGGGGTGCGAGACGAGTAAAGGAGGGGCGTATGGATGAGCAAGAGAGGCGTGAGGCGCTGGTCTACAAGCATGGCACGCCTGGCATCAAGGTGTGGTCGCGTATCGAAAGAATACCTGATGTCTTGAAGTTGGTGAAGAGGTAGCATGGAGGTCTGGTTTGGCTTTCTATGGCAAGCCATTAGGGGAAAGAGAGGTGGGCTTATGTTACTTACTAAGGCTTTGAAGGACTTTATAGAGTATCATGAGATAGATAATCAGAGCAGGTACACTCTGAGGAACTATCATCGCTATGTTGGGCCTTTCGTCGAGTGGTTGGCGTCGGAACACGGTATTACTGACACTAATGGTCTGGATGTGATGCATTTGCGGGGCTGGATGAGTTACCTACAGAAGACGCCGAACAAGCGCGGGAAGCTGTACGGGGACAGCACTGTTCATTTGTGGGGTGTGAGCATCCTCGCGTTTTGCCACTGGTTGGAGCAAGAGGGGATTATTAGTGAGTCGGTTACAAGTCGTTTCAAGCTGCCTCGAACCGAGGAGAAGTTTATACCGACCTTCACAGCAGAAGAGGTACAAAAGCTTTTTGATGCCTGTGACGATTGTAAAGGCTGTGCGCCTTCTGTTCGTAAAGCGTTGACGGCAAGGAATAGGGCGATGCTTGCCATTTTGATTGATGCTGGTATACGTCTTAGTGAGTTAGTTGGTCTGCGGCTCTGTGATGTCGATAAAGATTTACGCTTGCTTGTGGTGCATCGAAAGGGGAATAAATGGCAGCAAGTACCTGTGTCTCGTGACGCTTTCAGGTTTCTTCATGAGTACCTCGCAAAGCATAGAAAGCGTCTTGCTGAGATAAGTGGTAGGTATGTAGCACGTAAAGATGATGCGGTTTTTCTTTCGAGAGCGGGAGAGCCTGTTACGATACATGCTGTCCAGCATCTTTTTGAGCGACTACAGAAGAGAACGGGTATTGATGGGAAGCGGGTTTCTCCGCATAACTGCCGTCGTTATATGGCGACAACTCAGTTGGCGATGGGGAGAAGTCCTTTGGATGTGCAGCGTCAGATGGGGCATAGAACGTTGAAGATGACGAACCACTATGCATCTTTGACAGTTGAACAGCTTCAGAGGACGCATGAGCAGTTTTCACCCCTTCGTGCTAAAGACTCAGGGGTTAATCAAGGTCTTGGTCGTGGCTATTGGGATGAGTAGATTGTTTCTTTAGAGTGGCGTTGTTTTTACCATAACTTTGCCGCTTGGGTGAGTTATGGTAAAAACGACAGGCTTATGAAGATTATTTTTTCTTCACGAAGAAGGGATTTTCGGAAAAAGCGCGTTGAGTGACCTTGCCCGGTTCTCTTGCAAAATGCAGGTAAGGTACGCTGAGCTTTGTAACAAATGTTGCATATTTGGGGGAATAGGAGGGAGTCTATGTATGGCTCTTCTGTGCTTTTCGCTTCTTTCGAGATAGACTCCCTGTGTGGAGTCTTCCTGTATCCAAGAAAACTCCTATACCATCTCTGACTGCCTTGTGGTTCAGTCCGCTTGTGGCTTCTCGCCCCACGCTGTGAGAAGGAACATCACAGCACAGAAGTTCTCCGAATTCATCTCTATTTCCATCTGGTTATGAAGGTGTTCGAATTCCTCCTGCGTGGCGACTCCCGTGTTGATGAGAAACGGTTGCATCAAGGTAAAAAATATAGAGGTGATCTGACAGAAGGTTGCATGGCCTGGTGTTCCTGCTGAGAAGTCGAGCACATGCGCTTTGTGTTGGATATTGGTACACCCTGCCTTCTGTAGTACATAGTTCAATCTGGAGGTAATGCCCAGCACACGCCCGGTTGGAGAAAAACTCTGTTGTGCTCTCGTGAGGGCCAGGTAGAACAGGTTAAACATTTGATCCGTGGCGAGGTTGGTCGTGATTACATCGTTTTCCGTCAAACGAATTACCCCTCCTGGTCGCACGACCCTCATGCATTCCCCAAGGAGGCTTGCCCATTGTTGTGGAGTGAGAAAAGCAATCAACCGTCCATTGACCAGATCAAAGGAAGCGTCAGCAAAGTCAAGGGGCCCAGTGAGATCCATCACTTTGAAAGAGGCATTGTCTAATCCCTGTGAATGGGCACGCGCCTGGGCATAATTCACCATCAACTCACTGATATCGATGCCGGTCACCTTGATTTTTGGATACGTAAAAGCAACATCTAAGACCCATTGACCAGGACCACACCCAAGATCAAGGATCGAGTGCATGCTGGTGATATCAGATCGTTCGGAGAACAGCCCATCCATAGCTTCCGTAAGAAAACGGTCCTGTCTAGTCAGACGGGCCATTTCTGCCGCATTTTCGGCATCGATGAAGTAATGCCCCTGCTTGCCTGTAGAGTCAGATGCCATAAAAACATGCTCCTCTTGAGGTGTGCTCCTCCTGCTTGTCCCTGGTACTCTAGAGCACCCTTGATAAGAACACGCCTCTGCTTTCTCGCCTAGAACTCATTATGCATGAGTAATCTCACTGAAATAGTGAGTGCATATGGCCTAGTATACAAGAGGATGCAGAAGTTGGCAATAGGCTTACAAACCGGTGATTACTCACGTCTTTGAGTCATTGTGGCGAGTCCAGTCCAGAAGCTTCTTTGTGCAGTATTACGTTTGCAAAGCTGAACCTTAAAAAGTAGGCATCTTGCGAGAGTGCGTGGTAGTTTTGATTTGTTCGGGCGATACTATTCCTCGCCTGTAATAGTATCTTCACCCTTATGAAGTGGCTTGCAGAGCGGGGTAAAAGGAAACGTGTGCTATACTCCTATACAAAGTATAGCAAAGAAAAGCATTCCGTGCAAGGAAGGGCTCATTTTCTACGAATTGCCTTACTAAGAGGGCTTGATGGCTATGAAATTCGTAAGATCTGGAGTTAGTGGTCAGTCCATTTTGAATGTTGTGGTGGGGCCTGGCACCCACAAGGGGTGCCACTACATTTTACTCATCAATTCGTAATGGACAGAGAACTAGGAGGATGGTCCTTCGAGTTGCCGTTGTTGGGCATTGGGGCCCTCAAGCTGCATTTGCTGTTTCATGGCCTGCAACTGGGACTCCACATTCTGTTGAGCGGAAATCTGTCGCAACTCGTGATCAAGCGGATCATTAGAACCTGGACCCAATAAGCCCTGGTCGCCGAGCGTGCCTT
>WNGJ01006558.1_pt1 | contig 12339 bp, 21 predicted proteins | sample 5400611 | NCBI WGS metagenome assembly WNGJ01 (sample SAMN13153375, study PRJNA577476) | soil metagenome | isolation source: 40 cm soil or saprolite under Garry oak tree replicate 1 | place: USA:California | collected 2016-06-15 | reverse complement strand
CGGCGCGCCACGAAACCAGCGGACGAAAATATATTCGTGAGAGATCGCATGAACGATTACTCGATCTCTCACGTTCCGAGATCATGTCTTGGCCGGAGCCAAGAATTCCCCGAGAGTCGGAACCTTTTCCTCCGCTCCGATTTGGCCGGGGGTTACTTGGCAAGTGGCAAGCTCTTGGCTTACTCGACCGAGGAATCGGTTCAGCATGGCTGCGTTCTTCGCTTCTCGAGCCGCCTTGTGTCGGGATAGCTTCTTGGCCTTCCCGATCAGATTCAAAGCGGTTTGATAGGCCCGCTCCATGTGATCGCTAAAGACCACATCGACGGGGCGGCTTGCCTTCCGGTTCTTGCCTTCCTTTGCTGGTATCATGTCACCCCCTTTTTGTTTCATCGCACCGACATAGACGAGTGGTATATTAAGGCTTTGCTTGTTTCATTGCCTCAATCGAAGTTACAAGGAGAGAGAGGGCAACCACTCTCTCCCCTTGTTGAGATGCGAGATTGGAGAGTCGGAGCATGAGCATGATTCCGTCTTTCCAGATTTCATCCATCAGAACACACCCCGAAAGATCACGATCATGCTCGGGAATGGTGCGGATGATTTCGCTCCTTTGAATCGAAGCCTTCCGCGTATGAATCGAATTTCGGATTGGCCGAGAACATGTTCATGGAACCATCGAGTATCCGTTCTCGCTGGAAGAAGCCATACGATTATTTTCGCGTGGGCATTTCTGATCTCTGTCCATCCACGTTCAAGCCAATACCAAATGTCGGGGCCGTATGGCGGATTGACATAAACATTTCCTTCCCACGCATCTTCGAAAGCGTTAAAGCCTTCTTTTCTCGAGCTTGCATCCATCGTGAAATGGAATTCCTGATCAAGCACACAATAGAGATCATCCGGGGTTTCCCAATCGCCGGAAGCGGAAGAGAACATAACTTCTCTATTGAATCGTACCATGTTTGTTGCCCTCATAAAGAGAGAAGCATTGTGAGCATATATAGCTTTCGCTATTACTTTCGCCCGATGAAATGATCGGTTTAGGTGGAACCTATAATAGAAAAGAGAACGATGAGAAAAATTGCACCGAAGCAAGATCGCAACCAATCTTGTTGATCGCGTTCCCACGGAAGTATTGGCGTGGTGTCTCGTAATTTGCGTTTAGCTACAATGTAGCTTGAAGGGTTTCGTACCAAAACAATGTTCGAGCGATACGGAAACCATTTTCCGAAGAGTCCGATTGAGATCATGAAAAGGAAGGAACCGATCAATCCTATTCCGACGAGTGTTTGCGTTCCGATGAGATCGATAACGCTCATTTCAAAAACTCTTCGAGCGATTCTGTTTCCCGTTTTTTCTCTTCCTCTTTGATTGGTTCTCGGTCGTAAGCTTTCCGTCGCTTCGCATCTTCTTGTGCGTGGAACGGATAGACATTATTGGAACAGTACCTTGCGTTTGGGTGCATTCCAACAAGCGATCTTCCGCAACCGGGAAACGCGCACACTTTTTCTAGATACTCTTTCTTCGGTTGATCTTCGATGTTGAGAAACTCTTTCATGGCTTGCTTTGCATCATCTCTCCCGCTGATGAACGAGAAAAGTCGTTGAACGTCGATATTGATATCGAACATGGCGATATCGTTCGTGTCGAATGGCAAGCTCGTTTTTGGAAAGTCCTTTACGGTATCCCGAAAGGCAAGCTCGGGGCCGCGCATCTCAATGGATACGATACCGCGAGACTCGCAATAGAAAATGTTCTTGGCGAAATCCATGATTACCTTCGGAACAGAATCCTCGCGTTGCTCGATCAGATTATACGAACCGCCAAGTTTTCGAATGCAAAACATGAGCTTGTCAAGGTCTTTGACCCTTCGCGTTGCTTGATCGGGCTTTGCATAGCTCAATCCCCCTTCGTCATGATTGAAGAGCCAAAACGAATCATCGGGGAGATTGGAGATAGCGACGAAGAGTGATCTCGCATCTTTTGCATAGATGAATCGTGGGTCGGGCTTCATCATGCGAATGTTTCCAATGGCAAAATGATTCGGAAGCTTGACATATTCTTCGGAGATCACGCATCCAAGATTTGTTTTCCCGCTTCCCGGAACCCCAGCAGTACGACAAAAATTGCCGCGATGAACCAGATTGGCCACAAGGATGGACGGAGCGTTGCGATCATAGAGCTTCCAAGTATGGTATCCGAGATCAGGAGAGAACACCATAGAACCCAATCCGGTGATTCCTCCGGCGTGATCAACGACATGGAAAGAATTCATCATCTCTAAACGTAACTTATCTTCAAGGTCTTTGATTCCGAGATACGGAGAAGCCCATTCCATCCGTTCCGCATCGTTGAGCATGGCGAGGAAAAGCTCGGCTTGATCTTGACGCCAAATTGCGACGGTGACGAATTCCCGCGCATCTTGGAATGACCACATCTTGATATGTCGAAGCCGCTCCAATCCCTGTGTCATGCGCAATTCGGATTCGATGATGCGCCATTTGTCCATATCCTCCGAATGACCATCATTCGTGCTCGTCATTGATGATCACCCACGCAAAGTAGAACAACCACATCAAGAAAGCGAAGATGAGGAATGGAGCATATAGAATCCACGCGAGTATCTTCATACTTTTCTTCCTCTTGTCAGGAAGTCCAAGATGGAACGGTTGTTTTGCGGTGCGTCGGTCCTCGCAATTTCTACTATCTGGTTAGATCGCTTCCCATCGAGAGATGTAGAATTCACTTGGATGAAACCAACCGCATCCATTGGACTCAAGCTTGGATTTCTTCGTTCGGCCAATGCAAGCCATCCTTGTTGTTCGACTTCCGCAAGAAACAATCGATAGAGATTTGGTCTCCGACCACGAAGCAACGCGATCAAATCGATGCGCTTTTCGATCTCGTCGGGATGCGGAACAATCGTAGTTAGTGCTTCTCTTTTTTGCTCGTAGATGTACCGAGAAGCGTCAATCTGGATTTGCTGTTTCTCTTGTTCGGTGTTCATCTTCCTATCCCCTGTTGGATTCCGACCGAGTATCCAATGGCTCCGGCCATGATTCCAATGATGAGACAAATAAAGCCGATCAAGAGCCAATTCGTTTCCGGTTCCACGAGCCTTCTAAGATGTTGGCTCTTCGCGTATTGCGCGATGGTATCCCCCGTAATCCCGATACTTCCCGGCGTCAAGCTCTTGTCGAATTGAATCGCATCCGGTTCGTTCTGAATCCAATATTGAAACACATCCTCCTTTCGAATGAGTCCGAGATATTTTCTCGGATGGTAGTATTCTCGGACATAGCGATTTGGATCGGGAACATACGGCTTTCCGTCAAGCCAAATCATCCCATCCTTGTTTACCTTGGGGAATCTTCGAGACAATCGAGCTTGCCATGTTTCCCACCAAGTCAATTTCTCTCCATCCGGTGTCACGATCACCCAGCATTTCATATCTTCATCTCCTTGGTTTCCATTCGAATTTTCGCGTTAGCCCCATCGCCATCAAAATGACGGAAAGGCCGATCAGCAATGTGCTTGAGATCATCTCTTGTGTGATATTGTAAGCTTGAAAAGACAAGGCGACACCGGCCACACCGGCCAATAGATGAATCGGCGGAATGATGAAGCCGAAGATCACCAAGGCCACAAATACAAGCGCGGTAAAGTAGATGGTTATGCTGGATGGTTGAACCACACCGATAGGTTCCGTGATTACCGTAATAAACGTGATTGCGGCGGTATTCACACCATCGCCGAACAAGAACACTTCGACTCTCCAATCATCTTCAAGAAAAGTCGAGAACGGAACCGGGAGTGTAACGAATGTACCTGTTTTGAAAGCGGTTGTATTGTTGAAGAGAACGTTTCCTATGCCATTGACGATGGCAATCCCTTTCACATATTTGGTTGTCGATATTCCCGACCAATGCACCGTGATCTCGTTCACGACTTCGCCGGTAAAAGTTTGGATTGCTGATTTCCAAAATCCGTTCGAGTAGCGGGCGAACGCAGAATAGAGATTTCCTATCTCCGAGAGAGTGAGCACGCGGTTCTTGAAGATCAGCAGATTATCGATCACCCCGTTGAAATTGAATAGAAGGCCAGCATAGGTTCCAACATAGATCGCATTGGTCGTTGTTTGCAAGGCTCCCGTCAATGCACAAGAACCGAGAAAAGAACCATCCGCATATACGTTGATGTTGGCCCCGTCATAGGTTCCGGTGTACTGATGCCAATTTCCATCAAAGGCATTGGCGAATGTTTGCGCGCAATTGATTCTCGTTGGAACGGTATTGATGGCCGTAAACTGAATCTGATTTGGAACGCCCGAAACCACTTCGAGAAACCATTCACCGCCGGTCCCACCGCCATGCTTCGACGCGATGATCGTTGTTTGTGCGATAGACGTTTTGGCCCATGCACTTACGGAAACCGTGGTCCATCCGCTAAGATCGGCCACGCTTGCAACCGTGATATAGTCAGTAGCGACACCAGAAAAAGATCGGGCGTTGCCGAATTTCCCGGAAACACTTGTGGTTCCCGAGATCGTTCCATCGTATCCACTACCGGAAAAGTCCTTCATCTTTCCGCTTGCCAGCGTTTCCATGTCATAGGAAATCTTGATTCCGGTTGTTGCGACCTTCGGACTTCCGATGATGCAATTTGAATTGATTCCGTTCGTACCGACCGACGTAAGAATCTGGAATGTGTTCGATGCGACGGTACAATCATCGGAGATCGTGCCCACGTTCGTCTTTGTTCCCGCATCAAAATTGGCGGTTGAATTAAAATTGATCACAGACTCAGCGAGAACGTTCGGAACCAACATAAGGACAATCATCAGGATTGGAACGAGCTTGAATTTCAACCATTATGCCCCCTGATCAATCCCAGCAAGAAGATAACGAGATAGCCGATCATGCCAACCATGAAAACATCGATGATACCTTGGATGATCGGTGGGGTTCCCGGAATCGCAAAGAAGAACGTGATTGCGGTAATGAGTCCGATCACGAAATTTGAAATCAAGCTGAAAAAATAGATGATGATTCCAGCCGCATACTGAAAGATGAAGATGAACCCACCGATTACGAATCGAACAAAGTCGGAGAACCAAGACCATGCTTGACCGATGGCACAAGCCACGTCGGTTCCACAGTTGATCGTTTTGTCGAAATTCTCAACCATGTATGTGACTCGAACCGCGAGATACGAGATATCGGCTACGATGGTATTTGCGACTTGGGCAATCAACTGTGTTCCACTAAACTTTGTGATATCGAACGGTGTGACTTCAAGTCCGTTCCGGTAATCTCCGGTTGCTGTGAATGTTCGGAACGGATTTCCATCGCCGGAAGTATAAACACATCCCGTTCCTTGATCGGTGTGAGCGAAAACGGTTACACCATCGAAGAAATCGAAATTGAACGGTGCGCCGGATGGACTCGTTCCTTCCGCCTTGCATGAATAGGTCACGTTCACGAAGATTAGATCGGTATGCTGGTTCGTCCCAAGCCCGAGAGAGAATGTACTGAGCGTCACGCTGAATTCATAGGGATTCGCGCAACAAGCCGGACTCACGCTTGCATACGAAACCGAGTTATCGTCCGAATTGACGCACCCCCAATAGGCACCAGCCGTATAGGGAAATTGCGTTGAGCAATTTGGAACCGCGTCCGTATCTGTGGTTGCATACGGTTTTAATGCGGAATCCCCGACAACCGTAAGTAAAAGCGTATGCTCGGAGAGAGTGTAAGGGTCACCGAAAACAGGAGATGCGGGAAGGCTTGGTCCATGTGAAAGCGTCGATTCGAGATTCTCCCATGCGGTGTTTCTTGGCATTCCCGGAATTTCATTGATCAAGAGAACGAGAAAACCAAGAACGAGGATGATCTTGGCGATACTTCTTGCATGGGCCATCAGCTTGCTCCATGATGTTTTGCTTGCATATCGAGCGGGTCCACGAGAACGAACACCACCAGAATGGCAATGAAGATCAATCCCCACAACGGAAACCAACCGACGAGATAGGTAAGCACGAGTCCCAATCCGATGGGAATCAAGATTCCCAATCCATCCATCAGCTTAGGAACGAATACGGACAAGATCACGATCAAGAGAACAATCAGAATGACACTCAGCAAGAAACCGGCTATTCCGGTTCCTCCGAGAGATGGAGCCAACAGATTCAATACCGCCGAGAATGGATTAAATGCTGGCTCAGCGGGTGGGATGGAGGATTGTCCGATGGTCGTTGCATTGACAACAAAATTTTTCCAAATCGTCACGTTGTCAATGGTTCCCCTAAAATTGAACGTGGTACGATCACCATAGAATCCGCCGATTTCGAGCGGCCATTGAGTCGTTTTGATGGTTCCGGTTTGATTCGTTGTTTGACAAAGAGTCCCGTCGGTGTACATCTTCATTTTGGCACCGTCATAAGTGGCAAGAACTTGGTGCCATTCTCCATCGGAAATTCCCACGGTGCAAACAGAATCGACCCTCACGGAAAGCGAATTGATGATCACGAATCTCCAATGGGTCGCATCATCGATCTTGACAAACCACTCTCCGTTTGTCGAAGTCAAATGCTTTGCAGCGATGATTTGACCATATGAATAGCTGGTGCGTTCGGTTGCCGAGAAAGAAATTTGGCCCCATCCGCTTGCATCGAGCGGGATACCGGAAACTTCCATGTACGAATTCTGTTCGTATCGACTCGATGAATTGATTCCGGCGAAGAATTGCCCGAGACCCGGTTTGCCGCCGGTGAGCGTCGTATTGTGAGACCAAAGAGAATGACCGAAACCGCTTTTGTCGATATACATGTCGGGGCTTGTTCCTCCGAACGTGATCGACACATTGGCGATGTAGTCCGTCGTGGAACCACTTCCGATTCGTTCCGAGAAGAAGGCACGGCTTCCGTAGAAATCGAATCCTTGCGTCGAATTCGGAGATGGAGAACGGATTTTCTGATACTGATAGAATCCGGTTCCGGTCCATAGATAGACGTGCATATAGAGATCATCCGGGAAACCATTCTCGTGAATCGTCAGATAGAGATAGTTTCCATGCCACCGGCAACCTTGGTATCCGAAGATCGAACCGGCAAGCGCACCCCAGAAATCGAGCGAGTAGTCGGCGACGAAAGCCCATGAAGTCGTGAATTGTGAGATTGTTTGAGAAAAGTCGTAGATCACCCAATAGAATCCGCCGAAGTAACACGTTCCTTCGCTCCAATAGGCTTCGACGGGATGGACCGCGATCTTCGTAAAATTGGATGCGTATCCTTCCCAAATCCAACCGTATCGTGGAACGGATGGATAGTTATTCGCTCCGGCGAACAAGTGTCCGTTGTCGGGATTGTAGTACAAAGAATTGATTTGAGAAGCGCCGGGAACATCGGGGAGAACGTCACGATGAGAGATCAAATTGCAAGCCGGACCAAGCTTGTCCAATGACCCCGTATAGAAATACGTTCCGTCGTAAGCGACTCCTTGATTTGCGTTCAGATAGAGACACCGAGAAGTGATCGTAAACTTGGAAATGTCCACATTCGGCAATGCGGTTTCCATGTCCCAAATCGCCCAAGGAATCGAGAGATCGACCGCTTTCGCTGGAACGGCTGAGAATGCGAAAGAGAACGACGAGAATAAGATCACAAAACAAGCAACAAAAATCAGGTTTTTCATTGGTTCACCAGAAAAGGGTTATGGCCGGTTGGGTTCGAGAACCGGCCATTTTGGAGGGAGATCAGCGTTTGTGTCCGCCGTATTTCGGGAGATACGCAAAGACGAAAACCAGAAGGATCCCCGAAATCACGAGAATGGGAAGAACGGTGACCAAGACCCCGGCCATCGCGTTTCCACCCGTCGCGTTTTTGAACGCGCTGGCTTGCTGGGTCAAGCTCGGGTAGACTCCCGCCATGACGGCCAAGAGAACGACTCCGAGAATCACCACCGTGATCCATTCCCCGATGTTGAGTTTGTGAGACATCTTTCACCGCCCGCTCCGATGGCATGGGGGTATCGGTGGGTGGGTATTTATCGGCTTGTGCGCATAGAATACGAATCGGATTCCGGGATTTCGCTTGATAAATCAACGTACCATCCACGGAATTGATCACATCCTCGATTCGTTGTCGAAACAAATCGAGAAGATCGTCGGGAACGTTACAAAGGAATGCGATCTTCATTTCAAACCTTCCTGTTTTCTTCTTCGATGATCTTTCTAACGCGCGAACGGAATTCAGAAATCGTGATCGAAAGGACTTCATCCACGGGCTCTTCCCAAATGCGAGAGAGAACGCGGATGAACGCACTTGGAGAAAGCTCAAAGAGATTTGCCTCTTTCCGTAGTGCGTCCTTTGTTCGCTGATCAAGATACAGATTCACGGCTTCGATAGGAGATCGCCGCCGAAGAGGGTATGGACCGGGGGGTATATATACCCCCCCTTGAAAATTATAGGTGGCACCTATAATAGTTTAGGTCGGACCTATAATAGTTTAGGTGGTACCTATAATAGTTTAGGTGCCACCTTGACCGATCACCGAGTATAGGTGTCACGTATACACCTATAATAATTAAGGTGGGACCTATACTTTTGATAGGTGCCACCTATAATTTTCGCATCAAACGCTTAAGTAGCCTCCGACCCATACCTGTCTCGCCGTGATCACGGCGGTGTTTGAATGCCAGCGTTGAAGGATATCGAGCAATCGATTAAGCTCGATGAGAACCAAGATTTCGTTGGATTGTACGATCCGACGAAAGATGTGAGCTTGTCGGAGAACGAACAAGGTTGGGCACGGTACAAATTCCGTATGCTTAACCGAGAAGGCCGAATCGTTTCGATCAGCGGCGGAAGTCGCTTGTTCGATTCGATCTTGGCGGTGTGCGGCAAATCGGATACCCCCAAATGGTTGAAGATCACCGCACATGGAAAGGCGGGAACGACCGACCGTAAATTCACGGTCGTTGAAGTGCAAGCTCCGTAACCTTTTTTCATCTTAACGGGGGCTTTGAAAATCTTGATAGGAACCCCTCCCCTAAACAGAAACGAAGCCCCCCTAATTCTTTTCTGTAAGATTCATAAGGATGCAAATGGCAATCCGCTTCCTTTCACACACATGGGCGATCGAACCGCACACAAGAAAGACGAAAACGGGGTGTGGCATGAAATCGAAGAACCCATTTACGAATGCGTCAAGTGCGTTTTCCCGGACGAATGACCATGCCCAAAATCTTGGTCGATCCGCACGTTTTCTTCTCGATGTCTATCGAATCCCAGCACGATCTTGAAGAGAAAGGAGAGATCGTTTTCAAAAAGAAGGAGGAAGATCGAGATGCAACACCGTGACGGCTTGTGGATTTTCAACGAATTGGAATGGGGGAAACTCGGTTTCTTCCTTGTTTGCATTTTCATCGTTTCCACTATCCTTGGTTTCGTCCTCGGTTGGTTGGTATTCCATTGAGCGATCTCGACTACGAGAAAGTCAAGGATGTGATCGTTTGGCGCGCGGTCGCATCTCGGACACTCAGCGGTGGGATGAATTGGTTCCACACCGAATATCTCCATGAAGATTACATCCTCACGACTCACTTCGGGGAATACATGCAAGAGATCGAGTCACGAAGCAACGTCGAAAAGATCACTCTTCATCGCTTGGGGCCGTTCAAAGATGTATTCAATTCGGAACGCAAGCAACGAGCGGGAACAACAAGCATAGCCAAAGAGCGAAAGATCGTAAAATTGGAGAGTTTTCTATGAAGCTAAAATCGCTCGATGAAGTATGGCAAGAGATCGTGACTTTCAACGACACACACTTCCCCGATTGGCGGGGATGGGATTGGCGTTTGACCAGCAACGCACTTGCCGGAGAAGTCGGAGAAGTGTGCGATGCGACAAAACATTTCTATGGCGGCGGAACCAATTCATCCGTCGGCAAGATCACTCGAAGAGAGATCGCCAAAGAAATCTTCGACGTTCTCGTATATGCCACTCTCTTGATCGGTGAGATGGAGTATTCGAGAGAAGATTTCATCGACATTTGCAAGGAGAAACTTCTCGTTCTCTATCAACGCATGGAGATTCGAAAAACGAAGAGCGTTCTTCGACAAAAATTCAACAACGAGGCTTAGATTTCCATGCCGGGCAAGAAAGGTATGGGTCGTGCCCATCTCATCCCCGAAAAATTACCTTGTGGTTGTCCGTCCGTATCACATAGCTATGTTCGTGGTTCGACAATGCTTCTACATGACGGAACAAGAGTTTGCCGAGATCATGGTAAAAGATATCGACTCATTTTTCAAGAAGTTAAAATCGGTGAAGAAGCATGAAGGATTGCCCCGTAGGAACGAAAAGTCACAACGCTCATGATGATCGAATACGCGAGCTTGAAGCCTTCAAGAAAGCGGTTGATCGAACATCGCGCGTTCTCGCGGAACGAGTCGTCAAGCTCGAATCCGCTCTTCTCGTTCTCAACCGAAAATACGAAGAGAAAGATCGAAAGCTCCGAGAAGGAAACTCTCTTCTCAAGAAGTGGATGTAATGACAAAAGCTCATACCTTCAAAGCTTCATCTCCCGGCTATTACTACATCGATAGTAAACGCGTTTCGAAAGATCGCTTCGAAGATTCCATCTCACGATCTCAGCGAATACAAGAACAACCAAGAGATCGGGGCCGATTCGTCGTCGTCGTTGGACCCGCTCCGCGAGCGGGGGAAACCGTTCCGGTGCGTCGTGAGGCCCCCCCTCCGTCGAGGAAGTGGATGATTCGCGGAACGGGAAGGCCCCGCTCAGATACGAATGCAAGAACCGACAAGCTCGTTACCGATCACTTCGTTGAAGTCGATGAACGAATCGGAAACATCGATGAACAAGAGCAATTGCTCAACGAAAAATACGATGATTACGTTCACTTCGACACATACATAGAATCACTCGAAGAGATCGAAGAAATGGAGATCAAAGAATGAAACAATACGCACCGCTGGCCGTCGCTAAAGATATGGCCTTCGACGGTTTCTTTTGGCCTTTCAAGGAGAAATTCGATGGTGTGCAGATTGCCATTGCCGGTTCTATCATCCGAAAGAAGCCGGAAGTCCATGATATAGATATCGTAGTCGGTTCACTCAATCCAAACATTCTCTCATGGATTCGTACAAAAATCCAATCGAAAGATCGCACAATCAATATGAAGGGAACGCTCTTCGGCTTGCACACCGATGTATGGGTTTGCGAACCGGAAGAATGGGCTCCGATGTTACTATTTGCCACGGGGCCGCGAGACTTCAACATCTTCATGCGAAAACGTGCCAAAGATCAAAACATGATCTTGAATCAGAAAGGAGTTTTCGAACGAACCGGAAATAACGAAGCCGGGAATCGACTCGATAACAATACCGAAGGAAACATCATTTGGCTTGTTCTTCATCGGCGATGGATACCGCCGGAGATGAGATATTGATTACCGAAAATTCCCCAGAATGTCCGAGATGCGGATGCAAAATCGATGGAAACTTTTGTCTCGCGGGTCATGATCAACGTGACATTTTCCTTTCAAAGCAAACCGTCGAAGCGAAAATCAAGCTACTTGAAATTCAACGAGATGATCTCACAAAACAAATCCACAAACTCCAAACAGATTTAGAGACAATGAGATATGCCCTTAAGCGTCACCATTGCAATGACCCCGATTGGCACATCCGATATCGAGATCAAAAAGAGATTGAGAAAGAGGCACATTGATGAAAGACGAACACCAATACCACATCCCCGGTTCCATCTTCACATGTGCGCAATGCAAGGATTTCCGACGGAGAGATCGACAAGAACGAACCAAAAAGTATCGTCAAAATCACCCCAATTTCATACCGCCGTCGGAGAGTTTGAAAAAAGCCAAATGCGAACATTGTTCCCACATCCCACACTTCGGACGATGCGGCGCGCCGCTTCGTGTTCGTCACTCGATCTCCGGGCTTCAAACCTGTGGTTGCACGGGTGACGGAAACATCACCCCGACTCGCGGGGTCGGAACCGGAATGCCATCTTGGAACGAATGGAAACAAGAACAAGAACAATTCGCCAAGCAACGAGATTATGACTCACGTTTACCGAGAGAAAGTGAGACATGGGAAAAGGCCCCATCGTTTAGGGAGACCCACTACTTTAATCGTGGGGATGGATTTATCAAATCTCCCGCGCGATGGATGGGGAAATATCCATGCGACGAAGCCAGCAAAAGGCAAGGGTTTATATCATCGCCCGGCTATCTCCCCCTTGTGAGAACGGAAACGGATTTAGATCGTGGATTCAGTAGCCATGATCTTGAAACCTT
>WNGJ01006555.1_pt1 | contig 12340 bp, 7 predicted proteins | sample 5400611 | NCBI WGS metagenome assembly WNGJ01 (sample SAMN13153375, study PRJNA577476) | soil metagenome | isolation source: 40 cm soil or saprolite under Garry oak tree replicate 1 | place: USA:California | collected 2016-06-15 | reverse complement strand
TAGGGATGGTACGGGAGCGCCGAGGCGGAGATGAGCGGCCAGTTGCCGTCGGCGAGCGGCTCGTCCATTCCTTGCCACAGAAGTCGGGTCGAGCCCTTGCGGCCGGCGTGGGCCAGCTGGAGCGCGATACGCGCCGGGCTGCCCGCGTGGACGAAGTCGACGATCCGCTTCCAGGCGGCGACGTGCTCGGGCTCGTACATGCCGGTGCAGCCCAAGGTGATCCGCCCCTCGCGGCTCACGTCCGTCATCTCCGCGACGACGAGCGCCGCGCCCCCGACGGCGCGCGAGCCCAGGTTCACGAGATGCCAGTCCCCGGGCGTCCCGTCCTGGGCCGAGTACTGGCACATCGGCGAGACCACGATGCGGTTCGAGAGCACCATTCCGCGCAGGCGGAACGGCGTGAACATCGGAGGCGGCGGCGGGGCGGCGGGGATCTTGACCCGGCTCTGCCGCTCGGCGCGCGAGGCGAACCAGCGATCGACCTCGGTCACGAAGCCGGGATCGCGGAGCTTCAAGTTGTCGTGCGTCACGCGCAGGCTCCGCGTCAGGAGACTCATCGCGAACTGGATCGGCTCGAGGCGGCCGTGATAGCGCTCGACGTCTTCGAACCACTCGAGGCTCACCTGCGCCGCGCGCTGCAGGCGCTCGACCTCCGGGCGCCGGTCTTCCTCGTACGCGGCCAGCGCCTTGGCGACTTCGCCGTGGCGCTGGAGCGCGCGCGCCAGCGCGATCGCGTCCTCGAGTGCGAGCTTCGTTCCCGAGCCGATCGAGAAGTGCGCCGTGTGCGCGGCGTCACCGACCAGCACGAGGTTGCGGTGGCGCCAGCTCCCGTTGCGGACCGTCGGGAAATTCCGCCAGAGCGAGCGGTTCTTCAGGAGGCGGTGTCCCTTCAGCTCCTCGGCGAAGAGTCGTTCGCAGAAGGCCAGCGTCTGGTCCTCGTCCGCGTGGTCGAGCCCGGCGCGCCGCCACGTCGCCTCGGTCGCCTCGAGGATGAACGTGGACATCGAGGCGTCGTACCGGTAGGCGTGAACGCGCCAGAGGCCGTGCGGGCTTTCCTTGAAGAGAAACGTGAACGCCGGGTACGGAAACGTCGTGCCGAGCCAGACGAACTTGTTGGGCCGCCAGTCGATCTGCGGCCTGAAGTGCTCGGCGTACCGGCTGCGGACGACACTGTTGACACCGTCGGCGGCCAGCACCAGATCGGCGTCGGCATACACCGCGAGGTCGCTGACCTCCTGCTGGAACTCGAGCCGCACGCCCAGCTCGGCGCAGCGCCGCTGCAGGATGTCGAGCAGCACCTGGCGCGACATCCCGGCGAAGCCGTGGCCCGTCGAGGTCAGCACCTCGCCGCGGTAGTGGATGTCGATATCGTCCCAGTGGGCGAAGTGACTCGTGATCTCCGCGTGGCTCTCGCGATCGGCCTCGGCCACGTGCTCGAGCGTGGCGTCGGAGAACACGACACCGAACCCGAAGGTGTCGTCGGGCCGGTTCCGCTCGACGACGGTGATGTCGTGGGCGGGGTCCGACTTCTTCATCAGCAGGCTGAAGTAGAGCCCGGCCGGGCCGCCCCCGATCGAGACGATCCTCATCGCCTCGATTCTAAGGCCAGTCAGCCGAGGTTCACGTCGCGAGCTTCAGCTTCTGAATTTCGCCCCGATTCGCGCGGCCTTTTCGCGCGCCGCCGAGATCGCCGGAGACCGGGCGCGCATCAGCCGCTTGTAGACCGCCCTGGACGCAGTCTCCGGCAGACCGCCGTTGAACGGCGGCGCCGGCGCGTACTCGATCACGAGTTGAATCCACTCGGCTTCCTCGCGGCAGCGCAGCAGCGAGGCGAGCGTCGGACCGAAATCGAGGCCGGCGGTGACGCCGCCGCCGGTGATACGGTTGCGATCGTGCACCACGCGCGCGTTGACCGGCGTCGCCCCTAGCAAGGACAAGAGGTCCCGGACTTGCTCACTTCAAGAGCCTGATCGCCTGGGTCACCGTCTTGAGGACGGGGAACTGCTCCTCGTGCCACGCGACCACGAAATCGCCGCTCGGCGCCACCGCGACGTCCGGTGCGTAGGCCTTGATGGCCTGCGACAGGGTCTGCGGGGCACTGAGGGTCCGACCGCCATCGATCGAGTAGCGCAGCATGACGCGCCGCCTGACGGCCGTCGCTTCTTCCCAGACCATTGCGACTCGACCCGCCCGATCGGCAGCCAGCCGCACCTGATCGGGGATGTATCCGACCGCGGTGTTGAGACGCGAAGGCGCCGCGAAGCGGAGCCCGTCCCCGCTCGCGGCGAAGAGCATGCGCGGCTGACCCTCGGCCGTCTCCGTGTACCAGGCGAGGTAGACGCGACCACGACCATCCATCGCCACGCTACCCCCGCGATGCGGGCAGGCATTGATCTTCCAGCGATCGGCGTGTACGAGCCCGGCCGGACTGAAGGAGCGAGCGCCGTCACGCGAGAGGCCGACCACCATGTCGCGGATGCTGCCGGGGAACACCTTGCGCCACGCCACCGCGACGGCGTCTCCCGGACCAGCCGCGACGTCGATGCGACAGCACACGCACGTCTCACCCTCGTCGAGCTTCAGCGTCTTCTCGACGCGCGATCCGCGCTCCGTGATTCGAGCCAGGTACGTACCCGCCGTGCTCGGGCCGTCCCGGCTGTCGATCCAGGACACGATGACGGTGCCGTCGGGCGCTACACCGAGGCCCTCGAACGAGTGGGAGATCGCACGGTCCTCGTTCACCCGCAGGGGATTCTCGAATGTCCTGCCGCCGTCGAGCGAGCGCGACAGCCGGAGATCCGAGGCGAAGAGCCCGCCCTCGGGGACCGGTTTCGCGGACGACCAGGACACGTAGACTTCACCGCCCGGGCCCGGCGCCAAGCCGGGCGGCTGGTGTAGCGAGTCGACGGAAAGCCCTTCCGGGTTGACCCGAACCGGCTTGGGCGCGCTCCCGAGCTGCGCGACGAAGAGGTTGTGGTCGTGGCCCTGCTGGGCGATCCAAGCGAGCACGATCTTGCCGTCGCGCGTGACGGCCACCGCCGGAGCGGAGACGTGCGCCTCGTGCGGCTTGTCGAAGACCGTCAACTCCTGCCGAGGGCCCAGGACGGGGCCACCGGCCTGCGCCGGAAGGGCGACGAACAGGAGGGCCAGCGCGACCGCGACGAGGGCGCTCACTTGAACCTCCAGCTCAGGCCGCCGTAGAAGGCACGCCCGTCTCCCGGCTCGAAGAACCGCCCGTTCGCGTTGTCCACGACGACGGACGAGACGTAGCGCTGGTTGGCGAGGTTGCGCGCCTCGAAGTACACACTCAGGTTGGTCGGTTTGTGATCGTACCCCACGCGAACGTTGCCCAGCGCATAGCTCGGCGTGCGCACGGTGTTCTCGCTGTTGACGAAGTAGCCGGTCGGCACCCACTCGACATTTGGCGCGATCCAGAAGCCCGAGAGATGATCGTAGCGTAGCTCACCGCGAACGAAGTGCCGGGGCGCGCCCGGTAGATCGTTGTTGTGGAAGATCGGGTCGTCGACGAAGACGAAGCGCGAATAGGTGTAGGCGACCCGCGTGGTCAACGCGTCACCCGTGGCGCCCAGCCCCATTGCCTTGGCCGCGTCGCGGACGAGCACGACATCGGCGCCGGCTTCGACGCCCGTGTGACGCGAGCGATCGATGTTGGTGAAACGCGGGATCGTGAACGGCGCGCCCGGAAACGGCTGGACGTTCACGTTGCGAATCTCGTCCCAGAGCTCGATGTCGTACAGCGCGACGTCCCAGGTCACGCGGTTACCGAGCGTTCCGCGGGTGCCCACCTCGAACTGCCAGGCCTTCTGCGCCTTGAGCTCGCTCAGATCGCCGCCGATCTGGCCCGGCGCCGTCAGCTCGAGTATCAGCGGCGGCTCGTAAGACCGGCTCGCGTTGGCGAAGACTTGCACCGTCGGCGCGAGCTTCCAGACGAAGCCCAGCTTGGGGACGAACGAGAAGAAGTCCACGGAATCGGACTGATTGCCGTCGCTCAGGAAGCGATCGCGGACTTCGCGGACGGCGTATTGCGCGCGGCCCCCAACGACCGCCGTGAAGGTCGGCACGATATCGAACTGGTCCTCCGCGTAGGCGCCGACGTTCGTCGCGATGTTGATCTGATCCTTGGTCAGGGCCCCACGATGCCCGCTGAGGTTCTGGAGATTCGCGTCGATCTGACGTGTCGAGAAGTATTGAAGACCGACGATGAACCGGTTTCCGTGCGAGAACAGTGGCGTCGTCACGATGTACCGGAGCTCGGTGCCCCAGTTGAACGTGGTCTGATCGATGACGGCAAAACTCAGGGGATGGTCGAGATCCTGGTAGTCGAGCTGGGTCTTCCATTCCAGGACCTGGGTCTCGCCGAGCGGCGTCCGGAGCGTCAGGCCGCCGCGGCCATACTCGTAGTTCCGTTCCTGACGGAACTGAACGACGCTCGGATCTTGCTGTCGCGGATTGCTCCGGAACTCCTGCAAGGTGAGGGAGCCGGGCAGCTCTTCCTCGCTGTGGGTGTACCCGAGATCGAGGCGAATGGTGGTGCCGCCCGGGAGCGCGTAGCCGAAGGTGGCGTAGGCGCGGCGGCGTACCTGCTCGCTGTGATCGCGATACCCGTCGAGCTCGGTGTCGGCGAAGGCCGCGTAGATATCGACCGGGCCATAGACCTGCCCCGTCCCGATGTAATTTTTCAGGAAACCAAACGAGCCGGCCTCGCTGCGCAGCTCGACGCGGCCCGCGTCGTACCCCGTCTTGCTGACGAGGTTGATCGCGCCGCCCAGGGTGTAGCCGCCATACGCGAGCGCGTTGGCGCCTTTGTAGATCTCGATGCGCTTGGTCGTCAGGAGCTCGAGGGCCTCGAAATCGCTGAACCCATCAGCCTGTCCGTAGATGAAGCCATCGATGAGGACGTTGATGCCGCGCAGGTGAAAGTTGTTACGGAGTCCGGAGCCACGAATCGAGAGCTGGCTCTCGTCGGCGGCGCCGAAGCGCGGACGGATCAGAACGCCCGGGACGAAGTCGAGCACGTCCTTGAGGTTGGCCCCACGCGTCTGCTCGATCGTCGTCTGGTCGACGACCGCGGTGCCGCCCGGAACGCGCGAGAGCTCCTCGCTGGCCTCCTGGTCGGTACGCGTGCGGTCCGCCGGCACTCGGACGCCTTCGACCACGACGGGCTCGAGCCTTGGCGGCGCCTGTGGCGACGGGGGCGCAGCCGGTGGCTGAGCCATGGCCGGTACGGCGAGGAGCAGGATGAGCATCGACACGACGATTCGCATATAGGCTCCTATCGAAGCCGGAATTCCACGGGGAGTAGCACCCACACACCGACCGCTTCGGCTCCGCGTCTGGCCGGCTCGAAGCGCCATCGCTTGACAGCCTCGGCCGCCGCGTTGTCGAGGTCGGGATGGCCGGCGGACTCGTGAATCAGCACCTCCGCGACGAGGCCATCGGCGGCGACGTAGACACGCAGGGTCGTCATTCCCTGGATCCCCATGCGCCGCGCGCTGCTCGGGTACGACGGACGCACCTGATAGCCGCCGCGGGGAATCGCCGTGTGCGTGACTCTGTCGGAGGGAATCGCCGCCATGCTCTTGGGCGGTGGAGTGCCGGTGTTCGGATCGCCACGGCCTGTCTCGATCGGTAGATGGACCGCGGAAGAGTCCCCGGCAACCTCGAACGACGTCGTAGGAGCCGACGCGACGGCGGGCTCTCGCGCCGGCGGGGAGGGCTCGGAGGCCGGAGGCGGAGGGACGGGCGTCTGAGTCTCGGCTTCCTTCTCCGCGACCGGCACCGGCATCGGCGTCGCTATGGGCTTCGGCAACGTGAGCTTTTCTGGCTTGGGCCGGGCCGGGGCGGGGGCGCCGGGCGTCGGAGTATCGACGAGGCGAGGCGACTCGATCAGGGTCAGGTCGGCGATGAGGACCGCCGGTACCTTGGGCGTGACGAGGTCGCGACCGATGGCAATCGCGGCGCCGACGAGCGCCACGTGAATCAGGCACGACACGCCGAGGGTCGTGCAGCGGTGCAGCGATATTACCTTCGCCATGAGTCCGCGAAATCCGCCTCTCGCTTGGTTGAATGTGGAGCGAATCAGGACCCGGACGCGCCGGGTCTGCGCACTGAACGGACGCGAGCTAGGCGGAGGTCGGAGGGCCGCGACCCTGATGGGCCGCGAGGCTGGACGCGTCGAAGCTGAGCTGCTGCGGAAGGACGACCCGCTCTTGCGCGGTCAGGATGCGGTATTCGGGCGTCGCGCTGTCCACCGGCGTCCCGGCGAGATGGGCGGTCGCCGCCGCCACCGGACACGTCGCTCCTGAACGGAGATCGTTCAGATGGCGGAGATCGTTGAGATGGTGAACCGAGTGAACGCCGTTCTCGAACGCGAACAATCCCAGGATCAGGACGACCGCCAGCACGAGCGCACGGCGCGGCCGGCGCCACGCGATGATCAGCGCCACCGTCGCGGCGAACATCGCTGGCCAAGGGGTTGTCGGCAGCGTCGGTGCGGAAGACCAGGCCATCGTCGACGGCGGAGTCGCCGCCGCCGGCAACTCGGCCGCGACCTCGAGAGCAGGATGCGCCCACGCCGGCGTGCCCCCGAAGGTGGAGACAGCCAGCACCAGCGCCGATACCAGAGTGAAGCGGCGCAACATCGGCGCCATCCTAGCATGGATCTGACGCGCTCCGGACGCCCGGCTCCTCTCCCGGGGCTCGCGATAGGTGCCCCTGAGAGGCTTCCTGAGAGTGCTTCGTTGACAGGCGCCCGGCGCCTTGGGCATAGTCGCCGCCAGATGGCGAAGAGCGTCTATCGCGACTACGACCAGCACGCCCTCGACGCCGAGTACAACAACCGCGAGAAGGTCAAGGAGAGCGCCGACTGGCTGTCACGGTACGCGGTCGCCAGCGCCGAGGCGCGCGCCGCGCTCGACTGCCGGCTCGATCTCGCCTACGGCGCGCACCCCGGCGAGCGCCTCGACGTCTTCCCCGCCCGGGGCGGCCCGGCGCCCGTGCACGTGTTCATCCACGGCGGCTACTGGCATCGGCTCGACAAGTCCGACTCGAGCTTCGTCGCGCGCGCGTTCCAACCGGCGGGCGCGGCGGTCGTCGTGATCAACTACGCGCTGATCCCCACGGTCGACATGGACGAGCTCGTGCGCCAGTGTCGCGCGTCGATCGTCTGGGTTCATCGCAACGCCGCTTCGTTCGGCGGCGATCCCAATCGCGTCTTCGTGTCGGGCCACTCGGCCGGCGGACATCTCACCGCCATGCTGATGTCGACCGACTGGAGCGCCTTCGCGAACCTGCCCGCCGACGTCATCAAGGCCGGATGCGGGATCAGCGGCCTTTACGACCTCGAGCCGATCCGGCTCTCGTACCTCAACGAGGTCTTGAAGCTCACGCCGGAGACGGCGCGCCGCCTGAGCCCGGTGCACTGCCCGCCCGCGCGCTCGGGACCGCTCCTGCTCGCCGTCGGCGGGCTCGAGGGGCCCGAGTATCACCGCCAGGGCGAGGAAATGGCCGCGGTCTGGCGCACCCGGCGCCTGCCCTGCCAGGCCCTCGACATGCCCGCCCACGACCACTTCTCGATCCTCGCCGAGCTCGAAGACCCGAGCACCACGTTGAGCCGCCTGCTGCTGCGCCAGATGGGCTTCCGCTGAGGCGTAGAATTCGGTGTCAATGGCCGACTTCCTGCCGTTCGTCCGCTGCTGGTTCGACGAGACCTTCGCCGAAGCCACCCGCGCCCAGCGTGAGGGCTGGGAGGCAATCGCCTCCGGGCGCGATACGCTCATCGTCGCGCCAACCGGCTCCGGCAAGACCCTGGCGGCGTTCCTGTGGGCGCTCGACCATCTCTGTCGCCTCGGGCTAGACCGCCAGCTCGAGGACCGCGTCTACGTCGTCTACGTCTCGCCGCTTCGCGCGCTCAACAACGACATCGAGAAGAACCTCCGGGCGCCCCTGGCCGGCATCCGTGCCGCGGCCGCCGCCGAGGGGCTGAAGCTCCCGGAGATCCGCGTGGCCGTGCGCACGGGGGACACCCTGGCCGCGCAGCGGCAGGCGATGACGCGCCGGCCCCCGCACGTCCTGATCACCACGCCCGAATCGCTGTTCATCCTGCTCACGAGCGAACGGTTCCGCCCGGCGCTGGCCCACACCCGGTTCCTGATCGTCGACGAGATCCACGCGTTGATGGGGTCCAAGCGCGGCGCCCATCTGGCGCTCTCGCTCGAGCGCCTCCAGGCGGTTGTCGAAGCGCGCGATACGGCGAGCCGCCCGCAGCGGATCGGCTGCTCGGCGACGGTGAGCCCGATCGAGTCGGCGCGCGGCTTCCTGACCGGTGCCACCGCGACCGACGCCATCACGGTCGACGCCGGCTTCACGCGCGACCTCGACCTCCAAGTGATCGCGCCGGTGGACGACTTCCTGACGGCGCCGAGTGACACCATCTGGGAAGCGGCACTCCAGCAGATCGCCGAGCTGGTTCAGGCGCACCGGACGACGCTCGTCTTCGCCCAGAGCCGGCGCGCCGCCGAGCGGCTCGCGCGCGATCTGAACGACCGCATCCCCGACGGCCGCGTCGCAGCCCATCACGGCTCGCTCTCGCGCCGCGCCCGCCTCGAGGCCGAGAACCGGCTGAAGGACGGCGAGCTGCGCGCGCTCGTCGCCACCTCCTCGCTCGAGCTCGGAATCGACGTCGGGGCGATCGACCTGGTGGTGCAGCTGCAGTCGCCGCGCAACATCGCGGCGGCCCTCCAGCGGGTCGGCCGCGCCGGTCATCTGCTGAGCCGCACCTCGAAGGGCCGGATCGTGGTGACCAAGGGCGAAGAGCTGCTCGAGGCGGCGGCGGTCGTCCGCTCGATCCACGAGCGACACCTCGATCGAGTCGCCATGCCCGACGCGCCCCTCGACGTGCTGGCGCAGCAGATCGTCGCGGCCGTCGCCGCCGAATCGCTGACGATCGACGCGGTGTACGCGCGCTTCCGGAACGCGGCGCCGTATCGCGAGCTCTCGCGCGAGGCGCTCGTCGCGGTGATCCGCTCGCTCGCCGAGCCGCTCCCGGCCGAGGTCAAGGGGGCGGCGCCGCGAATCCTGTGGGACCGCGTGAACGACCGGCTGCACGCGCGCCGGGGCAGCCGGTTCCTCGCGCTGACCTCCGGCGGCACCATTCCCGACAACGGTCTCTACGACGTCTTCGTCGCCGAGACCGATCTGAAGGTCGGCACGCTCGACGAGGAGTTCGTGACCGAGAGCCTGCCCGGCGACGTGTTCCTGCTCGGCTCGCACTCGTGGAAGATCGTCAAGGTGCGCGCCGACCGGGTCCTGGTCGAGGATGCGCAGGGCATGTCCCCGACGATCCCGTTCTGGAAGGGCGAGCATCCCTCGCGCTCGTGGGAGCTCGGGCTGGCGGTCGGGCGACTGCGCCGCGACGCGGCCGAGCGTCTCGACGCCCCGGACTTTACCGCGTGGGCGGCGCAGGCTTGCGGTCTCGATTCGCGGGCCGCCTCGGCGATGCACGCCTGGCTCGTGAAGGCCGGTGAGGTTCTCGACGGCGTTCCCGACGATCAGGGGATCGTCGTCGAGTCGTTCTCGGACGAGATGGGCGGGCGTCACGCGATGATCCACTCGGTCTTCGGCATGCGGGTCAACGGCGCGTGGGGCATGGTGCTGAAGGAAAAGCTGCGGCGCGCCGGCCTCGTCGCCGAGGCGAGTCACGTCGACGACGGCATTCTCCTCTCGTTCGCCCCGGGTCAGGTGCCGCCGTCCCCCGAGCGCCTGGTGACCTTGATCGCGCCCGAGGAGGTCGACACGCTCCTCGGCAAGGCACTGATCGGCACACCGCTCTTCGGCACGCGCTTCCGTCAGTGCGCGATCCGCGCGCTCTTCATCCCGCGCATGTACCGGGGCCAGCGGACGCCCGCGTATCTGCAGCGGCTCAAAGCCGACGCGCTGCTCGAATCAGTGGGCGGGCAGGCCGAGTTCCCGATCGTGGCCGAGACGCTTCGCGAATGCTTCAACGACGCGCTCGACGTGACGCGGCTTCGCCGCCTGCTCGAGCGGTTGCACGACGGTGAGATGTGGCGCCGCCACGTGGACACCCCGCTGCCCTCACCCTTCGTCTACCCGCTCTTGCTCGCGTGGGACTGGGCGTACCTGGGTGCCGGTCACGCCGAGGAACGACGGAGCGACGCGGTCACGATGCGGAAGGCCTGGTCGGTGGCGCCCGGTCCGCTGAGGCCGGAGATCGTCGAGGCCGTCGAGGCGGAGCTCCAGAAGACGGCGCCCGATCGGCGCGCGCGGGACGCGAACGAGCTGGCGGGGATCCTCGACGATCTCGGCGATCTGACCGACGCGGAGATCGCCGCGCGCGTGGTCGCCGACGCCCCGGCGCTGATCGGCGCCCTCACCGAGGAGCAACGGATCGGCCTGCTCGAGTTCGCGAGCGGACGACGGGCGTGGATCGGGGCGACCGACGCCGCGCTCTATCGATCGCTCGACACCTCCGACGGGCTCGAGCGCCTCGCGCTGCGCCTTCTGCGCACGCGCGGGCCGGTGACAGTCGCGTGGCTCGCCGAGCGGTACGGCCTGGCCCTCGACGCGGCGACGCGAGCGCTCGAGCGGCTGGCGGCACGCGGGCTCGTCCGCCAGGGCTCTTACCTCGCGGACGTGACGCCTCCGCAGTTCGTCCATATTGCGGTGCTCGACGAGATCCAGCGGCGGCAGGTTCACGCGCGCCGGGTTCCCCGTCCCGTGGCCTCGGCCGAACAGTTCTCGGCCTTCCTGCTTCGCCGCCATCATCTCCATCCCGACCATCGCCTGATCGGGCCGCCGGGCGTGCTCGCAGCGGTCGAGCTCCTGCAGGGCGAGGACCTGCCGGTGCGGGTCTGGGAGCAAGACCTCCTGCCCGCGCGCGTGGAGAACTACGAGCGCGAGTGGCTGGATCGTCTTGGACTGGCCGGCGAGATGGTCTGGACTGTGTTCGACCGCGCGGCGGGCGACCGCGGCCGCACCACGCGAGTGGGCGCCGCGCTCCGTGAGAACGTCGGTTGGCTCCGCGAAGGCGCGGCGCCTCCAGAGATGGACGCGCGGGTCAAGAACGTCTTCCTGCACCTCCAGCTTCGCGGCGCCTCGTTCGCCCAGGACCTGGCGCGCGCGACCGGGCTCGCGACGCCCGAGGTGCTCGCGGCATTGTGGGACCTCTTCTGGGCCGGCCTCGTGACGCCCGACACCTTCAGCGCGATCGTGGCCGGCATGACGCCGCCGCGACGCGCCCCGGAAGGCGGGGCCCAGCGCCGGCGACGCCGCGGTCAAGCCCGCGGCGTCCTCGCGCGCCTGCCCGTGATCGGACGCTGGAGCGTGCTCGGCGACGACGAGCGCCTCTCGCCCGAGGAGCGCGAGGAAGCGCGCGCTCAGCTCCTGCTCGCGCGCTACGGCGTCGTGGCGCGCGAGCTGGCTCAGGGCGACTGGGCCACGCTGCGTCACACACTGCTCCGCATGGAGTATGGCGGCGAGGTCGTGCGCGGGTACTTCGTGGCCGGCCTGTCGGGCGAGCAGTACGCGCTGGCCGACGCGCTCCGCGACCTCGATGCTCCGTCGCGCCGCGCCGAGCCCCACGTGCTGGTCAACATGGTCGACCCCGCGAACCTCTGGGGCCGCGTCTTTGCCCTCTCGCGGCGTGACGGCGCGCGCGTGACGGCTCCGCGCCTGCCCCAGAACTGGCTCGTGTTCCGTCAGGGCCGGCCGCGACTTCTGGCCGAGGGCTACGGCCGTGACCTCACACCGCTCGCGGGCTGGGAAGACGTCGATCTGCCTGGAGTGATCGCCGCGCTTCAATCCCTCATGGAGCGGCCGCTCTTGCAGAGGCCGGTGCGCCGTCTCGAGATCACTACGTGGGACGGAGGCCCCGTGCGCGGCAGCGCGATCTTCGAGCCGTTCGTCGCGGCCGGTTTCAGCGCCGATGGCTCGCGGCTTTCGTGGGACGGCTATCCCGGTCCGCGCTCCGTAACGTGAGAGCCCGGTGAGCGGACGGCTGAACGGCAAGGTCGCGATCATCACCGGCGCCGGCTCGCGTGGCCCCGGCCTCGGCAACGGCAAAGCCACCGCCATTCTCTTCGCGCGCGAGGGCGCGAAAGTCTTCTGCGTCGACCAGGTGAAGGACCGCGCCGAAGAGACCGTGGCGGCGATTCGCGCCGAGGGCGGCGAAGCGGTGGCCCACGCCGCGAACGTCACGCGCCCCGCCGAGTGCGCAGCGGTGGTCAAGGCCGCGGTCGATCGCTGGGGCGGCGTCGACATCCTGCACAACAACGTGGGCATCGAGTCGCGCAAGGGCCTGCTC
>WNGJ01006554.1_pt1 | contig 12340 bp, 9 predicted proteins | sample 5400611 | NCBI WGS metagenome assembly WNGJ01 (sample SAMN13153375, study PRJNA577476) | soil metagenome | isolation source: 40 cm soil or saprolite under Garry oak tree replicate 1 | place: USA:California | collected 2016-06-15 | reverse complement strand
CGACGCCTCTCCAGCCCGGGTGAAACGTCAGGTCGAGCACAGAGAGCTGCGGCAGCTCGCCCTTGATCACGACGACGCGGTTCTCCCGCTCGAAGCGCTCGCCCTCATCGGGAGCGGAGGCGACAGCGTCGGCGAGTGGACGGCCGCCGTCCTCGGGCGGATCCTCCTGGTCGAAGTCGTCGGGGCCGCGGCCGCGGATGTGGTCGCCGAAACCCATGCTCGGCGCGTGCATGTTGAGGAAGACCGCGGTCGCATCGCTCGAGTTCTTGAAGGTATGGACGACTCCGGGCGGTGCGGCGACGTAAGTGCCGGGGCCGCCCCGAATCGAGCTGACGTCGGGCCCGAGCCCGAACTCGACCTCGCCCTCGAGCACGTAGAAGGCGTCCGTGTGGTGCCGATGGATGTGCGGATCCGGACCTTTTTCGCCCGGTTCGTAGCGGAACCACGTGACGATCAGCTGCTCGAGCTCGGCCAGGATGCGCAGCGTCCGCTCCGGGCGGTCGGTGACCGTCTCTCCTTCGCCGGGGCGTAGGAGCAGCGCGTGGGGTACGTCGAGCTCCATGCGCACTCAGCGTATTCGTTCCTCGACGGCGCCTCGCTGCCGGAGGAGCTGGCGATTCGGGCAGCCGAGCTCGGTTACGGCGCGCTGGCTCTGACCGACCACGACGGGGTCTATGGCTCGCTCGAGTTCGCGCAGGCGGCGAAGGCATTTGGGGTGCGGCCGATCACTGGCGCCGAGGTGACGCTCGCGGATGGGTCGCACGTGACGCTGCTCGTCGAGTCGGCGGTGGGCTACGCGAACCTCTGCCGGTTACTGACCGCGGCGCATTCCGGCACCCGCGTGCCGGGGAAGGAGCGTGAACTGCTGGAGCCGGCGCTCCGGCAGGAACTGTTGGAGGAGCGGAACGAAGGACTCGTCTGCCTGTCGGGCTGCGCGCGGCATGGGCTCGCGGTGCGGAATCCGAACGCGGCGGGGCGGCTGGCGCAGGCGTTCGGCCGCGACCGCTTCTTCGTCGAGCTGCAGCGGCCGTTCGAGCGGGGCGACGCTCGCCGCAACGCTGTCTTGCGCGAACTGGCCGAGGCGCTCGGCGTCGCGACCGTGGCGACCGGCGACGTCCACGCGCACGATCGACGCCTGACGGCCTTGCAGGACGCCCTCGTCGCGGTCAAGAACCGCACGTCGCTCGACGGCTGCGAGGCCGAGCGGCGGGGGAACCGCGAGAGCTTCCTGCGGCCGCCGGCCGAGATCGCAGAGCTCTTCCCCCACGACCGGGACGCGGTCGAGCGGAGCGGGGAGCTCGCCGAACGGCTCAGGTTCGACCTGAACGAGGACCTCGGCTACCGCTATCCCGACTTCTCGGAGAACGGCGAACCGGCGATCGCGCAGCTGGCGCAGGTCTGCAACCGAGCCTTCGCCAAGCGGTACGCGGGGCGTAACGGCCATAAGAAGAAGGCGCGAACAAGGCTCGACGAGGAGCTGAAGCTGATCGACGAGCTCGGCCTGGCCGGCTTCTTCCTCCTGCACTGGGAGGTGCTCGAGCTGGCGCGGGAGCTGGCGGTCGAGGTGCGCGGCCGCGACTCGCCGCGCTCGATGCTGCCACCGGGTCGGGGCCGCGGCAGCTCGGTCGGGTCGATCGTCTGCTACCTGACCGGGCTCTCGCACGTCGACCCGGTCGCGGCGGGGCTCTCGCTCGGCCGTTTCCTCAACCGCGACATGGCCGCGGTGCCCGACATCGACCTCGACTTCCCGCGCGACATCCGCGAGAAGCTGCTTCCGGCGGTCAGCGACAAGTACGGGCGCGAGCACGCCGCGCTCGTCGCCGCGTTCCCGACCTACCACGCGCGCGGCGCGATCCGCGACGTCGGGATGGCGCTCGGCCTCCCGCATGCGGAGCTCGAGCGGCTGGCGCGGCTCACGGAAGGCAATCCGCGGCGGGTCGGGGAGGAGGTGGCCTCACTGCCGGACGCGGAGACCAAGCTCCGCTCGCCGCGCTGGCGCGCGTTCTGCGAGCTCTGCCGCGAGATCGGCGGCCTACCGCGTTACGCCTCGCAGCACCCGGGAGGGATGGTCATCTCCAGTCGCCCGCTGGTCGAGCTCGTGCCGGTGATGCCGGCGGCGATGGCCGGGCGGCAGCTCGTCCAGTGGGACAAGGACTCCTGCGCGGATGCCGGCTTCCTGAAGATCGACCTGCTCGGGCTCGGGATGCTCTCGGCGGTCGAGGAGTGCGTCGAGCTGATCGCGGAGCGGCAGACCGAACCATTGGATCTCTCCCGTATCGCGCTCGACGATCCGGACGTCTTCGCCGACATACAGCGCGCGGACACTGTCGGCGTCTTCCAGATCGAGAGCCGCGCGCAAATGCAGTCGTTGCTGCGCACGCGGCCGGAGAACCTCGAGGACTTGACCGTGCAGGTCGCGCTCGTGCGGCCGGGGCCGATCCAGGGCAAGGCCGTCCACCCGTACATCGAGCACCGCCAGCGGCTGCGCGAGGACCCGAGCTTCGTGCCGCCGGTCGACCACCCGCTGCTCGCGGAGCCGCTCGCCGACACGCTCGGCGTGGTCGTCTTCCAGGACCAGGTGCTGGAGGTCGCGATGGCGCTGGCCGGCTTCTCGGTCGGCGAGGCCGAGGGCCTGCGGCGCGCGATGAGCCGCAAGCGGAGCGAGGAGGCGATCGAGGCCTATCGCACCCGCTTTATTGCGGGTGCGAGAGAGAAAGGCGTCGACCCGGAGCTTGCGGACCGGGTCTACGACAAGCTGGCCGGCTTCTCGGGCTTCGGCTTCCCGAAATCCCATGCGGCGGCTTTCGGCCTGCTCGCCTACCAGTCGACGTGGCTGCGCCATCACCACCCGTGCGAGTTCCTCGCGGCGCTCTTGAACGCGCAGCCGATGGGCTTCTATCCGCCGGCCTCGCTGGTGCGGGACGCGCAGCGGCGTGGGGTGGAGGTGCGGCCGGTCGACGTCAACCGCAGCGCTGCGAAGTGCGGGCTCGAGCCACCAGCAAATGATCTAGATCACAAGGAGGGAAGCGCCGTGCGGATCGGGCTCGAGTACGTGCAGTCGCTCGGCGAGCCCGGAGCGAAGGCGGTGGTGCAGGAGCGCGAGCGGCGCGGGCCGTTCGAGGGCGTCCGCGAGCTGGCGCAGCGGGTCGAGCTCGACCGCGACCGGCTCGAGGCGCTCGTTGCCTCGGGGGCTTGCGACGAGTTCGGGGAGCGGCGGCAGCTGCTCTGGGAGCTCGGTCTCGCTTTTCGCCCCACGAGCGTTCCCGGCTCGGGCGGGGAGGCGCGCCAGCTGACGCTCTCGCTCGACCCGACCGCCGCGACGCCGGAGCTGCCCGAGCAGACGCCCTGGGAGCGGATGCTCGCCGACTACCGGCTGACGAGCCTCTCCGTCGGCACGCATCCGTTAGCGCTCCTCCGTCCGCGGCTGGCGAAGGAGGTGGTCTCGAGCCGAGACCTTGGGGACCAGCCGCACGGCCTGCGCATCGCCGTCGCCGGCCTCGCGGTCGCGCGCCAGCGGCCCTCGACCGCGAACGGCGTCGTCTTCATGCTGCTCGAGGACGAGTTCGGGCAGGTGAACCTGATCGTGCCGCCGCCGGTCTACCAGCGCTTCCGCCCGCTCGTGCGCAGCGAGCCGCTGGTGCTCGCCCGTGGGCGGTTCGAGCGGGTCGGCCGGAACCAGAACGTGCTCGTGGACGAGTTCGAGTCGCTGATTCCGCTTGCGAAGGAGGTTGCAAACGGCGCCGACGTGTTCGGCTCGCTACCGGCTGCACACCACTTCGGACACCGGTAGTCCCGCCTACCGGTTCTCGATCTCGAGCGCGAAACGCGGCAGGCGCTTCAGCACCGCGCGGTTGAACTCCTCCTCGTAGGCTTCCGACGTCTCCTCGTCGAGCGTCGCGGCGAAGTGGTCACGCAGGTCGGCGAGCAGCTCGGTGCCGGTCTCGACGACGTCGACGTAGTCGCCGTACTTTTCCTCCGCCTCGTCGCGCGGCGCGTTGTTGTAGGCGCGTTCGGCCTCCTCGCACTCGCGGATCAGGTCGGCTTCCTCGCGGATGAAGAGATCGAGTTGCCGCGAGATGACGTCGGTGAAGCGGCGGCGCCAAAACACGCGCCTACACTAGCCGCGCTCTGGCGCTGCTCATCCGCACCTGGAACCTCTTTCATGGCAACGCGAAGCCGCCCGAGCGCCGCGCGTATCTCGAGCAGATGGTGCGGCTCGTCGTGGCCGACCGGCCCGACCTCGTCTGCCTGCAGGAGCTGCCGGCTTGGGCCTGTGTCCACCTCGCCGATTGGAGCGGCCTGCAGGCCTGCGCCGACGTTGCGCAGCCGCCTCGGCTCGGGCCCCTGCCGATCCCGGCGGAGCTCGGCCGCCGGCTGACGTCGCTTCACCCCGGCCTGCTTCGGTCCCTGGTGGCCGGCCAGGCGATCGCGATCCTGCTCAGCCCCGAGGCCGAGGTTCTCGGCCGGGACGTCCTCGTCCTGAACAGCCGCGACTTCCGGGAGGCCCAGTCACGTTGGCTCTCGCTTCCCCTCGTGGCACGCCTGGCCTGGGCGAAGGAGCGCCGCATCGTCCAGACCGTCAGGGCGGGAATGAGCGACGGGTCGACCGTGCTCGTTGCGAACCTGCACGCGACGAGCTACCCAGCAGACCAGCGGCTCGCCGACGCGGAGCTGCTCCGCGCCGCCGTCTTCGTCGACGGCCTGGCGCAGCCCGGCGACATCGTGGTGCTCGCCGGCGACTTCAACGTCCCGGCCGCGCGGTCGGCGACCCAGGCAGAGCTGACGAGCGAGGAGTGGGGCTTTTCGGAGCCTTTCCCCGAGGGGATCGACCAGATCCTCGTCCGTGGGGCTCCGGTCGACGGCGTGACGCGCTGGCCGCTCGACCGGCGGCGTGTCGGCGGCCGCGTCTTTTCCGATCACACGCCGGTCGAGGCGAGAGTGGCTTGACGGTCGACGAAGCCCGAGCCCAGTTTCCCGTCCTCGAGCGCTACGCGTACCTGAACGCCGGCACGAATGGTCCGCTTCCCCGCGCGGCGATCGAGGCGATGGCGGAGCTCAACCGCCGGGACCTCGAGCTGGGCCGCGGCGGGAAAGCGTATTTCGAGCAGATACTCGCTCTCCGCGAGCGCGCCCGCGAGGCGCTGGCCGGCGTGCTCGAGGTCGCTCCCGAGAGCGTCGCGCTCGTCAGCTCGACCACGAACGCGTGCAACGTCGTTCTCGCCGGTCTCGGCCTCACCGCCGAGGACGAGATCGTCACCACCGACGTCGAGCACTTCGGGCTCATCGGACCGCTGCTCGCCTCGGCCGCGACCGTGCGGGTTGCGCGCGTCCGCGACGCGCCGCCGGCGGAGGCCCCACGGCTCGTCTCCGAGCAGGTGACGAGCCGGACAAAGCTGATCGCGCTCTCGCACGTGTCCTGGGTGACGGGAAACTCGCTTCATCCCGCCGAACTCCCTCGCCGGCCCGAGCTCCCGATCCTCGTCGACGGGGCGCAGTCCGCAGGCGCCTTCCGGACCGGGGCCGGCGAGTTCGACTTCTACACCGTCTCCGGGCAGAAGTGGCTTTGCGGGCCGGACTCGACCGGCGCGCTCTACGTGCGGGATCCGGAGCGCCTTCGGGTCGGCTTGCCGACCTACATGTCGCAGGCGGCCTACGACGTCGAGGAGTCGTTCACGCCGAAGCCCGGCGCGCCGCGCTTCGACTCCGTCTGGTACGCGCCCGGGACGCTGGCCGGGCTGCTGGCAGCGCTCGAGGCGGCGCCGGAGTGGTGGTACGAGCGCGCGGCAGAGATCGCCGCCTATTGCCGGACGCGGTTGGTCGAAAGCGGTTACGAAGTCGTCACCGCGCCCGAGCAAGCGGGACTGGTCTCGTTCACGGTGGAAGGCGACGCGGCCGAGACGGCGGCGCGGCTCTACGAAGCCGGAGTCGTCGTCCGCGACATCCCAGGCACGGGCTGGCTGCGAGCCTCCTGCGGCTGGTGGACGAGCGAGGGCGACGTCGAGCGCTTGCTCGAAGCACTGCAGCTGGACGAAGCGTGACCCGGAGCTTGTGATCTAGATCATTAGCTAGGCCGGAACGTCCGAAGCGGTACGCAGACCGAGCTCGCGGGCGATCGGACGCATGGCTTCGGTGACGAAGGCGATGTGCTCGTCCAGCTCGACGCCGAGCAGCTCGGCGCCCTTGTAGACGTCGTCGCGGTTGACGCCTGAGGCGAACGACGGCTGCTTCAGCTTCTTGCGCACCGACTTCGGCTCCAACGTGTCGATTCCGTCCGGTCGCACGAGCCCGCACGCGTGGATGAAGCCTGAGAGCTCGTCGCAGGCGAAGAGCGTCTTCTTGAGCGCCGTATCGCGCGGCAGGCCGAGGTGCTCGGCGTGCGAGAGGACGCCCTCAATGACTTCCTCGGGGTAGCCCTCCTCGCGTAAAATCGGCGCGCCGTCCTGAGGATGCTTGTCGAGCGTGGGGTGGATCTCGTAGTCGAAGTCGTGCAGGAGGGCGGTCACGCGCCAGAGCTCTTCGTCCTCGCCGAGCTTCCGCGCATAGGCAGCAACGGCCGCCTCGACGGCGAGCGCGTGCCGCCGCAAAGCCTCGCTCTGCGTGTACTTCGTCAGCGTCTCCCACGCCTGCTCGCGTGTCGTCTCCACGGGTCAGTACGATAGCCGGGCAGATGCCGTCGACCGCTGTCGCCGACGCGCTCATGGAGACGTTCGTCATCGAGGGCTCCCAGCCCTTGAACGGCCGCATTACTGCGTCCGGGAACAAGAACGGAGCGCTACCGATCCTCGCCGGGTGCCTGCTCACCGATGAGCCGGTGACCCTGACCAACGTGCCGCGGATTCGCGACGTCGAGACGATGGTCGAGCTGCTCGCACGGCTCGGCGCCGACGCCGATTGGACGGCCGCGAACGATGTGCGAGTGCATGCGGCCGATCTCGCCACCACGGACGTGGACAACGAGCTCGCCAGCCGCATCCGGGCGTCGTTCCTGCTCGCCGGGCCGTTGCTTGCGCGTGCCGGCCGCGCGTCGGTGCCGCCTCCCGGCGGCGACGTGATCGGCCGCCGCAGGCTCGACCCGCACATTCACGCGCTTGCCGAGCTCGGCGCGCGTATCGAGATCAACGGCGGCTACGAGATGCAAACCGAGGGGCTGCGGGGCAGGCGGATCTTCCTCGACGAGGCGAGCGTGATGGCGACCGAGAACGCGGTCATGGCGGCCTCGCTCGCGCAGGGCGAGACGGTGATCGGCAATGCCGCCTGCGAGCCGCACGTCCAGGATCTCTGCCGCTTCCTACGCTCGCTCGGCGCGGAGATCGACGGGATCGGCTCGAACGTCCTCACCGTCCGGGGTGTCCAGCGGCTGCGCGGGGGCGAGTGGCGGATCGCCTGCGAGCACGTCGAGGTCGCGAGCTTCATCGGCCTCGCGGCCGTGACCGCCGGCGACGTGACGATCGACGACGTCGTCCCCGAGGATCTCGCGCCGATCCTGCCGTCGTTCGAGCGGCTGGGCGTGCAGGTCGAGCTCGACGGGACGACATTGCGCGTACCTCCAGGCCAGGAGCTCGTCGTCCGGGACGATCTCGGCGGTCAGATCCCGAAGATCGAAGACGGGCCGTGGCCGGCGTTCCCCGCCGACCTGACGTCGATCGCCCTCGCGGTCGCGACCCAGTCCCGGGGAACCGTGCTGATCTTCGAGAAGATGTTCGAGAACAGGCTGTTCTTCGTCGACAAGCTTGTCTCGATGGGGGCGCGGATCATCCTCTGCGATCCGCACCGCGCGGTCGTCACGGGGCCGGCACGGCTGTTCGGCCAGCGGATGGCGAGCCCCGACATCAGGGCCGGGATGGCGATGCTGATCGCGAGCCTCTGCGCCGAAGGCACCTCGACGATCGGCAACGTCGGCGAGATCGACCGCGGCTACGAGCGAATCGACGAGCGCCTGAGATCACTCGGCGCTCGAATAGAACGCGTAGAGGGCTAGCGAACCCGGAGCGTCACCGGGCGGCTCTTTGCCGGCGCGAGGTCGTCGGCGCCGGCGTAACTCGCTCGGACCCGGTAGCTGCCGCGCCGGAGCGTGACCGTCCACGTTGCCACGCCAGTCTTGCCCGTGCTCGCCGCGGCGAAGCGATGCCAGGCGTGACCGTCGAAGGACTCGAGGGCGAGCTTGCGCCCGCCGAGGGCGACGCTCTTGCTCGCCGAGGCGAAGACACCCAAGAGGCGTGTCTGTTTGCTCCCCAGCGGTGAGGCGCGCAGGTCGAGCTTCACGGCCGAGTAGGGCAGCGTGACCGCGTAGGGGGTTGAAGTGACCGTCAGGCCGTACGTATCGGTGGCCGTTACGGTGAACGCGTAGGTGTGGCCCGGCTCGAGCTTGTAGCTCGTCGTCGTGACCGTCGTCGAGCCAAGCAGGATCTGAGGTGAGCCGCCGTCGCGGCTGACGGAGAGGCGGTAGCTGACGGCGCCCGGTGAGCTCCAGGAGAGGCTGACGCGTAGTCCCGAGCGAGTACCGCCGAGGCTGACCGTCGGCACCGCGACCGAGGTGCCCTGTGCTCTCGCGACCGCCGTGGCCGCGTCGAGGACCCCATAGCCCGTGTCCTGGTTCCAGCCGCCGCGGCCTGAGGCCGACTGCTCGAGGATCTCCGCAACGTCCGTGGCCCTGAGCCCGGGGTTCGCGGCCCAGACCAGCGCCGCGGCCCCCGCGACCTCGGGCGACGAGAATGACGTCCCGCTGCCGTAGCCGTAGATGCCGGCGGTGGACCCGGGGAGGCTCTGGCGAGGCCAATAGCTCGGGTCGGCGCTCGAAGAGAGTGCGCCGAAGACGTTCTCGCCGGGGGCGGCCAGGGAGATGTACGACCCGTAGTTCGAGAACGACGCGCGCCCCCCGCTGAGGTTCGACGCCGCCACCGCAAGGCCAATACCGCCCTGCCCGTTCGAGCCGAGTGGCTGCAGCAGGGCGGCCGGATAGCTCGGCTGATTTCCGTTCTGGCCACTGTTGCCCGCCGCGGCTACCAGCAGGACGCCGTGGGCGGCCGCGTAAGCGATCGCGCTCTGCTCGGCGGGGGAGGTCGCGGGCCCGCCGAAGCTCATGTTGATGATCTTCGCGCCGTGATCGACCGCGTAGACGATCGCCGCCGACTCGTCGACGTCGGTGAACGTGCCGTCCGGCGCCGAGGCCTGGACCGCGAGCAGCTTCGCGTCGCCGCCGAAGCCCGCCACGCCTTCGGCGTTCGTCGTAGAACCTGCTGCCAGGGACGAGACGAAGGTGCCGTGCCCGTAGTAGTCGGTGACGTCCGAGGAGTTACCGCGAACGCTCCAGGTCGCAGGCGTCTTCGCCGCGAGGTCCGGGGCCGAGACGTCTGCGCCGGTGTCGATGACGGCGACCGTGATCGCCGAAGCCGCGTGTGCGACGCTCGCCGGCACGAGGTTCTCGCGAGCCGCAGCGTACTGCCACTCATAGGCGCCGCCGACCACGGGCGCCGGCGCAACCGCCGGGTCGACGAGCTCGCTGCGGAGAACCGGCCGCTCGCTGTAGCGAGTTCCGTTCAGGCCGTCGAGAACCCGAGCTGCCGCTGGGGGAGTTCTGAGAACCGCGACGTGGAGCGGGCGGATCCGGCGGACGACGCGCGAGCCCGACTGCGCGACCGCACGACGAAGCGCGCCCTCCGAGCTGTAGCCGACCACCGTGAGCGTGCCGGCGGCGGCCTGCCGGGAGCGGGAGGAGGCGTTTGCCGTGCCTCCAAGCGCAAGCGTCACGGTGCACGCAATGGCGGCGAGCACCGCAAGACGCGAAAAGTTCCGGAACGCACGTGTCATTGGCCGCAGACGGGTCCTCGGGAGCCGCCAAAAGCCGTATCGGTGCCCGTGGGAGGCTGCGATACCCTGCTTCGAGGGAATGACGGTGACCGGTTACGCGGGCGAGGAAGGCCGGCTCCAGGCGCGGGTTGACGTCAACGGCACCGGCAGAGCGACGGTCGAGACCGGAATCCCGGTCCTCGACCACCTCCTGACGCTCCTCGCCGAGCACGCCTCGTTCGACATCGCGCTCGAGGTGGCCCCTGAAGAGCCCGACGCCGAAGTTGCGGCCGCAGGCCGAGCACTCGGCCAGGCGCTCTCGGACGCACTGCACGCCGAAAGCGTGCGCGGCTACGGTTCCGCCGCCCTACCGGCCGACGAAGCCCTGGCGCACGTCGCCCTCGAGGCGTCGGGCCGCCCCCTCCTCGTCTCGAACGTCGATCTATCCGACATGGGCGTCGGCGGGTTGGCGACAGACCTCGTCGCCCGGTTCCTGACGCAGTTCGCCGAGGGGGCCGGGTTGACGCTGCACGTCCGGCTGATCGAGGGGCGAGACACGCAGCACGTGCTGGAAGCGATCTTCAAGGGCCTCGGCGTCGCCCTGGCCCAGAGTTGCCGTCCCCGGAGGAGAAAGGAGAGCGATGGCGACTGAAACGAAGTCCGTCGTCCGTACGGATCAGGCACCCGGGCCTTTCCAGGGCGCGCCCTATTCGCAGGCCATTCGCGCCGGCGGGTTCGTGTTCGTGTCGGGCCAGCTCGGAGTCAAGCTCGCTGATGACGAGATCGGCGGCTCGATCGCGGAGCAGACCGAGCAGATCTTCCTGAACCTGCGAGCGATCCTGGAGGAGGCCGGGAGCGGCCTCGACCGGCTCGTCAAGACGACCGTCTTCCTTGCCGACCTGAGCGAGTTCGCGGCGATGAACGAGGTCTATGCGCGGCATGTCGGCGAAGCTCCGCCGGCGCGCGCAACCGTCGAGGTGGCGGCGCTCCCCTCGGGGGCAAGAGTCGAAATCGAGGCGATCGCAGCTCTCTAGCCCCAAAATGTGGGCATGCGAGCGGAGGCGTCGCTTGCGATGCCGTTCAAAAGGCCGCGCCGACATGTGCGGCGCGGCCGCTAAACCCGGTTGGTAGGCCACAATCAGCTCAACCCCAGTGAACGCATGCGCGCAGACATAGTCGTCGCAACGCACACCAACACGGATTTCGATGCCTTTGCGGCGATGGTGGCTGCTCGCCGGCTTTACCCGGGCGCCGTCGTCTGCCTGGCCGGCTCGCTCAACCGAAACGTCCGCGAGTTCTACCGCCTGCACGCGGATGAGCTCGATTTCGTCGTGGAAGCCTCGCGGCTCGAGCTGGACGCGGTCCGGCGCCTGATCGTCGTCGAGACGGTGCACGCGGGCCGGCTGGGCGAGCTCGAGCCCCTCGCCCTCGATCCGGCGGTCGCCAAGGTCGTCTTCGACCACCACGGAGAGGAGGACCTGCCCGATTGGGCCGCACCCGAGAACGTGGTCGTCTCCGAGGACGGAGCGCTGACGACGACGCTCGTCGGCGTGCTCGCCGAGCGCGAGGTCTCGGTCAGCCCCCTGGAGGCGACCGTCTTCGCGCTCGGGATTCACGAGGACACCGGCTCCCTCACGCATACGACGACGACACAGCGCGACGCCGAGGCGCTCGGCTGGTGCCTACGCCACGGCGCCGAGCAAGAGCTGCTCTCGCGCTTCCTCCATACCCCGCTCGGCGACACGGAGCGCGAGCTCCTGTCGACCCTGCTCGACTCGCTCGAGGCGCACGAGGTGGCGGGCGTCGAGGTGCTCGTCGCCGCGGCGACAGCGCCGGAGTACGTCGAGGGGATCTCGAATCTGGCGCACAAGCTGATCGATGTGACCGACTCCGCGGGCCTCGCCGTGCTCGTCGAGATGGACGGCCGGGTCTTCGCGGTGACGCGCAGCCGAGCCCCCGAATTGGACGCGGCCGCGCTCGCGGCCGTGCTCGGCGGCGGCGGTCATGCCCAGGCGGCTTCGGCGATCTATCGAGGCTCGCTCGACGAGGCCCGCCGTCTCGTGGTCGAGCGACTGGGCGAGGCGGTCCGCGAGCCGGCGCACGCACGCGACGTGATGTCGAAGCCGCCCCGGACGATCGCACCCGACGAGACCGTCTCCCGCGCGATGGTGGCCTGCCAGCGCTTCGGCCAGAGCGGCATCCTCGTCGCCGCGGCCGACGAGGTCGTGGGGGTGGTCAGCCGCGAGGACCTCGACAAGGCGATCTCGCACGGCCTCTCTCACGCGCCGGTGAAGGGAATCATGAGCTCGCGGGTTGCGACGTGCGACGAAGAGACCCCGCTTCTGGAGCTGCAGCGGCTGCTGGCCGCGGGCAACGACCGAATCGCGGTCGTGCGAGAGGGGAAGCTCGCAGGCGTCGTCACCCGCGGCGACGTGCTCGAGGCGCTTGGAGAGCGGGCTGCGGCAATCAGGCGCCCGGCCGTCTCGCTCGCGGACGAGCTCGCCGGGCTCGAGCGGCTCGCTCCGGTCTTCGAGGCCGTCGCCGCGCTGAGCGA
>WNGJ01006550.1_pt1 | contig 12341 bp, 11 predicted proteins | sample 5400611 | NCBI WGS metagenome assembly WNGJ01 (sample SAMN13153375, study PRJNA577476) | soil metagenome | isolation source: 40 cm soil or saprolite under Garry oak tree replicate 1 | place: USA:California | collected 2016-06-15 | reverse complement strand
GGCCTGGTACGTTCCGAGCTGCTGGATCCACTCGCAGCACGTGCGCATGAGCGCGAGGGCTTCTTTGGCCGGCCACGCTGTTGGGTCGCCCTCGAAGTCGAGGTAGAAAACGTAATCGCATGGCGCCGCGCGGCTCGGCCGCGATTCGATCTTGCTGAGCTGGAGCCAGGCGGTCGCGAACGGTTGCAGCGACCGGACCAGCGCGCCGGGCAGGTTCGCGGTCTTGTACACGAGGCTCGTCTTGGTGGGACCTTTGCGGAGCGCCGCCGGGATCAGGCCGGCCACCTCGCGATCCGCCTGCGACGCCACCGCGAAGAAACGCGTGAAGTTGTCGGTCGAGGTCTCGATCGAATCCTCGAGCACGTCGAGTCCGTAACGCTCGGCGGCGCGCCGGCTCGCAACGGCCGCGACAGACGGGTCCTTTGCCTCGGCGACTTCAGCCGCCGCGCCGGCGGTGTCGAAGGCGACCTCGGGCTGAATGCGGTGCGTGCGCAAGAATTCTTCGACCTGCGAGAGCGCCTGCGGGTGTGACCGCGCGACGCGGATACCGTCCAGGCTCGAGCCGCGCACACCAAGCAGGCAATGGCGGACGCGAACGATGACCTCCGCGATGACCTTTGCCCCGGTGTGCTGGCGCAACAGGTCGTAGACATCGGCGACCGAGCCCGCGTGGGTGTTCTCAACGGGCACGACGGCGGCGTCGACCTCATGCGCCTCGAGCGCCGCGAAGACCTCGGCGAACGTGCGGCGCGGCCCCAGGCTCGCTCCCGGAAACAGCGCCGCCGCGGCCGCCTCGGAGAACGCGCCGGCCAGGCCCTGGTAGGCGATGGTGGTCAGCGATACACCGCCGTGCGCCACTCGGGGTGCGCCTTGTCGTCGCCGTGGGCGATCCCGAAGTAGACCTCACCGATCTTCTTCGCCACCGGCCCGATCTGCCCGTCGCCTACGACGCGCCCGTCGATCTTCACGCACGGCGCGACCTGCGCACCGGTGCCGCAGAAGAAGACCTCGTCAGCCACGTACAGCTCGGTGCGATCGATCTGCCGCTCCCCAACGAGGATCCCGAGCTCGGCCGCGATCTGGAGGATCGAGTCGCGTGTGATGCCCTCGAGGATGTCGTCGGTCACCGGCGGCGTGATCAGCGCGCCGTCGCGGACCATGAAGATGTTCGCGCCGCCACCCTCGGAGACGTGCCCGTCGGCGGTGAGGAAGATCGCCTCATCGGCCTCGAAGTCGTGCGCCTCGTCCACCGCGAGCGCGGTGTTGATATACGCGCCGGTCAGCTTGCCGCGCGCCGGGATCGCGTCGTCGGACGTGCGCCGCCAGCTCGCGGTCCGCGCGGCGAGCCCACCAGTGGGCAGATACGCGCCGAGCGGGAATGCATACATCCCGAAGCCGTCGCGCAATCCCTGGAGCGCGACCTTCACCGAACGTGCCGCCTTGAACGCGAGCGGCCGAACGTACACGTCGCTCTTGAAGCCGTTCTTTCGAAGGAGCTCGAGCGCGATCTCGCTGAGCGCGTCGGGATCGCCCGGGAGCGTGATGCGCATGATCCGCACGGAACCGGCCATGCGCTCGAAGTGCTCGCGCAGCCGGAACACGTAGAGCTGCTCCTTCGCCGGATTCCAGTAGGCGCGAATCCCTTCGAAGACGCCGGTCCCGTACTGGAGCGCGTGCGTCGCGATCGAGACTTTCGCGTCGGCCAGCGGCGTGAACTTTCCATCGAGATACGCGACTCCGGTCTCGGCGATCTCCTGTCCGACCGCCGCGACCTCGTTCAGCCGTTGCTGGACCGTGCTCGCCATGTCGTACCTCCTGGAAATCAGAAGACCTCCCGATCTCGGGAGGCCTTCACGCTGCCGGGCGCACGAGAACGGAAACGCTAGGCGCTGGCTCTGTGGCAGTCAAGGTCACACGCGTCCGATCACTTCTTCGCGCTGCCACACGCGCCGCGCGAGTTCGAGCGCGAGCACGTCCAACACGACGAGCCCCACGCCAAGCGCAAGGAGTGGCCAGCCCTCGCCAAGCTGCGACGCGACGAATCCAAGGCCGGCGAACACCACCGCGGAGAGGGCGATCACGAGTCCCGCGATCTGCTGGGCGGCGCGACTCGTCTTTACCCGCGCGGCGACGATCATCGTGATGCTTCCCGTGGTGACCAGGTACAGGAGCGACAGCACGAGGAGCGCGTAGAGGAGCTCCGGCGTGAGCGCGTGCGCGACCCGATCCGCACCGTAGCGGTATGCCGCGAGCGCGTAGCCCGCGGCGAGGGTAACGACAACCGCGACCATCACGGGCACGACCATACCCACGAGCTTCCCCAGGACGATGTCGAAGTCGCGGATGGGCGCGGCGAGGAGGGGAACGAGCGTCCCGTTCTCCTTCTCGGCGGAGAAGGTTGCGGCGATGAGAGCTACGCCCGAGAGCGCGGGGAAGAACACGCTTTGCAGCGCGAGCCCGATGAGCGTCGCGTCGCCCTGCGGTCCCGACGCGATGCCGCGATTCGAGACGACGAAGAACAGCGGGATCACGATGAACACGCCAGTTCGGAGGAGCGATGCGCGATCGAGGAAGACTTCCCAACGGATCTCGCGCCAGGCGATCAGCCACCACTTCATCGGCGCGCCTCCGCCAGGATGCTGAGGTACGCGTCCTCGAGCGAACGCTCCTCAGCGGCCAGCGTTATGACGTGGACCCCCGCGTCGAGCAGCGCACGCAGCGCGGCGGGATTCACGGCGATCGGATCGTCGACCGCGAACCGCAGGGCGGTCAATCCATCTCGGGCGCTCGCGCTCTCGGCCGCGATGCCCGCGCGAGCCAGCGCGTCGCGCGCGGTCGTCGCATCTCCCGCGAACGACACGGTGTAGGTCGGCCGCCCGGCGGCGCGGATGTCGGCCGTCGCGCCGGTCCGCAGGACCTTCCCCTTGTAGAGAACGACGAGGCGGTCCGCGATGCGCTGCGCTTCGTCGAGATCGTGCGTCGTAAGCAGGATCGCGCGGTGCCGCGCGCGGAGCGAGATGATGAACGCGCGCAGCATCTGGGACATCTCGGGGTCGAGCGCGGTCCCGGGCTCGTCGAGCAGCAGGACCGGCGGATCGTGCACGAGAGCCCGGGCGATCGCGACCTTCTGGCGCATGCCGCGCGAGAACGTCGCGAGCTTGCGATTGAAGACGTCGTCGAGCCCGAGGAGCTTCGCGAGCTCCGCGGCCCGAACGTCCGGGTGCGCGACGTCGTAGAGCCGCGCAAAGAAGCCGAGATAGGCCCGCAGCGGCATTCGCTCGTAGAGCGATGGCTGATCGGTGACGAAGCCACACCGCGCGCGCACCGCGTTCGCGTTCTTTTGGACTGAAATACCGTCGACCAGGACCTCGCCCTGGCTCGGCGCGAGGATCCCGCCGATGATCCGGCTCGCGGTCGTCTTTCCTGCGCCGTTCGGGCCGAGGAGCGCGACGATCTCACCCGGGTGCACCTCGAACGACACGTCGTCGAGAGCCATGGTCCCGTCGAAGCGGCGCGTGAGGTGCCGCACGTCGATCACCCTTCGAGCATACGAGCGTTATGAGCTAGCTTTTGTCGAGGTGGACGTCGTTCTTTCGCTGCACGGGCGCGCGGCCACGGCGCTCGTCCTCTATTACACCGCGGTGGGGCTCTGGGGCCTCTATCTCGGCATTCGTAACTCAGGCCCCAGCCCCGGCTTTCGTGGGGCCATCGCGATAGCGGTGATCGCGTCGGTCGTGCAGGGCGTGCTCGGGTTCGTGGTGCTCATCCTCGGGAACCCCCCGCGCGAGGCCCTGCACATCCTCTACGGCTTCGCGCTCGCGCTGGCCATGCCGCTTGCGGCATCGCTCGTCCGCGACCGCGCTCCGCGCGGCCAGTCCGTCGCGCTCGGCTTTGCGGCGCTTTTCACCGCGGGACTCGCGATCCGGGGCATCATCACGGCATGACCACCGACGTCGCGCCCGCGATCGACGAGCACCCGGACGCGTCACCGGCGGCGCTGCAGGCGCTGCGTGGCGACTTCCTGTACTTCAACGTCGCCGGCTCGGGCCCCACGTTCCCGGTCGCGCAGCGCTCCGCGGAGCGGTTCCGCACCTGGCTCAACGAGGTCGGCATGTTCGGACAGCTCGGCTACGCGGCCTACAACGCGGCTCTGGATGCGACCCGTGCGGATCTCGCCGCGGCGCTCGGCGATCCAGGGGGTGCAGCCCGTGTCGCGCTCGCGCAATCGGCGACCGATGGCCTGAACACGCTTGTCGCGGGTCTCGCGATCCCGCCGCGATCGCTGATCGTCACGACTCTCGAGGAGCACGGGAGCGCGCTCTATCCGCTGCGCCGGCGCGCCGAGCTCGGCGACGAGCTGCGCGAGCTCGGATGGCACGGCGACCCGGACCGCTTTCTCCAAGAGGTGCGCGGCGGAATGCGCGACGGTGCGCGGGCACTCGTCATTTCGCTCGTCTCCTGCAAGACCGGCGACGTGCTGCCCGTCCGCGAGGCGTGCCGGCTCGCGCGGGACGCGGGCGCGATCTCGATCGTCGACGCGGCGCAGGCGCTCGGACAGCTGCGCGTCGACGTCCTGGACCTCGGGGCCGATGCGGTGGTGACGCTCGGTCACAAGTGGCTCCACGGACCGCTCGCGACCGGCGGATTCTGGGTTCGCGACCTCGCGCTGTTCGCTCCGACGCGCCTCGGATGGCGCTCGCGACTCGAGCTTCCGACCGGAAGCCGGGACTACAACCCGAACGCCACACGATTCGAGACCGGGACCGTGGACGCCGCCGCTTTCGTGGGACTGCGCCAGACGCTCGTCGTCCATCGTCTGCTGGGCTCGTGGGTATCCGATCGAGTTCGCGCCCTGCGCCGCCGCTTGCTCGACCGCGTTGCGGACCTGCCGTTCGCGGTGCGATCGATGCCCGAGGCGCCGACCGGGATCGTCGTCGTCGAGCCGAAGGGCGGCGATGTCGCGGCGCTGGTACAACGGATGTGGGACGAGGAACGCATCGTGGTGAAGCTCATCGACGAGCCCGGCATCGCGCAGGCGATCCGGCTTTCGTTCTGGGCCTTGCACAAGGAGAAGGACATCGATCGTCTGACCGCCGCATTCGCGCGCACCCTGATGGTCGGCGTGCGCTGATGGCCGAGCTTGCCGGACACGTCGCGATCGTCACCGGAGCGGGCCGGGGACTTGGGCGCGCGGTCGCGGAGCGCCTCGCCGCGATGGGCGCCGCTGTTGTGCTCGCGTCGCGTAATGCGCCCGAGCTCGACGACGTCGCCAACGCGATCAAACGCGCGGGTGGAAAGGCGCTCGCGCAGACGGCGGACATCGCCGACGAGCGTCAGGTCCAGGAGCTCGTCCTCGCGACCGAGCGTTGGGTCGGGCCGGCGACGATCCTCGTGAACAACGCGGGCATGGTCGACCCGATGGTCCCGCTCGCGCGCTCGAACGCCGCGCTTTGGCTGCGCAGCGTCGCGATCAACGTCGGTGGCACGTACCTGGCGACGCGCGCCGTCCTGCCGGGGATGCTCGACCGGGGGTACGGGCGCATCGTGACCATCTCGTCGGGCGCCGCGTCACGTCCCTCCGCGGGATGGACCGCATACGCGGCGGGTAAGGCGGCCATCGTGATGATGACGCGCAGCCTCGCTCTCGAGCTCGAGGGCACGGGAGTCACGGCGAACGCGTTCAATCCCGGATACATGGACACGGACATGCAGGAGCGCATCCGCCGGACATCGACGTCGGATTTCCCGCGCAGCGACGAGTACCGCGCCGCGCAGCGCGAGGGGAAGCTGAAACATCCGAAGGAGCCCGCGCGCGCCGTCGCCTATCTCGCGCTGCCCTCAACGGAGCGGAACGGCGAGGCGCTCGAGTGGTCGGACGAAGCGTTCCGCAAAGAGGCCGAGGGAAGAGTCCCGGGCTAGCGCTCCTGCGACTTTTCTCCCTTGGCCCCGACTGGTTTGAAGTTCTTTCGCTTGTCGATCGCCGCGCGCAGCAGCTTGGCGGTGCCCTCGGGATCGGTCTGCGCCCGGCGCTCCAACTCAGATGCCGGTCGGCCGATGAGACCGCACGTCGCGCAGTCGCCGCGGCCGTCGAGGCGGGCGTGACAGTGCGAGCAGTGCACCTCGAAGGCGCCGTGCGGCTGAAAGAGCCCCATCACCTGGGCCTCGGCGATGAGCGTCCGCGCGTCGATCATCAGTACGCGAGCACCACGGACTTCTTCTCGAGGTAGCCGTCGAGTCCCTCGATGCCGTGCTCCTTGCCGAACCCGGACTGCTTGGTACCGCCGAACGGCAGCTGGTCATACGCGACCTGGATGTCGTTGATCCACGTGTACCCGGCCTCGAGGAGCTCGGCGGCCTTGCGCGCTTTTGCGAGGTCCTTCGTCCAGATCGACGACCCGAGACCGTAGACGCTCGCGTTCGCCTTCGCGATCGCCTCGTCGAGGTCCTTCACGATGAAGATCGGCAGCGCCGGGCCAAAGACCTCTTCGGTCGACATGCGCGAGTCCTCGGGGACGTCGGAGAGCACCGTCGCCTCCATGTACCAGCCCTTCTCGAACTCTTTGCCTTCGGGGCGCTTGCCGCCGGCGAGCACTTTGGCGCCGCGCTTCACCGCGTCGGCGACCTGCGACTCGACCACGGCCCGCTGCTTTTCGGTGTGCAGCGGTCCCATCTTCACGCCTTCCTTCATGCCGTCGCCGACGGGCCACTCCTTGCGCGCGCGGTCCGCGATCTTGGTCATGAACTCCTCCGCGATCTGCTCGAAGAGGTACACGCGCTTCACCGCGAGGCATGCCTGTCCGGCGTTGAAGAACCGTCCGATCGCGGTCGCGGCGGTCGCACGGCGAATGTCGGCGTCGTCGCAGACGATCATCGGGTCGCTGCCGCCGAGCTCGAGCGTGACCCGCGTCACGTTGTCGGCCGCGAGCTTCATGATCCGCTTGCCGGTCTCGGTCTGTCCGGTGAACGCGATCTTGTTGACTTTCTTGTGCGACACGAGCGCGTCGCCGATCTCCGCACCGGGTCCGTGGACCGTGTTCAGCACGCCCGCGGGAATGCCGACCGAGTTGATGATCTCGATCGTCTTCTGTGTTGCGAGCGGCGTCGTCGACGCCGGCTTCAGCACGACGGTGCAGCCCGCCGCGAGGGCGGGACAGATCTTGTTCGCCATGAGCGTAAGCGGGAAGTTCCACGGTGTGATCGCGACGACCACGCCTACGGGGCGCCGCATTGTCAGGCCGAACTTGTTCTGGTCCTCGAGCGGCACGTAGTCGCCACGGAGCTTGTCCGCGAAGCCCGCGAAGAACTCGAGGTTCTCCGCGACTCTCGTCGCCTCGATGACGGCATGCGCGAGCGGCTTGCCCTGCTCGAGCGTGAGGAGCTTCGCGATCTCGGGTACCGCGGCCTTCACCTTCACCGCCGCGGCGTGCATGAACGCGGCGCGCTTGGTGCCCGAGAGTGACGCCCACGCCGGGAGCGCTTTCGCGGCGGCCTCGACCGCAGCGTCGACCTCCGACGCGGAGCCCTTCGGGATCGTGTCCACGACCTCGCCGTTCGCGGGATTTCTGACCTCGATCGTCTTTCCCGTTTGCGCGGCGACGGTCTGGCCGTCGATGAGCATCGTTGCCATGAAGAAGTCCTCCCGTTCGGTGGGCGGAACGCCCACGACGCGCTAGCGCGCGCGTCATTCGCCAGTCGGTCTAAAGTCTAGGAACTTTCAGCGCGGGGGGTTTGATGGCGGTTCGTCTCGAGAAGCAGGACTCCATCGGGCACGTCGTGCTTGATCGGCCGCCCGCTAATTCCTACGACAAGGCGTTCATGGACGAGCTCGACGCGGCGATCGAGGAGGCGCGCCGCGACGATGCGGTGAAGGCGATCCTTTTGCGGAGCGCCAACGAAAAGTTCTTCTCCGCCGGTGCCGACGTCTCCGTCTTCGCGAAGAGCGGCCTCGACGAGCAGAACGCGTTCGTCGTGTGCGCGAACGACGCCATGGGGAAGTTCGAGAGCACGCCGAAGGTCGTCGTCGCCGCGATCAACGGGCACTGCCTCGGCGGCGGCCTGGAGATGGCGCTCTGCTGCGACTTCCGCATCGCCGCGGAAGGGTCCTATCGCATCGGGCTACCGGAGGTATCCCTCGGCCTCCTTCCGGGCACCGGCGGGACGCAACGCCTGCCCCGGCTTATCGGGCGGCAGAAGGCTCTCGCCTTCATGCTGAGCGGGACGGCGATGGGCCCGCAGGACGCGCTGGCGGCGGGGATCGTTGATGAGGTGGTACCCGCGGCGCAGCTACTCGACAAAGCTCTCGAACGACTTCGCGCGTACGCGACCGGTCCGACGTTTGCGATCGGGCGCATCAAGAAGGCGGTCGTTTTGGGCTTCGGCATGCGTCTCGATGAAGGGTTGAAGCTCGAGCGCCAGCTGCTCATCGAGCTCTTCAAGAGCGAAGATGCGAAGGAGGGCGTCACCGCGTTCGTGGAGAAGCGGAAGCCAAATTACAAAGGGAAGTAGCGAATCTCAAGCAGGACGGATCGCGACGACCACGCCGTCCTCCGTGCGGCCTCCCTCGGGCACGAGCCGCCAGCACCCAGGAGTGGATATCGGTTTTACCCCGACTAGGTAGCCGACTTCGCCCCACGGTGAAGCTGATCCGTATCCGCCGACCGACCAGCGAACCCAGGTGCCCGCCGAGGGGGGATCGAGCCGGTAGGCAATGACAGCAAGCGAGGTCCCAGGACCGCCGCTTCGCCAGACGACAACCAAGGTCGCCTCAACGTCCGCCGTGACCGAGGTCGAGCCGACCACACCAAACTGGCCCGTCGTTGTCGCGACTTCCCGTGCGTCACGCTGGTGGTCGGCTCGCAGATCCCGTTCACGTAGCCACCGAGGTCGTTTTGGCTGGGAGCGCACGAGATCGCAAGCAGGGCGACGACAAGTACAGAGCGCATGTCGTATCTACATGCGCGGTCCGAACCGGGTTCCCGGTAGCCTGCCCGCTGTGACGGAGCTCGCCTCCTCCAAGGTGGCGATCGACGCATCTCCGCTATTGCCAGGGACGCGACCGATCGAGCTCAGCTACCGGGAAGTCGGGCGGGGCGCACCGATCGTCGTTCTGCATGGCGGTTGGGGTTACGGCTTCTACCCGCACGACGACGCGATCGCAAAGCTCGATCGCCGGTTCGTCATCCCCGACCGGACCGGCTACGGCGGGTCGCCGCACATCATCGAGCTGCCTCCGAAATTCCATCTCGCCGCCGCGATCGAGACCGAGAAGCTCTTCGACGCGCTGCATCTCGAACGCCCGGTGCTCTGGGGTCACAGCGACGGTGCCATCATCGCGACGATCCTCGCCCTGCGCGAACCCGATCGCTACGACGGTCTAATCGTGGAGGCGATCCATCTCGACCGGCGGAAGCCACGGTCGCGCGAGTTCTTCCTGCAGATGATCGATGACCCGGACGCGTTCGGCGAACGCGTCACCCGGAAGCTCGCCGAGGAGCACGGCGAGGACTACTGGCGGACGATCATCCGCGCCGGTGGTCGCGCGTGGCGCGATATCGCGGCCACGCCGAACGAAGACTTCTACGAACGCCGCCTCCACGACCTCCGCGTGCCGATGCTCGTCGTGCATGGTGCCGACGACCCGCGGACCGAGCCCGGCGAGCTCGACCGCATCCGTCGCGAGGTCCCCACCGCTCGGATCGAGATGATCGAGGGTGGAGGGCACAGTCCCCACAGCACCCGCGCCACGGCCGCGCAGGTCACGTCGATCGTCGACGACTTCCTCGCCTCGCTACCCGGCTCCTGATCACGTCGCGTACTGCGGAAGCCATGGGCGCTGCGTATCATCCCGCCCGATGACAAGGACGTTCGCGGCGTTGCTCACGAGCATGCTCGTGCTCGCATCGTGCGCCGGGACCGGGACACTGCCCAGCGCCACGTCCGTGCTCGTCTCAGGCAGCGCGACACCGCAACCGAGCCGCGCCAAGATCGTCGTGTCGTACAGCAACGTCCTCGCCGACTTCTTCCCGGCGTACGTCGCCAAGGAATCCGGAATCTTCGATCAGAACCTCCTCGATGTGGACCTCCAGCTCATCGCGAGCACGACCGGCCTGCCCGCGCTCCTTTCAGGTCAAACGCAGATCGCGCACATCGGTGGCTCGGAGGCGCTCACCACGACGGCGGGCGGCGGCGATGTCGTCGTCGTCGCGAACACTGGCCCGGTGTGGCCGTACCAGCTCTATGCGGCGGCGGACATCAAGACGCCCGCGGACCTCAAGGGCAAGAAGGTCGCGATCGCCGGCGTCGGCGGTACGTTCGACATCGGAATCCGCACCATGCTGCCGAAGCTCGGGCTCGTTCCGGACACGGACGTGACGGTGTTCTCGACCGGGTCCACCGCGAACGCGACGGCGGCGCTCCTGAGCGGCGGCGTCTCGGCGACGCTGTCATCGCCTCCCGACACGCTGAAGCTCGAAGCGGCGGGTTTCCACTCGCTCGCGAAGATGGCCGATCTGAACCTGCCGACCGCCGCGACGACGATCGTCGTCACTCGCGCCTTCGTCAACGCCAACAAGACGGTCGTGCAGCGGTACGTCGACTCGATCGTCCAGGCGATCGCGAAGGCCCGCGCCGACCGGCCCGGGACGATCGCCGCGCTCAAGAAGTATCTGAAGTCCGACGACGACAAGGGCATGCAGGCCGCGTACGACTGGTACGTGGGCACTGTCCTCAAGGATCCGCCCCTACCGACGGCCGCTCAGCTGGCGGGCATCCAGGAAGTCGTCGCGAAGTTCAACGACAAAGTGAAGACGGTCGATCCGGCGAAGATCGTCGACGATTCGTTCGTAAAGAGCGCGCTGGACCGGGGACTACTGAAATAGGCCGACGGCTCCGGCCGGCTCTCAGTGGTATAACCATTTGCCAATTGGACCCCTCGCCCGGCACGGGCGGGGGCGGGAGATGGGCATGGCTATTGCCGAGCGTCCGACCCGTACCTTCCGTGACCTCCGTGATTGGCTGAAGCGCATCGACGACCTCGGCGAGCTGCGGGTCGTTCGTGGGGCCCGCTCCGAGGACGAGATCGGCATGGCGACGGAGCTCGCCGGCCGCGTTCACGGGACGCCGGCCCTCCTGTTCGATGAAATACCGGGCTACCAGAAGGGATTCCGGGTGCTCTCAAACGGCCTCGGCTGGTTTCCCCGGCTCGCGCTCACGCTCGGACTCGACCCGAAGAAGTCTCCGGAGGAGCTCGTCCGCGCGTGGCAGAAGCGCGTATCCGAAGGCATCACACCGATCCCGTCGATCGAGGTGAAGGACGGTCCGATCTTCGAGAACGTCAAGCGCGGCACGGACGTCGACATGACGATCTTCCCCGCGCCGAAGTGGCATGAGAACGACGGCGGCCGGTACATCGGCACCGGCAGCTTCGACATCACGCGTGACCCCGACAACGGCTGGGTGAACCTCGGCTGCTATCGGGTGATGGTCCACGACAAGAACAAGCTTGGCTTCTACATCTCGCCCGGCAAGCACGGCCGGATGCACCGCGACGCGTGGCTCGCGCGCGGGGAGAAGATGCCGATCGCGTTCGTCGCCGGCGGCGACCCGCTGCTCTTCCTCGCGGCCGCGACCGAGGTCCAGTTCGGGCTGACCGAGTACGACTGGGCCGGCGGGGTGCGCGGCGAGCCGTACCGCGTCGTGAAGGGACCGGTGACCGGGCTTCCGCTCCCGGCCGAGGCCGAGATCGTCATCGAGGGCTGGGTGGACCCGAAAGAGCGCATCGTCGAGGGTCCGTTCGGCGAGTGGACCGGCTACTACGCGAGCGACGCGCGTCCCGAGCCGTTCATGCAGGTCGAGGCCGTCTACCACCGCAACGACCCGATCATGCTCGGCTCGCCGCCGAACCAGCCCCCCGACGAGCAGTCCTTCTACCGGGCATTCCTCCGATCCGCACTGCTGCGTTCGGAGCTCGAGGCGGTCGGAGTTCCAGGTATTAAAGGTGTCTGGTGCCACGAGGTCGGCGGCTCGCGGCTCTTCAACGCGGTGAGCATCGAGCAGCGGTACGCCGGGCACGCGCGTCAGGTCGGGCATCTTGCGGCGACGGTGCATGCGGGCGCATACCTGGGCCGGTACGTGATCGTCGTCGACGAGGACATCGACGTAATGGACCTGAACGACGTGGTGTGGGCGATGAGCACCCGCTCCGATCCGGTCGAATCGATCGACATCATCAAGCGCGCGTGGAGTGGACCGCTCGACCCGCGCATCCCGAAAGACCGCAAGGGCCACAGCTCGCGGGCGATCATCGACGCCACCCGGCCGTTCGAGTGGCGGGCGGACTTCCC
>WNGJ01010501.1_pt3 | contig 12342 bp, 5 predicted proteins | sample 5400611 | NCBI WGS metagenome assembly WNGJ01 (sample SAMN13153375, study PRJNA577476) | soil metagenome | isolation source: 40 cm soil or saprolite under Garry oak tree replicate 1 | place: USA:California | collected 2016-06-15 | reverse complement strand
GCGGGCGTGCGCGATGCGGCGGACGGCTGCCGTTTTCTGGCCTGGACGCCCGGGCTCGGCTGGCCGCATATCGCGGCGCTCGCGGACGCCGGCTTCGACGGCGTGTTTTCGTCGGCCGCGTGGTGGGACGGCCGGGCAAGCTGGTTCGTCACCGAGAACGAAATCCTGCGCCGCATCGCGCCGGTGATCGCCGCGCCGGAAGGGCCGTTCGACACGCGGCTGGCGGCGCGGCTCTCGCCCTCAGACGACCTCGGTCGCGCCTATCGCCATCGCCTGCGGCTCGCCGCCGCCACCGGCAGCGGACTCTTGGTGCCGATGGGATTCGAGTTCGCCGCCGCCCGGCGCATGGACAGCCGTCACTCGCGCCCCGAGGAGCTGGAGGAGGAGCGGCTCGGACGCGGCTTCGATCTTGAACCAGACATCCGCGCCGCCAACGCGCTGGTCGATCGCATCGCCGCACTCGGCGTCGACGGCGAGATGCGCGCGCTCACAAGTCCGGAGAGCGCGGTGACCGCGATCCTGCGCGCGGACGCGAACGATGTCCGCGAAGCCGACGAAGCGGTCGCGCTCCTCATCAATCGCTGCCGGGGCGGCGTTCGGTCGCCCCGAACCGCTCGAGGATGGCGAACCGGCAGCGCCGCTCGCGCCCGGCGAGGTGCGGCTCCTGCGCCTGCGCCGCAGCCGCTCGGTTAAGGGGGCTGATCGCCAGGCCAGGCGATTGCTGCAGGCGGCGCCGAGCGCGCCGCGTGTCGTCATCGACAACGTCACGCCGTCGGTCGATGCCGGCCGCTTCGCCGCGAAGCGCATCGTCGGAGAAACCATTCGCGTCGAGGCCGATATATTTGCCGAAGGTCACGACGTGCTCGGCGCCGAGCTTCTCTGGCGGGCGGCGGACGAGCGGGAGTGGCGCCGGGTGGCGATGGAAGCGCTGCCCAACGATCGCTGGGCGGCGAGTTTCGCACCGGCGCGCGTCGGAAAACATTTCTTCACGATCGAAGCCTGGCGCGACGAATTCGCGACGCTCTGCCGCGACATCGAAATCAAACGCGCGGCCGGGGTCGACGTGGCGCTCGAGGCGGCGGAGGGGCGCCAGCTGGTCGCGCATGCGGCCGAGCAGGGCGAAAACCGCGAAGCGCTCGCGGCCATCCTGGCGCGCTTCGATGCGGCGCCCCTCGATCAGCAAATCGAGCTTCTGCTCGCGCCCGCGACCCGCGCCACCATGGCCGCCGCCGGCGAGCGCCCATTCCGCACCCAGCGCGAGCCGCGCCTCCTGCTCGAAGTCGAGCGGCCGCAGGCGGGCTTTGCCAGCTGGTACGAACTATTTCCCCGCTCGGCGACCGAGGACCCCGACCGTCATGGCCGCTTCGACGACGTGATCGCCCTGCTGCCGACCATCCGCGACATGGGCTTCGACGTCCTCTACTTCCCGCCCATTCACCCGATCGGCACCACCAATCGCAAAGGCCGCAACAACAGCCTGCGGCCGGAGCCCGGCGACCTCGGCAGTCCCTACGCGATCGGCTCCCCCGAGGGCGGGCACGATGCGATCCATCCGGCGCTCGGCACCATCGACGATTTCCGCCGGCTCCAGCGCGCGGCGAGCGAGCACGGCCTCGAGATCGCCCTCGACTTCGCGATCCAATGCTCGCCCGATCACCCGTGGCTCAAGGCGCATCCGGGCTGGTTCCGCTGGCGGCCGGACGGCTCGCTGCGCTACGCGGAAAACCCGCCTAAGAAATACGAGGACATCGTCAACGTCGATTTCTACGCCGAGGCGGGGATCCCCGACCTGTGGATCGCATTGCGCGACATCGTCCTTTACTGGGTCGACGAAGGCGTGCGCCTGTTCCGCGTCGACAATCCGCACACCAAGCCGCTGCCGTTCTGGGAATGGCTGATCGAGGACGTGCGCGGCCGCCACCCCGACGTGATTTTCCTCTCGGAGGCCTTCACCCGGCCGAAGATGATGTACCGGCTCGCCAAGCTCGGGTTCTCACAGTCCTATACGTATTTCACCTGGCGCAACAGCAAACAGGAGTTGACCGACTATCTCATCGAGCTGACGACGACCGGCGTCAAGGACTATTTCCGCCCCCATTTCTTCGTCAACACGCCGGACATCAACCCGTTCTTTCTCCAGAGCTCGGGACGCGCGGGATTCCTGATCCGCGCCGCGCTGGCGACGACGCTATCGGGCCTGTGGGGCATGTATTCCGGTTTCGAGCTATGCGAGGCGGCGGCGCTGCCGGGCCGCGAGGAGTATCTCGACTCGGAGAAGTATCAGATCCGGGTGCGCCGGCGCGACGCGCCCGGCAACATCGTCGCCGAGATCGCGGCGCTCAACCGCCTGCGCAAGACCAACCCCGCGCTTCAAACCCATCTCGGCCTACGCTTCTACAACGCGTTCAACGATCAGGTGCTCGTCTACGGCAAGGCGCTGCCGTCGCACGAAGACATGGACCACGGCTCGCTCGCGGTCGAAGATTTGATGCGCGGTCACCGCTTCGTGTGGACCGGCAAGCTGCAGCGCGCGCGGCTCGATCCCGCCGCCCTCCCGTTCGCGCTCTGGCGCATCGCGCCCGTCGCGTGAGGCACGGCCATGGATGTCGCTGTTGCCCACACCGCCGATACCGCCGAGAAACGCCCGGCGCCCGCCGGCCAAGACGCGCTCTGGTACAAGGACGCGCTGATCTATCAGGTGCACGTGAAGTCATTCTTCGATTCCAACAACGACGGGATCGGCGACTTTCCCGGACTCATCTCGAAACTCGACTATATCGCCGATCTCGGCGTCAACGCCGTCTGGCTGCTGCCGTTCTATCCCTCGCCGCGTCTCGACGACGGCTACGACATCAGCGACTACCGCGCCGTCCATCCCGACTACGGCACGCTCGCCGATGCGAAACGCCTCATCGCCGCCGCGCATAAGCGCGGCATCCGCGTCATAACCGAACTGGTGATCAACCACACCTCGGACCAGCATCCGTGGTTCCAGCGCGCGCGGCGCGCCAAGCCCGGCTCGGCATGGCGCAACTTCTATGTCTGGTCCGACACCGACCAGAAATACGCCGGCACGCGCGTGATCTTCGTCGACAGCGAGCGTTCCAACTGGACTTGGGACCCCGTCGCCGGTGCCTATTTCTGGCACCGTTTTTATTCGCACCAGCCGGACCTCAACTTCGACAACCCGCGCGTGGTCGAGGCGGTGCTGGGCATCATGCGCTTTTGGCTGCAGCTCGGCATCGACGCCCTCCGGCTCGATGCGGTTCCTTATCTCATCGAGCGGGAAGGCACGAGCAACGAGAACCTGCCGGAAACCCACGCGATCCTCAAACTCATCCGCCGCGAGCTGGACGCGAGCTTTCGCGGCCGCATGCTGCTCGCCGAAGCCAACCAATGGCCGGAGGACACCAAGGACTATTTCGGCGACGGGGACGAATGCCACATGGCGTTCCACTTCCCGCTCATGCCGCGCATGTACATGGCGATCGGCCGCGAGGATCGTTTCCCCATCACCGACATCATGCGCCAGACGCCGGCGATCCCGGACAATTGCCAGTGGGCGATCTTCCTGCGCAATCACGACGAGCTGACGCTCGAAATGGTGACGGACTCCGAGCGCGATTATCTGTGGCAGACCTACGCGGCCGATCAACGTGCGCGGCTCAACCTCGGCATCCGGCGTCGGCTCGCCCCGCTGCTCGAACGCGACCGGCGACGCATCGAGTTGATGAACTATCTGCTGCTATCCATGCCGGGAACGCCGATCATCTATTACGGCGACGAGATCGGCATGGGCGACAACATCCACCTCGGCGACCGCGACGGCGTGCGCACGCCCATGCAGTGGTCGCCCGACCGCAACGGCGGCTTCTCGCGCGCCGATCCAGCCGCGCTGGTGCTGCCGCCCAACATGGACCCGCTCTACGGATTCGAGGCGATCAACGTCGAGGCGCACAGCCGTGACCCGCACTCGCTGCTCAACTGGACGCGGCGCACGCTCGCGGTGCGGCGCAATCACCCGGCGTTCGGGCGCGGCAGCCTGCGCTTCCTCTATCCAAAGAACCGCAAGGTCCTTGCTTACCTGCGCGAATATCGCGGCGAGACGCTGCTGTGCGTCGCGAACGTCGCGCGCAGCTCTCAGGCGGTGGAGCTCGACCTGAGCGAGTTCGCAGGGCGCGTCCCAATTGAGCTCAACGCCGGCTCCCCGTTCCCGCCGATCGGCGAACTGACGTACCTGCTCACCCTGCCGCCGTACGGGTTCTATTGGTTCATGCTTGCCAGCGAAGCCAATCATCCGGCCTGGCACGTGCCGGCGCCAGAGCCGCTGCCCGAGTACATCACGATCGTTTTGCGCGGCTCGCTCGCCGACGCGCTACGCGCCTCTGCCGCGTCGCTCGAACGCGAGGCGCTGCCGCTTTACCTCGCCAAGCGGCGCTGGTTCTCCGCCAAGGACCAAACGATCAAATCCACGCACATGCTCTATCTCGCGCGCCTTCTCGGCGGCGAGCGCGAGATTCTGCTTTGCGAGATCGAGGCGCACACCGAGCGCGGCGCATCGCGCTGGCTCCTCCCGCTGACGATGATCTGGGATGACGAGCCGAGCGCGGCGTTGCCGCACCGGCTTGCGCTCGCCCGCGTGCGCCACGGCCGCCGCGTCGGGCTTCTTACCGATGCGTTCGCCGTGCCGGACTTCGCCCATCACATGGTCGATGCGCTCGCGTCGAGTGCCCGGCTCGAAACCGCCGAGGGCGAAATCGCCTTCCTCCCGACGCCCGAGCGCGTGGCCGACCTGCGCCTGCCGCGCGATGCGGAGGTGAACTGGATCGGCGCGGAACAGTCAAACAGCTCGCTCATCGTCGGCGACGCGGTCGTGCTCAAGATGTTCCGCCGCGTCGCGGGCGGCGAACACCCGGAAGCCGAGATGGGGCGATATCTCACCGCCCACGGCTTCACGCGTGCGCCGGCCCTGCTTGGCGAAGTCGTGGGCACGGCGCGCGACGGCACGCCCTTCTCGCTCGCCATCGCGCTCGCGTTCGTGCGCAATCAGGGCGATGCGTGGGCGTGGACGATTGACCGCCTGACAAGAGCGCTGGAGGATCTCACGGTCCAGGCCGCGAGCGTCGATTTGCAGACTCCGCAACTCGCCGACTGCATCGCGCTCGCCGCCGAGATCGGCCGACGCCTTGGAGAGATGCATCGGATCCTGGCGCGGCCGACCGATGATCCCGCTTTCGCTCCCGTGCGGGCGACCGCGAAGGACGCAACACGTTGGTGCGAGCGCGCGCATGGATTGCTGGAAGCGGCGTTCGAAGTGCTGGCCGCCTGCTCGGAGTGGCAACGGGAAGAAGACGCCGCGCGCGCCGCCGACGTGCTGCGCCATCGCAAAGAGTTGCTCGCCATCGCGCGTCGCCTCGCTCATGCTGGCGAAGGTTCGCTGATGACGCGCATCCACGGGGACTTTCATCTCGGCCAAGTGCTGGTAGCAAGCGGCGAGGCCTACATCATCGATTTCGAGGGCGAGCCGGCGCGCCCGCTCGCGGAGCGCCGCGCCAAGTCGAGCCCGCTGCGCGACGCCGCGGGCCTGCTGCGCTCGTTCGACTATGCCGCCGCCGCGATCGTCGAGGGCGAGAACGTGAGTACGGCCTACGTGCCGGAGGAACGCCGCAACGAGTTCATCGCGCGTTTCCACATCGGCGTGATCCGGGCGTTCATGTCGGCCTACGGGGCGGCGATGGGCGGCCGCCGTGATCCCGCCAACCGCGCGTTGCTCGATCTGTTCCTGATCGAGAAGGCCGCCTACGAGATCGGCTACGAGGCGGCGAACCGCCCGACGTGGCTGCGGGTGCCGCTCGCCGGACTTTCGCGCCTGATGCGCCGGGTGCTCCATCAGGGGCAGCGCCGCCATGACTGAGAGCGCCGTCGCGCAATTCCGGCCGCTCGACCGCGCCGTCGTCGCGGCGCTGGTGAACGCCACCCACGGCGATCCCTTCGCGGTGCTGGGGCCGCATGAGACCGATGCGGGCGCGATCGTGCGCGCATTCCTGCCCGGCGCGCTTGGCGTCGACGTGCTTGCGCGCGCCGACCGCACCCCGCTCGGCCGGCTCGAAGCACACGACGACTTCGGGCTGTTCGAAGGGCCAGTGCGTCGCGCCGATCCTTATCTGTTGCGCATCGCGTGGCCGGGCGGCGTGCAGGAAACCGAGGATCCTTACGCCTTCGGTTTGCTGCTGGGCGATATCGACCTGCACTTGTTCAACGAAGGCCGGCACTTTGGGCTGGGCGAGACCTTCGGCGCGCAGGCGATGACGATCGAGGGCGTGCCGGGCGTGCGCTTCGCCGTGTGGGCGCCCGGCGCGCGCCGCATCGCGGTCGTCGGCGACTTCAACGCGTGGGATGCGCGCCGCCATCCCATGCGCGTGCGCTACCCGGCGGGTGTGTGGGAACTGTTTGTTCCCCGGCTCATGCCCGGGGAGCGCTACAAATACGACATCATCGGCCCCGACGGCGTGCGGCTGCCGCTCAAGGCGGATCCGGTGGCGCGGCAGACCGAGCCGCCGCCCGCTACCGCCTCAGTGGTGGCAGACCCGCGCCCGTATCGCTGGCACGACGCCGCGTGGATGGCGACGCGCGGTGAACGCCAGGCGCCGAGCGCGCCGATCTCGATCCACGAAGTCCATCTCGACTCGTGGTTCCGCGGCGAACGTTCGGGCGCCGAGACCGCCTGGGACGAGGCGGCGCGTCGGCTCATCCCCTACGTCGTCGAGATGGGTTTCACCCACGTCGAGTTGCTTCCCATCACCGAATATCCGTTCGGCGGATCGTGGGGCTATCAGCCGCTGGGCCTGTTCGCACCGAGCGGCCGTTTCGGCCCACCGGAGGGCTTCGCGCGGTTCATCGACGCGGCGCACGCGGCCGGCATCGGAGTGATCCTCGATTGGGTGCCGGCACACTTCCCGACTGACCCGCACGGGCTCGCGCGCTTCGACGGCACCGCGCTCTACGAACATCTCGACCCGCGCGAAGGTTTCCACCGCGACTGGAACACGTTCATCTACAATTTCGGTCGGCGCGAGGTGCAGGGTTTCCTGATCGCGAGCGCGCTGTTCTGGCTCGAGCATTTTCACGTCGACGGGCTGCGCGTCGACGCCGTCGCCTCCATGCTTTACCGCGACTACAGCCGGCGCGAGGGCGAATGGATTCCCAACGTCTACGGCGGCCGGGAGAATCTCGAGGCGGTCGGCTTCCTGCGTCACCTTAACGCCGTCGTTTCCGAACGCTGCTCCGGCGCGATCACGCTCGCGGAAGAATCGACGGCTTGGCCGGGCGTGACCAATTCGATCGCGCACGGTGGGCTCGGCTTTTCCTACAAATGGAATATGGGCTGGATGCACGACACGTTGCGCTACATGGAACGCGACCCGATCCACCGGCCGTATCACCACGACGACATCACATTCGGGCTGCTCTACGCCTTCTCCGAACGATTCATCCTGCCGCTCTCCCATGACGAGGTCGTGCACGGCAAGGGATCGCTCCTCGGCAAAATGCCGGGCGACAAGTGGCAGCGCTTCGCCAACCTGCGCGCCTATCTCGTGTTCATGTGGGCGCATCCCGGCAAGAAGCTTCTGTTCATGGGGAGCGAGATCGCGCAGGAGGCCGAATGGAGCCACGACGCGCAGATCGACTGGCATCTGCTCGACCGGCCGGAGCATAAAGGCGTGCAGCGGCTGGTGCGCGACCTCAACCGCATCTACGCGGCCGAGCCCGCCCTGCACCGGCTCGATTCCGACCCCAACGGATTCCGCTGGGTGATCGGCGACGACCGCGCGAACTCCGTCTTCGCCTTTCTGCGCCTCGCGGGCGATGAGCGGGCAATCCTTGCCGTGTGCAACATGACCCCGGTGCCTCGCCATGATTACCGGATCGGCGTTCCGCGCGCGGGACGCTGGCGCGAAGCGATCAACAGCGACTCATCGCTCTACGGCGGCTCAAACGCCGGCAACCGCGGTGGCGTCGACACCAGCGAGGTAGGCGCGCACGGACAACCGCAATCCCTCAACCTCGTGCTGCCGCCGCTCGCGACGGTCTTGGTGCGGCACGAAGGCTGATCCATGCCGCCCATTCCCGCGCTCACGGCCGGAGTGCCGTACCCGCTCGGCGCCACCTGGGACGGGCTCGGCATCAATTTCGCGGTGTTCTCGGCCCACGCCGAGCGCATCGACCTCTGTTTGTTCGATTCGTCGGGACGGCGCGAGATTGCTCAGCTCGCCCTGCCAGAGTTCACCGACGAGATCTGGCACGGCTATCTGCCCAACGCGCGCGCCGGTCTGATCTACGGATACCGCGCGCATGGTCCCTACCAGCCGCAGGCCGGCCACCGTTTCAATCCCCACAAGCTGCTGTTCGATCCCTATGCGCGGCGCATCAGCGGGAGTTTGCGCTGGACCGACGCCCTGTTCGGCTTCCGCGTGGCCTCGCAGCGCGCCGATCTCTCTTTCGACCGCCGCGACAGCGCACCCGGCATGATCAAGGCGGTGGTTGCCGACGACGGCTTCAATTGGGGCGACGACCGTCCGCCCAATATCCCTTGGTCGGAGACCGTCATCTACGAGGCCCACGTGCGCGGCCTGACTATGCTGCGCGACGACATTCGGCCCAACGAGCGAGGAACCTTCGCGGCGCTCGCCGACGAGCGGGTGATCGATCATCTGCGCCGGCTCGGGATCACGGCGGTCGAGCTGATGCCGATTCACGCATTTGTCCAGGACCGTCACCTGCTGCAAAAGGGGCTGCGCAACTACTGGGGCTACAACACCATCGGCTTTTTCGCGATCGAGCCGCGTTATCTCTCCGACGGCTCGATCAACGAGATGCGGGTCGCCATCCGGCGGCTGCACGCGGCCGGCATCGAGGTCATCCTCGACGTCGTCTACAACCACACCGCCGAGGGCAACGAACTCGGCCCGACCTTGTCGTTCCGCGGGCTCGACAACGCGAGCTATTACCGCCTCGTCAACGACAACCCCCGCCACTACGTCAACGACACCGGCACCGGCAACACCATGAACCTGTCGCACCCGCGTGTGCTGCAGATGGTGATGGATTCGCTGCGCTACTGGGTGACGGCCTTCCACGTTGACGGCTTCCGTTTCGATCTCGGCGTCACGCTGGGGCGCGAGTCCTACGGTTTCGATCCCGGCGCCGGCTTCTTCGACGCGCTGCGGCAGGATCCGATTCTCACCCGCGTCAAGCTTATCTCCGAGCCGTGGGATATCGGTCCGGGCGGATATCAGCTCGGCAACCATCCGCCCGGATTCGCCCAGTGGAACGACCGCTTCCGCAACGGCGCGCGCAAGTTCTGGCGCGGCGACGCCGGACAGCGCCAGGACTTCGCGGCGCGACTGGCCGGGTCCGGCGACATTTTCGACCGCCAGGCGCGGCGGCCATGGGAATCCATCGACTACGTCGCCTCCCACGACGGCTTCACCCTCGCCGATCTCGTCAGCTACTCGCAGCGCCACAACGAAGCGAACAAGGAGGACGGCAGTGGCGATGGCTATTCCTACAACTGGGGCATCGAGGGCCCGACCGATGATCCAAAAATTCTCGAGACGCGCGGCCGGGTGCAGCGCTCGATGCTCACCTCCCTGTTCCTCTCGCTCGGCACGCCCATGCTGCTGGGCGGCGACGAGTTCGGCCGCACTCAGCGTGGCAACGACAACGCCTACTCTCAGGACAACGAAATCTCGTGGTTCGACTGGAAGCAGGCCCATTCCCCGCGGGGTCAAGCATTGATCGCGTTCGTGGCTCGTCTCGTTGCGCTGCGCCGCGCCCATCCGGTGCTCCGCTCGCGGCGATTCCTGCATGGCCGGGGTGAGCCGGCGCCCGGCATAAAGGACATCGCCTGGTTCGATGAGCGCGGCGAGTCCATCTCGTCCGAAGCGTGGAACAATCCGGAAGAACGCGCCCTTACGGTGCGGCGCGCCGATGTCGCTGGGGATGGCAGCGTGAACATCTTCACGCTGTGCCTCAATCCGTCCAATGAGGACCGTCGCTTCCGCCTGCCGCCGCCGGTTCTGCCCGCGCGCGTGCTGATCGACAGTGCGCGCCCGGATGTGGCGGAGGAGCCCGTCGTCGACAATGAAGTCAACGTGCTTGCCCACGGCGCCGTGCTCGTCGCCGCCCATTACGAATCAAAGTCGCCATGACGGCGGCGTTCTCGCGCGCTCTGCCGTTCGGAGCGACACTGATCGGCGACGGCCGCACGCGCTTTCGCCTGTGGGCTCCGGCGCAGCGCGCCGCGACGGTCGCCGTCGAGAACCTCGGCCCCGTGCCCATGACGCGTAGCGACGACGGTTGGTTCACCGCCGACGCGCCATGCCGCGCCGGCACTCGCTATAGCTATCGACTCGATGACGGCCGGCTTGTGCCCGACCCCGCTGCGCGCGCGCAGGCGGGCGACGTGCATGGGCCGAGCGTCGTCGTCGATCCCGCCTCGTACCGCTGGCGGCATGCCGAGTGGAGTGGCCGGCCGTGGCGTGAGGCCGTGATCTACGAACTGCACGCTGGCGTGCTCGGCGGATTTCGCGGCGTGGAACGCGAGCTGCCGCGACTCGCCGCCTTGGGCGTCACCGCCGTCGAGCTGATGCCGGGCGCCGCTTTTCCCGGGCGCCGCAATTGGGGCTACGACGGCGTGCTGCCGTTCGCGCCGGCCGCGAGCTACGGAACGCCGGACGATCTCAAGGCACTGGTCGACTCAGCTCACGGCCATGGGCTCATGATGTTTCTCGACGTCGTCTACAATCATTTCGGCCCCGACGGGAATTATCTCGCCGCCTATGCGCCGCAGTTCTTTCGCGATGACATTTCCACGCCCTGGGGACCGGCCATCGACTTCCTCCGACCCGAGGTGCGGCGCTTCTTTACCGAGAACGCGCTTTATTGGTTGATGGAGTTCCGGTTCGACGGCCTTCGCTTCGACGCGGTGCATGCGATTGCGGAATCGGACTGGCTCGACGAAATGGCGGCGCAAGTCCGCGCCACCGTCGAGCGCGGGCGCCACGTGCACCTCGTGCTTGAGCACGACGGCAACGCGGCAAGCCACCTCGCCGGCGATTTCGACGCGCAGTGGAACGACGATGGTCATCACGCGCTGCACTGCCTGCTCACCGGCGAGCATGACGGCTACTACGCCGATTACGCCGACGATCCGGCATGCCGGCTCGCACGGGTACTCGCCGAAGGTTTCGCATATCAGGGCGAGCCGTCGCGCTATCGCGGCGGCAAACGGCGCGGCACGCCGAGTCGGCATCTGCCGCCGACCGCGTTCGTGCTGTTCCTGCAAAATCACGACCAGATCGGCAATCGAGCGCTGGGCGAGCGCCTGACGGTGCTCGCCGATCCGGCCGCGCTCGAAGCCGCGATCGCGCTCGTGCTGCTCTGCCCGCAGATACCCCTCGTGTTCATGGGCGAGGAGGCGGCAAGCCGCAGCCCGTTTCTGTTCTTCACCGACCATAACGAGCAATTGGCGGCGGCCGTCCGGGAAGGCCGCCGGCGCGAATTCGCCAACTTCGCGAGTTTTCTGGCACGTCAAGGCGAGGCCCTGCCCGATCCCAACGCGATCGAAACATTCGAGCGCTCGATAGCGAAGCCCGATCCCGAGCGCGAGCAGGCGCGCGAAGAGCTTTACCGGAAGCTCCTCGCGCTTCGCCGCGCCGAGCTGATGCCGCGGCTTGACGGAGCACGCGGCCTGAACGCGAAGGCGATCGGCCCCGCGGCCGTGCTCGCGCGCTGGCGCATGAACGACGGCGCCGTACTCAGTCTTGCGGCCAATCTCGGGCAAGCCGCGGTGAACGCGCCGCCGCCTGCCGGGCGCGTGCTGTTCGAAAGCGCCGCGGGCGCCGCGAAGTCATTGCAGGCCGGCAGTCTCGCCTCCCGCACCACCGTGGCGTTGCTGGAGCCCGCGTCATGAGCGATGCGGCGGTGCGCGACCTCGCGCGGGATGCGGGCATCGCGGTCGAGTGGGAGGATTACGCAGCCAAACGGCGTCGCGTCTCCGTTCCGGTGCTGCGCCGAATCCTCGCCGCGCTTGGACTGCCGTGCGACAGCGCGGACGACTTGCGTGATAGCCGGGAGGCGGTGCGCGCGAGCGCGGGCACGCGTGCCTCGCCCCTTGTCACGGCGAGCCTCAACCAAGCGGTCATCATCGCGGACGCGCGCGAGGATTTGGCTGCGCCTGTTCGCCTGACTTATGAGGACGGCACCACGGCGGACGTGCGGCCGCGCCAATCGTGCAGCGGAAAATGGCTGCTGCCGCCGATCGCGACGCCCGGATATCAC
>WNGJ01021828.1_pt1 | contig 12343 bp, 13 predicted proteins | sample 5400611 | NCBI WGS metagenome assembly WNGJ01 (sample SAMN13153375, study PRJNA577476) | soil metagenome | isolation source: 40 cm soil or saprolite under Garry oak tree replicate 1 | place: USA:California | collected 2016-06-15 | reverse complement strand
GTGCCGAATCCCCTGACCTCGATGTTCTCCTGGGTCTGGAGCGATTCCTTGATCGCCTCGAGGAAAGCGTCCACGACGCGAGCGCAATCTTTCTTTGAAATCATCGGCCCAGCGGTACGCGAAATCTGGGTCGTGACACGCTCGACGAGGTCGGCCTTAGTCATTGAAAAACTCCGTATGGACGCGCGCCAGAGCGCGTAAGTGCTTTGAAACTATGGCTTTACTAATATGCTGTCAAGGCGATCTTGATGCTACCTGACTGCCCCCCTGAGCGCGCTCAGGAACTCCTGGAACAGGGGTCTGGCGTCGTGCGGTCCCGGTGCCGCCTCAGGATGGTACTGGACGCCGAATATCGGCAGGGTCCGGTGACGAAGCCCTTCGATGGTTCCGTCGTTCAGATTGACGTGCGTGACCTCGAGATCCGACGCACCTTTGACCGATGTCTCATCCCCTTCAACTGCAAATCCGTGGTTCTGGGAGGTGATTAGGACGCGGCCACTCTCTACAGCCTTCACTGGGTGATTTCCACCCCGGTGCCCATAGGGCATTTTCACCGTCGAGCCGCCAAAGGTAAGGCCTAACAGCTGATGCCCCAGGCAGATCCCGAAGATCGGCACTCCGTTGGCGGTGAGGGTCCGTATGATCTCGGGTGCATAGACGACTGCATCAGGGTCACCAGGCCCGTTCGACAGAAATATTCCGTCCGGCTCTTCGGACAATGCTTCCTCGCCCGGCGTGTCAGCCGGAACTACAGTGACCCGGCAATCGTTCTCATCGAAGAGTCGCAGGATGTTGCGTTTGATTCCGTAGTCGTAGGCGACGATATGGTAGCGCGACTGAGGATCTCCCCAGCTGTAACTCTCCCTGGTCGTAACGCGGGAGGCGAGATCCAATCCCTCCATCGAGGGGCACGCCTCGAGCGCCGCCCTGCTCGCTTCGTCTGGTTCGACGCCCGTGCCAATGACTCCACGCATCACTCCCACAGACCTCAAGTGTCGAGTGAGGCGCCGAGTGTCAACGTCCTGAATGATAGGGACTTGCGATGCAGCCAGCCAAGCTCCCAATCCGCCTGTGGCGCGCCAATTAGAGTATGTGTCCGACAGCTCTCGAACCACCACTCCGGCGACCTGCGGTGCGTTGGACTCCGGGTCCTCGGCGTTGACGCCATAGTTGCCGATCTGGGGCGCCGTCATCACGACGATCTGTCCGCGATAGGAGGGATCGGTAAAGACTTCCTGATAGCCCGTCATGTTGGTCGTGAACACCACTTCGGCCACTGCGGGCAGTAGCGCTGTGCCCGATCCGGCCATCCTGCCACGAAAAAGGGTTCCATCCTCAAGGAGGAGGAACCCCGGCTCAGTGATTCGAATCTCGGCTGACAACTTACCGCTTCGGAGTGGTAGCTGGAGGTTTAGCCGTCTTCGTTCCCGCGGGAGCCGTCGCCGTCGGTGCCGGCTCGAGCGGGACTGCCGGAGCTGAAGTCGGGGCTGGTGCCACGTTCTGGGGCTGAGTAGTCAAACCCTTCTCGAGGACGGAGCGCGGAGCCGACGTATGCGTCGACATGATCTGTAAAACGAAGCAAAGCCCGAGGAAAATTCCGCCGCCCCACCAGCTGATCCTGGTGAGAAGATTTCCCGCCTGACGGATTCCGATGAGTGCATCAGGAGAGGAGCTCGCGCCGCCGAAGCTTGCGGCGAGGCCGGTGCCCTTCCCGCTCTGCAGCAGAATGGCCAGCATCAGAACGATGCAGTCTATAACGAGAAGTACGAGAAGAAACGTGTAAAGCATTGATAGAATTAAAGTTCAGTCTAGCCGTTGAATATCGGCGGCAACAGGAATTCAGTCAAGTCTCGACGACCTGCTTGTTCAATGGCATTAGATGTGTCACGGCAATTAACTCTGCGCGATTACCAGCCATGAGGACGCTTCGACGCTCGCGCCTCCGACAAGGAGCCCGTCGACCTCGGGTGCAGCGAGAAGGCTGCCCGCATTCGTCGCATTGACGCTTCCTCCGTAAAGTATCGGAATCTCATCGGCTCGGGTTCCGATCATCTCTTTCAGCTCCGAACGGAGCACCGTATGAATTGCCGAAGCATCGCCGGCTGAAGCAGTGAGACCAGTTCCGATTGCCCAGACTGGCTCGTAAGCGAGCATGAAATCGGCGGCGATGAGATTCGGTGTCTCAGATAAACCCTCTCGCAGCTGGCGCGTAACGAGGCGTTCCGTTTCGCCCGCCTCTCTTTGCCGCATGGTCTCGCCAACGCAAAGCATGAAGGCCAGCTTCGCTTTCGATGCCGCACAGCATTTCTGCGCGCACTGTGCGTCCGTCTCGCCAAAGACGTGTCGCCGCTCCGAGTGTCCAACCAATACCACCGCCGCGCCGGCGTCTTTGGCCATGGGGGCCGATATCTCACCGGTGAAGGCTCCCTTTTCCGCCCAGTGAATGTTTTGGATCCCTGGGAGAATGTCGGCGCGGCTTGACGCGGCGGTTGCGACGGTCGTGAGTGAGACCGCGGGCGGAAAGATGATGACCGTTCTGTCGTTCCGCGGCGGGTAGCTCGCGAGAAATGCGTCCATGAATGTCTTCGCCGCTGTCGGACCGTTATTCATCTTCCAGTTGGCGGCGAGAACGGGACGCTTCACTAGTCGGCCTCGTCGAGAATTTCCACTCCGGGGAGTTTCTTGCCCTCCAGGAATTCTAGTGACGCACCACCGCCCGTGGAGACGTGACTCATCTTCGCTTCGAGACCTGCTTCAGTCACGGCGGCTGCCGAGTCACCTCCACCAACGATGGTGGTCGCGCCCTTTGCCGTGGCGTTCGCCATGGCTTCCGCGATCGCGCTGGTGCCGGCGTCGAAGGGCGGCGTCTCGAAGACGCCCATCGGACCGTTCCAGATGATCGTCTTGGCCGCCGCGATTGCGCGCGAGTACGACGCCGCCGATTGCGGGCCGATGTCGAACATGGCCTGGTCTTTCGGGATCGCGTTGCGCGGGACTGCTTTTGCTTCCATTGCTCGTTCCAGCGAAGGCGCGACCATCGCGTCATGCGGTAGTGTGAGACGCATGCCGCCGCGGGCGAGCAGATCCTTCGCCATTCCGACGCGATCTTCCTCGACCAGCGACTTCCCGGTCTCGAGTCCCATCGCGCGGTAGAAGGTGCACGCCATCGCTCCGCCGATCAGCAACCCATCGACTTTCGGCAGCAACTGTTCGATTACGTCGATCTTCCCCGAGATCTTCGCACCGCCGAGAATCGCGATGAATGGGTGCTTCGGGTTCGCGAGCGCGCCGCCGAGGTAGTCGAGTTCCTTCTGCATCAATAGTCCGGCGACGGCTGGGCGCAGATACTCGGCAACACCCACGGTTGAAGCGTGCGCCCGATGCGCGGCGCCGAAAGCATCGTTCACAAAAAAGTCGCCAAGCTCGGCAAGCGCCCTCGCCAGCCGTTGATCGTTTTTCTCCTCGCCACCGAGGAAGCGGGTGTTCTCGAGGAGAAGAATTTCTCCCGCCTTGAGGCTCTGGCAGGCCTGGAGCGCCTCGTCCGAATCAGTCGACTCGACGAAGATCACGGTACAGCCGGCCAGCTCCTGGAGCCGATTCGACACCGGTTGCAGCGAGTACTTCGGATCGGGTTTCCCTTTGGGCCGTCCCAGATGCGACAGAATTACTGGACGCGCACCGCGGTCGAGCAGCAGCTGGATCGTCGGAAGCGACGCACGGATGCGCGTGTCGTCGGTGATGTTGCCATCGTCGTCGAGGGGTACGTTGAAGTCGACGCGAACCAGAGCGCGCTTGCCGCGCACCTGCGCATCGCTGAGATCGCGGACGTTTTTCTTTCTCATTGTGCAGGCTCGTTCTAGAGTCGCGACCCCATGAAGCGGAGCATGTCGACGCAGCGCGAGGCATAGCCCCACTCGTTGTCGTACCATCCCTGCACAGTGACCAGAGTGCCGTCGATGACATTGGTCGTCTTCGAGTCGAGAATGCACGACGCCGGATCGCCGATAAAGTCGCTCGATACGAGCTCCTCATCGGTGTAGCGAAGGATCCCCTGAAGCGGTCCTTCGGCCGCGGCGTTCTTGTACGCGGCGTTCACGGATTCCTTGGTTGCCCCGGTCTTCTCGATCTCGACCGTGAGAATCGTGTACGACACGTCGGGAGTAGGAACCCGAATGGAGCTGCCGTCGATCTTTCCCTTCACCTCGGGAATGACGAGCCCGGTTGCCTTTGCCGCTCCGGTGGTGGTCGGGATTATGGACAGGGCAGCCGCTCGCGCGCGGCGCAGATCCTTGTGTGGGAGATCGAGGACTTGCTGGTCGTTGGTGTAACTGTGAATCGTGACCATCGACGCGTGACGAAAGCCGAAGTTGTCGCGAATGACTTTGACCATCGGTACGACGCAGTTCGTCGTGCAAGAAGCGTTGGAGACGCCGTGAAGCGACCGGTGGATTCCAGCACGATATCGACGCCAAGGTCTTTCCACGGGAGCAAGGCTGGATCCTTCTGCGACAGAATCTTCATTTCGTCACCATCGATGGTGATCGAATCCTTTCCCGCGGAGACATCGCCCTGATAGGTGCGGTGCACCGAGTCGTACTTGAAGAGATGCGCGAGTGTTTTGGTGTCGGTGAGATCGTTCACCGCGACAAAGTCGAGGTCGGCGACACCTTCATTCTTCGCCGCGCGCACGACTTGGCGGCCAATCCGTCCAAATCCGTTGATGCCGATCCGTGTTGCCATTCCATTAACTCCGTTCGGTTAGAGCCGGTCACCACTGGCGTGGGCCCGGCCGAAAGTCACATAGCTGATTATCCGTGCACCCGATTCGTACAGCACCTTCGCGCACGCGTTGAGCGTCGCGGCGGTGGTCACTACATCATCGACGATCACGATATGCGCCCCGCGCAATCGTTCGAGCTGTCGATCATCCCCGCAAAATGAGCCTGCAACGTTGTCCAGCCTCTGTTCGGGTGTCAACCTTGTCTGAGAGCTGGTCTCGCGCGAGCGCACGACGACGTCCTCCCATACAGGAATGCGCCACCGCAGCCCGAGTCCGCTCGCGATGAACGCACTCTGATTATAGCCACGCTGGCGCATTCTCGCTGATGCGAGAGGAATCGGCACGAGGGCGGCCCGCTCATCAACTACGTCCGGAGGCCAGGCGAGCCGGCTCATCCGCTCCGCCATTTCAGTTGCGACCGCCGCCCATCCCTCGTACTTGAGCGCGTGAACAATGCTGGATGCTGGGTCGACTGGCATCCAGCAGACCGACCTGACGGCGCGAATGAACGGCGGAAGGAGGTCACACCATCGACAACTCCCACTGGAAATCGGGTGGCCGCATCGCTCGCACCGCGGAGACGGGAGATACGGCAGCCGCGACCAGCACAAGCCGCAGACAATTCCGGTGTCGAGTCGCGATAGCAGCCGCTCACAGGAAACGCAGGCGCGAGGCAGAAGAAGATCGAGGGCACCAGTGAGGTGTTCCCGGATCTCAAGGCGTTGGCCGATATGCGCTAGAGCAGCGACTGCCGCATTACCTCGCGATCCGGCTCGATCCCGAACCAGCGATGGAACGAAAGCGCGCCCTGCTCTAATAGCATCGGGAGCCCGTCCGCCGCGGGATTGCCTCTCTTTCGTGCCGCCTTTACCCATGGCGTGCCTCCTCCGCGACGATAAACGAGATCCATCACCGCGGCCGTCTTCGGAATGATTCCCATATCGAGAGGTTGCTCCGCCTCGCGTTGTCCGACGGGCGTGGCATTTACGACCAATGTCGCGTCTGCGACTGTCTGTTCGGCACTCTTTTCGACTCGCGCAACATCGCGAAAGCGTCGGGCCAGCTTTGATGCGCGATCAAGGTTGCGCGCAACTATCGCAACCCGCGCGTCGCCCCACTGCTCCACCGCTGCTATCACCGCGGCGGCGGCGCCACCGCTTCCAAGGACGACAACCCGCGCCCCGGCCGTTTCTCCACCAAGCAGAGCGCGGCCGGCCGCGTCGAAACCGCCCACGTCGGTGTTGTCCCCGTGAAGCCGCTCGGATTCGAACCAAAACGTGTTCACAGCTCCCACCCGCTCGGCGACATCGGTGAGCTCGTCGCAGCTGGCGTGGACGGTGACTTTGTGCGGAATGGTGACGTTACCCGCAGCCCCGAGATCTTTCAGCTTTTTGAGAAACGCGTGGAGATCGCGCGGTGCGACATCCACCGCCTCGTACAGCAGCGGGATGCCGGCTGCGCGGAGAGCGGCATTCTGAAAGATCGGCGAGAGTGAATGCGCAACCGGATGCCCGAGCAGCACAAGCCTCCCCGGAATTTTGCTCACGGAGCAGTACTCTCAGCTGGCAAGTCGATCGAACAACTTTTCGAGCTCCCGCTCCAGGACATCGGCGGTGCGCCGGTACGCCTCGAGGTCGCCGCCGTAGGGATCCGCTACTCCCTGGTTCGGAGTGCCCGAAGCGTATTCGTCGATTACATGAACTTTTCCGCGCCCACCCAGCTGCTTTACCTGCTCCAGATGGCCGGGGGTCATGACGAAAATGAGATCAGCTTCGGAAACGATCGCGGGCGTGAGCTTTCTGGCGCGATGTCCGGTGAGATCGATGTCGCGCTCCATCCCAACCAGAAGCGCCTCGTCGGTCGCCGGGACGTTGTCCCACGCATTCGTCCCCGCGCTTGAGACGTTGAGGTCCTCGATGCCACGGCGCGCTGCGATCTTGCGTGCTAGCGCTTCCGCCATCGCGCTTCGGCAGGTGTTGCCGCTGCAGACGAAAAGGAGATTCATTCTTTACGCGTCGCCGACCAGGTCGGGGACACTCTCTCTCAATTGTGCCGCAGGGATCGCGCCTGGCCTAATTACTCGCGGCAGCCTTCCAGTACAATCGACAACTGTCGATGGATGGGACTCCCGAAGTCTTCCACCATCGAGAACGCGCAACGTTCCCCGCATGATCGCATCACTCCATTGTGAGACGATCTGATCCGCCGCTGTAGCTGGCCGCACACCAGGCCGGTTTGCGCTCGTGGATGTTATTGGTTGACCGTGTGCTAGAATCAGCCGCGCCAAGGAGCGATGGGGCGTCCACCTCACGGCAACGCCTCCTTCCGGGCCGCGCACTCGATCGGGCACCCTCTTTTCTCCGCCAGGAAGTACGAGTGTGAGCGGACCCGGCCAGAACCGAGCCGCAAACGTCGATGCGTAGCCGGTGAGATGAAGTCCGAGCCGCGTGATCATCTCGCTGGCGGCGACGAGCAGAAGAAACGGCTTGCCCGGTGGGCGACCTTTGAGATCGACGAGCTGCTGAACGGAACGCTCATCGAGCGCGCCGCCAAATCCGTAGACAGTCTCGGTCGGGTACGCGAGTACCTTGCCGGCGGCGAGATGAGCGAGCGTTCCATTAATGGCAGCCTCGACCTCCTCCGGCGACCAGAACGGCACGACCATCGGCTGGGACTTCATTCGCGGAAGATACTTAGCGCCTCCGCCAACGCGAAATCACTTTCCTCGGTGATTTTGAGCGCGCGCTCACTTCCGCGCACTACGACTACCGGTAGTCCGATCTGCTCGCACAGCGCAGCATCATCGGTTGCGACGCGATCGGCCTCGCGCGCCTCGCGGTGGGCGCGCTCGATGACCTTGCGCGGGAAGGCCTGCGGGGTCTGAGCTCTCCACAGCCCGAAACGATCGACCGTTACGACGATCTTACCGCTGGAATCGACGCGCTTGAGCGTATCGGAGACCGGCAGCGCGGCAACGGCACCATTTCCGTTGCGAGCCTCCTCGATCACGCGCGCGATGGTCTCGATGGAAACGAGCGGACGAGCCGCATCGTGAATGACAACGATTTCGCATTCGGCCGGAAGGTCCTCGAGGCCATTAGCAACCGACTCGCTGCGGTGCCGGCCCCCAACTGACAACAGGAGCCGGTCGGCGTCGCTCTGGAATATCCAGGGAGGTGGATCGCCTACGTATTCCCGCGGGAGGACACAGATTACCATCGCGACATCGGGGCACGCCTGAAAAGTCTGAATGCTGTGGAGTAGCATGGGCTTGCCCGCGACCCAGCGAAACTGCTTCAGCTCCGTGGATCCCGTGCGCGACCCGCTGCCCGCGGCGACGATGATGACACCGACGTCTCGTTTCATTTGGCGGGAGGCGGGAAGCGGGGAGCGGGAAGAGGGACGTCGCAAGAGGGATCCGGCGTGGCGCTATTGTGCTCGCGCTTCCCGCTTCCCTCTTCCCTCGTCCCGCTTCCCCCCTTAGCCATTGAACAACTGCCGGAAGAGATCACCGACCGTCCGCACACCGATCACCTCGATGCCGCGTGGTCCCCGCTTTGGAATCCCTCGCTCGGCCATGTAGGCGGTCGTCATCCCCATCTTCGCCGCCTCTCCAAGCCGGCGTTCGGCCTGCGAGACTGGTCTGATTTCGCCTCCGAGCCCGACCTCGCCGAGAAAGATCGCTGAGTTCGCGACCGGCCGATCGAACACACTTGAGGCGAGCGCGCTCGCAACGGCGAGATCGCCGGCGGGTTCCTGCATCCGAACTCCGCCCACGACATTCAGAAAGACATCAAGTTGCGAGAAGGACAGGCCTGCCCGTTTGTCGAGCACGGCCAGCAGCAGCGCCAGCCGACGCCCATCGAAGCCGGTACTCACGCGCTGCGGAGTTCCATAGCCAGCCTTGGCGGCGAGTCCCTGAATCTCTATGAGCACCGGACGAGAGCCTTCCAACAGCGCGGTCACGGCGCTGCCGGAAGAATTGTTGAGTCGATCGCCGAGGAAAAGCTCGGATGGATTCTCGACAGCGATCAGACCTTCCTCCGTCATTCTGAAGACGCCGATCTCGTCCACGCTGCCGAATCTGTTTTTTGTCGCGCGAAGGATCCGATGCTCCAGCATGCCTTCGCCTTCGAAATAGAGCACCGTATCGACAATGTGCTCGAGCGTCTTGGGACCAGCGATGCCGCCGCCCTTGGTGACGTGGCCAACGGCGAATACCGTTGTCTCTGTCTCCTTGGCGAAGCGCATCAGGCGCGCGGCGCATTCTCTCACCTGTCCGACGTTGCCGGGCGCGCCTTCGAGATCGCTCGTGAAAACGGTCTGGATGGAATCGACTACGATTGCGTCAAACCGTTGCGAGCCGGCCGTAGCGATGATCGTTTCGAGCAACGTCTCGTTGAGCAGCGCGACGTCCTCGGCGGATCCGTGAAGGCGCTCGGCGCGGAGTTTTACCTGCAGTGCCGATTCTTCGCCCGATACGTAGAGGGTCGAGTGGCCAAGCTCCTGAAGTCGGCCAGCGACCTGAAGGAGCAGCGTAGATTTACCGATGCCGGGCTCACCGCCGACGAGAACCATCGACCCGGGCACCATCCCGCCGCCGAGCACGAAATCGAATTCCTTGATTCCGGTGTTGAGGCGTCGTCCAGCGGAACTCTTGATATCGCGAAGCCGAGGAGTCGGAGCTACGCTTCCACCCTCGCCCATCGATTTCTGACCGCCACCACGCCGGCTCGACGCGGTGGCGCTGGAAGTCCTGGTCGCCATCTCTTCGACAAGGGAATTCCATTCGCCGCATACGTCGCAGCGTCCAGCCCATTTGGGATGGTCGGCGCCGCAGTTCGTGCAGCGATATACGGTTTTTGCTTTGGGGCTCACTGCGGGGACAAGCGGGGCGACAGATTCTCGAAGCGGGTGTAGGTCTTGTTGAAGTAGAGATTCACAAAGCCGGTTGGTCCGTTGCGCTGCTTCCCGATGATGATCTCGGCGCGTCCTTCGAGCGAATTGCCATCCTTGTCGGTTGGCCCGTCGTACATCTCCTGGCGGAAGATGAACATGACAAGATCGGCGTCCTGCTCGATCGCTCCCGACTCGCGGAGGTCGGACAGCTGTGGGCGCTTGTTCTCGGCGGTGCGCTGCTCCGGAGCGCGAGACAACTGCGAAAGCGCGACGACAGGAATTCTTAGCTCGCGCGCCAGCGCCTTGAGCGAGCGTGAGATGTAGCTGATCTCCTGCTGCCGGCTCTCGGTGTTGGTCGGTCCCTGCATCAGCTGGAGATAATCGACTACTACCATACCGATATTGTGCTCCATTTTCAGACGGCGAGCCTTGGACCGCATCTCCAGCAGGGTCATTGCGGGAGTGTCGTCGATCCAGATGGGAGCGTGGCTAAGAATTCCGGCCGCGCGCCCGAGTCGCACGAATTCCTCGTCGTGCAGCTTCCCCTTGCGCAATCTTTGAGCGTCAACGCGACCCTCGGAGGTGAGGAGGCGCTGCACCAGCTGCTCCTTGCTCATCTCGAGCGAGAAGAACGCCACGGGTACGTTGTTGTCGAGCGCTGCGTTCTGCGCGATGTTGAGCACAAAAGCGGTCTTTCCCATTGAAGGTCGAGCGGCGACGATGACGAGATCCGACGGCTGGAAACCTGCCGTCAGCTCGTCGAGATCCTTGAATCCGCTCGCGACTCCCGTAATCGATCCGCCGCCGCGCTGGATCTCCTCGATCCGCTCCATCGTCGGCCAGAGCAGCTCTTTGATGCGCATGAAGCCTTCGGAGCCACGACTCTGATTTACCTCGAAGATCTTGTGCTCGGCTTCGTCGAGCAGCTCCGTTGCTGGAGAGCCCGACTCGAACGCTTCGCCAACGATGGCGGTCGAGACCTCGATCAGCCGGCGACGAAGCGCTTTCTCGCGGACGATCTTGGCGTGATATTCGACGTTGGCCGCGGTAGGGACGGCGTCGACGAGAAACCCGATGTAATCCTTGCCACCGCTCGATTCGAGGGAGCCTGACCTTCCCAGCTCCTCGGACAGCGTGAGCGGATCTACTACATCGCCGCGCTCCGAAAGGGCGACCATCGCGCGGAAAATCCGCCGGTGACCCTCGCGATAGAACATTGAGTCGTCGAGGAACTCCGTCGCCCGCAGAATGGCGTCCGGATCCATGAGCATCGCCGACAGCACCGCCTGCTCCGCGTCTTCGGAGTAAGGCGGCCGGCGATCCTTGTACGGGTCACGAACGGGGGCTGCTATCGAGTATTCTACGGGCGAGCTTGACATCTTCCCAAGTCGGGCGTTTCCAGGCCGGGTTGCGCAGCAGCGCCGCCGGGTGATAAGGAGAGTTTGGGCTGCGAAGGTTCCAAAAGCAACTATCACTTTCGGCTTGATCAGCTCGAGCTGCCTGATCAGGTATGGACTGCAGGCTTCGACCTCTTCTGGAAGCGGATTTCGGTTTCCCGGTGGCCGATGCTTCAGCACGTTACAGATGAAGACCTGTTCCCGGGTCAGCTCGATGGCGGCGAGAATCTTCGTGAGCAGTTGACCTGCCTGACCGATGAATGGCCGACCTGTTTCGTCCTCCTTTGCTCCGGGTGCCTCTCCTACGCATACCAACTCTGCTCGTGGATTCCCTTCTCCTGGAACGGGATTCGTTGCGGTCTCGTACAAGGAGCATCGCGTGCACTTCTTGACCTTCTTCGCGATCTCCGCCAGGGAACCGAGCGCCTCGATCGAATCGGGGATCAACTCGGCTTCGCCCGGCGCAATAACGATTCCCTTGTTAAACGCATTCTTGCTGGTGCTTGATGCCATCTCCTCGTTGGTCTCCCCGGGAATTGCTGATATGAGAGGTCTGTGGTCAGGTATCACGGCGTCAACATTCACGCCAGCTTCCTGAAGCGCCGTGCGCCAATCGTCCGATGGCTCCCCCGCAAGCTCACGAACGCTGCGCTGCGGCGCGACGGTTGGCACCGATCGTCCGGTCGCCCCCAGCAGCCGCAGGACGTCCTCGACCTTCAGGGCGTCGAGCACCAACTCGGATTCACCCAGCTCGCGCCGCTGCTCGAGGTAGCGACGCAGCAGAACTCTAGCGTCCACCGAGCTCGCGTTCGACGCGATCGAGAAGGATTTCCGCAAGATCTGTTTTCGACATCAGGTCGAGCTCTTCTTCTTTTCCGTTCCGTGTTATCACGGTAACGCGATTGGTATCGACGCCGAACCCGGCTCCCGCCTCTTTCGCGTCATTCAGGATAACGAGATCGAGATCCTTGGCCTTGAGCTTCTCTCTCGCGTTTTTCACGCCGTCGGATGTCTCGAGCGCGAATCCAACGATGACGCTCTTCTTCTTTCGTTTCGGAATGGTCGATTGGAGAATGTCCTCGGTCGGCTCGAGGACGATCCTGTGCACCGCACGCTTGCCCCCTTTCTTGATCTTCTCCGGCGCTTCTGACGCTGGACGGAAGTCGGCAGGCGCTGCGGCCATGATCAGCACGTCCGCGGCCGGAAGATTCTGAGCCACCGAGCGCGACATCTCCTGCACCGTGTCGACATTCAAAGTTGGTATCTC